>FWPV01004501.1_pt1 | contig 29450 bp, 22 predicted proteins | sample 2228371 | NCBI WGS metagenome assembly FWPV01 (sample SAMEA103939776, study PRJEB20133) | metagenome | reverse complement strand
ACGGCACCAGGCTCAGAAAGCCGCTCAGCGGTCCTACCACCTGCCAGTACGGCAGCTTCACAAACCAGAAGAACCCCGCGCTCGCGACCGACAGCAGCACGCCAAGGATGAAATTGCCCACCAGATACGCCCGCGCCACCGCGGCGATCCCGTTCACCGCCTGCAGCAGGCTTTCGCGTTCCCCTTCGCCCGGCAGCGCTCCAAGGATGGTCTTCAGAATGTGGTCGCTCCAGCTCAGCATGAAGTAGACCAGGAATGGTACGAAGGACGCCATCAGCAGCGCGTCCGTGTAAGCCGACAGCCTCTGGTACAGGATGTTCACCAGCTGGCCTTCTTCGCGCCGGATCCGCACTTCCTGCACCGCGGGCGGCGCCGGGGGCGGTTCAGCCGCCGGACGCTTGCGCGCCTTGTCCGCTTTGGCTGCCGCCGCGGGCTCCGCCGCCGGAGGCGCTTCCCGCAACCGCTTCGGAACGATGATCTCGCGCGCCTTCGATTCGATCTCCTCGATCTGCTGCACCGCGGCGTCCACCAGTTCCGACACCCGCCGGCTGTAGTTGGGCAGGTCTTCCCAGAGCCCCTGCACCTGCATCCAGAGCCCCAGCCCCAGCAGATACAGCACCACCAGCATCAGCGAACAGGCCAGAAAACTCGCCAGCCCGCGCGGCGCCCGCAGCCGCATCAGCCCCCGCACCAGAGGCTCCAGCAGGAACGCCAGAAGAACGGCTGTCAGAAAAGTGATGAAAAAGACCCGCCCCACATACAGCGTCAGCGTGATCAGCAGAAGCGCCGCCAGGACGCTGGCGATTCGGGCGGGACGGTCGGTTGCCGTGGCTGGAGTCATTCAGCGGCGAACAATCACTTCCTGCAGGCTCTCTCGCGTGAGATAGAACTTCAGGGATTCGAAAGACTGGAAGAGCTTCTCGATGGCCCTCGTGCTGTACGCCCTGTATGGCCGCGCGGCGCCCGCCGGCTGGATCTGGAGAGAACTCCCGTCAGCGATGCGGCACGCAAGCGGGGCGCGCGTCCCCTGATCGGGATAGAACAGCGCCAGCACAAGACCCCCGGGCGCCAAGGCGCGGTGCATCCGTTCCACCAGAGCCTCCGACACCGCCTCCGGCAGGAACTGCAGCCGGTCCCAGCAGAATACCGCATGCACCGAAGCGCGCGGAAACTCCAGCCATCCCGGCGGCAGCGCTTCGCCTTCTTGCGGCGCTCCGTTTTTCGCCCCGAAGCTCGCCGCCTCCAGTACCTCTTCCGCGTACAGGCGGTGACCCATTCCGGTCACATAGTCGATGTTGCTCTGGCACGCGCCGCCCAGATCAACCACCTGCCCCAGCTCGAAACCGCGCAGGTATTCCGTGATCTGCTCGAGCGCGTACGACCGCCTTGCCGCCGCCGGAAAGCCGCCCCCGTCCTGTGCCGGCGATTTGGCCAGCGGCCGGACATTCATCCTTTCCGGCTCTCCTGGCGGGGCGCTGCGCTCCCGCCCGCCGCCGCAGACGCGGCCGCCTGCTGGGCTGGCTGGGCTGCAGCGGCTTGCGCCGCCGCAGGCTGTGCGCTCGCGGCGGCTGCCGGCGCCTTCGGCGCCTCTGCGCGCACCGTCTCCACGTTGCCCTTGAAATAGGCTTCGTCTTCGATCACCGGACGCTGCGCCTTCAGGTCCCCGATCACCTTCGCATGCTTCTTGATCTCCACGCGCTCGCTCGCCTGAAGGTTGCCCTGCACCGTCCCATAGACGACGATCTCCCGCGCCCGGATCTTCCCCTGCAGCACGCCCGACGGACCGATCGTCAGCCGGTGCTGCGGCAGATCCACGTCGCCTTCCAGCTTGCCGTCGATGACGAGATCCTCCTCTCCGCGGATCTCTCCCGTGATCGTCAGGCTCTTGCCAATCAGCGCGCCGGAGCGCACCGTCCCGAAATCCGCTGTGCGGGTTGGATGTGTTGCCATCGGAATCGCCTCTTGAGGTTCTGGCTCGCGAGCGCCGCCGGCCTGTTTCGCCGGAGCCTCTTCTTCTTTCTTGTTTCGGTACCACATCGAAATTTCCCTCTCCTGACTCCGGATGCGGTCCTTGACCGCGGAGGGCGCAGCCGGTTTGCTCTCTATGGTAGTGGCCGCGCCGGGCGGAATGCAATCTCGGCCGTCCGGACGGAAATTCCCTGCCGCGATGGGATAATAGCGTTGTGACCCGTGCCAGAGAACTGGAAGACCGGCTTCACCGGCTCGAGCACCAGCTCGCCGTCTATCAGCGCATCAGCCGCCTCATGGTGCGAGAGCTCAGCCTCGCAGACACCCTCCACGCCATCGTCAGGCTCGTCCAGGAGTTCACCGGCTGCGACGCCTGCTTCATCTACCTGATCGACGGCGAAGACCTCGTCCTCTGCGCCAGCCTCCGCCCGCACCCGTCCCACATCGGGCGCGTGCGCATGCACATCGGCGAAGGCCTCACCGGCTGGGTCGCCCGCGAGCGCAGGCTGCTCGCCATCAGCGCGGAAGCCTACAAAGACGCCCGGTTCAAAAGCTTCAGCGATCTGCCGGAAGACTCCTACGAGGCCTTCCTCTCCGCTCCCGTCATCGCCCGCAACCGCGTCGTCGGCGTCATCAACGTCCAGCACCGCATGCCCCACCGCCACACCGGCGCTGAGATGGAGCTCCTCACCACGGTGGGCGAACAGGTCGGCTGCCTCCTCGTCGTCGCGCGCATGTCGCCGGACCTGATCGAGCAGGCCAACCACGTCGAACTCGTCACCTCCCACGGCCACATCGCCCGGCCCGACGAGGCCCTCACGGAGACCGCCGGCGGCTGATCATGCGCCGGCGCCAGTTCCTCCCGCTTTGCCTCGCCGCCCCCGCGGCCTTGCAGCCCCCGCCCCGTCTCGATCCGCTTCCGCAGGACCCGCCGGTTCCCGCCGCCGCGGACACCGGCCCCTTCGCCGGCCGGCGCTGGAAGGCGCACTACCTGCACGACGACGACAGATGGTCGGCCGTGCTCGCCGATTTCTGCTGCCCCTCGCCCGAACGGGCCGTCGCCGCGCTCTGGCTCGAATCCGGATACCGCACCCGCTCGGCCGCCCTCGTCTCCCGCGACTCCGGCGCTTCGTGGAAAGAAGCGCCTTTTCCGGAAAAACCCCTCTCGCTTTTCGCCCTCGATGAAAACACCATCTGGGCCGTCGGCGAGAAATCGCTCTGGATTTCCGCCGAATCCGGCTACCAATGGAGCCGCCTCGGCCTGCCGAAAACCCCGCGCCGCTTCCGGCCTTTCCGCGTGCACTTCCTCGACGCCCGCCGCGGGTTCGCCTTCGGTCCCGGCAGGGTCTTCCACTCCACCAGCGACGGCGCCGCTTCCTGGAAGCCCGTGCCCGAGTCCCAGGCCATCCAGCTGAAGGAAGAAAACACGGTCTGGACCTCCATGGATTTCCTCGACGGCCGCTACGGCCTCATCGTGGGCTTCTCCGATCCCCGCCTCAACGAAGAAGAGCGCATGCCCGCATGGATGTTTCCCGAGCGCGCCCTCCGCCGCAAGCTCACTCCCATCACCACCATCGCCGGAGAAACCAGAGACGGCGGCGCCACCTGGAAATTCTCCGTGACCTCCGCCTTCGGCCGCGCCGTCCGCCTGCGCGCCGCAGGCGAAGAGGGAGTGGCCGTGTACCACTATTCGGAGAGTTTCCCGTTTCCCAGCGAAGTGTACCTTCTCGATTTTCGGACCGGGGCCAGCCGCCCCGTCTTCCGCCGCCGCGACCTCTGGGTTCACGACGCCCTGCTCCTGCCCGGCGGAACCGTGGTTCTGGCCGCGATTCAGCTCGCCGGCGGGTTGCGCGACTCTCCCGTGCCCGGCAAACTGCGCCTCCTCTACTCCAGAGACCGCCAGCAGTGGGCGGAAATGGCCGTCGACTACCGCGCGGAAGGCTTCCGCGCCCTTCTCGCCGCGCCCTCGCCGGACTCTCTCTGGGCAGCCACCGACCAGGGCTGCATCCTGCGCCTCGCCTGAGGCGCATATCATGGGAGTGCCATGGCACTCTCGCGCCGCTCCGTTCTCTCCGCCGCTCCGCTGCTCGCCGCCGCTCCGGCTGGCCTTCCGGCCCAGGCGAAGCCCGCAGGGAAGATCCGTCTCGCCGTCTCCACTTACTCCTACTGGCACTTCCGCGGCCCCCGCTTCCCCATCGAAGACGTCATCGACCACGCCGCCGCGCTCGGCTTCGAGGGCGTCGAGATCCTCCACCGGCAGATGCGCGATGAATCGCCCTCCTATGTGAACGGCCTCAAGCGCCGCGCCTTCCTCCACGGGCTCAGCCTGCCCATGCTCTCCATCCATCAGGATTTCGTCTTCCCCGCAGCCGACGAGCGCCGCCGCCACATCGAGCATACCCGCCGCTGCCTCGAGCTCGCCGCGCGCCTCGGCATCCCCTGCGTCCGCCTGAACTCCGGCCGCTGGAAAACGATCCCCTCTTTCGACGAACTCATGAAGGTCAAGGGCATCGAGCCGCCCCTGCCCGGCTACACCGACGAGGACGCCATCGGCTGGTGCATCTCGGCCATCGAGCAGCTCCTCCCCGTCTGCGAGCGGCTCGGCGTCATGCTCGCCCTCGAAAACCACTGGGGCCTTACCACAAGCGTCGACACGCTCCTCCGTATCTACAAAGCCGTGAATTCCCCCTGGCTCGGCGTCAATCTCGACACCGGCAACTACCCCGGCGACCCCTACGAAGGCATCCGCGCCCTCGCCCCTTACGCCAGCATCGTGCAGGCCAAAACCTATTACGGCGGCGGCGAGTGGTACACGCTCGACCTCGACTACAGTCGCATCGCCGGCATCCTCCGCGGCGCCGGCTTCCAGGGCTGGGTCAGCCTCGAAATGGAGGGCAGGGATGAGCCGCGCGCGGCGGTGGAGAAATCGTACCGCATGCTGCGCGAAGCCTTCTCGTGAGCAGCGGCGTGCCGGTTCCCCTTTCTCCGCCGCTTTGATAGGATCGGCACGCCATGCTCGAAATCGGCTTCCACACCGACGCCTTCAATTCCAGTTACTGGAGCTTCGATGACTGCCTCGCCTGGGCCCGGCGGAACCAGGTTTCCCGCATCGAGTGCGGCGCCATCGACGGCGTCAGCTGGATCCACGGGCTCGGCTATCAGCCTCACGTCGCCCTGTGGGAAGATCCGCTCCTCCTGCGCCGGAAGATGGATCAGTACGGCGTCCAGTTCTCGCAGATCGACGCCGCATTTCCGCTGTCGAAGCCTGAAGGCGCGACGCTCGGCGTCGAATACGTCCTCCATGCCATCCGTTGGGCGAAGCTCGCCGGCGTGCCCTGCGTCGACACCACCGACGACCGCCACGCGCCCGCGGGCATGACGGAGCGCGAGGCGCTCGGCCACATGCGCCGCATCTACCGCCAGATCGTGCCCGTCGCCGAAGCCTACGGCATCATCATCAACATCGAGCCGCACGGCTGGTTCACCACGAAGCCGGACTTCATGGAAGAAATGCTCGGGTTCTGCGATTCGCCCTTCCTCCGCATGAACATGGACACGGGCAACACCTTCATCGCCGGACAGGACCCCGTGGCCTTTCTCTCCCGCTTCCTCGGACGCGTCAGCCACGTGCACATCAAGGACGTCAGCCCGTCGCTCGCGGCTTCCGCGCGCGGCGGGCTCACGGGCATCGCCGTCAGCCACTGCGCCATCGGCGAGGGCGTCAACGCGGACAACATCCGCCAATGCGTGCGCATGCTCCTCGACAACGGCTACGACGGCGTCCTCAGCCTCGAGTGCGAAGGCGCCGGCGGCCCGATGATCGAAAAAAGCCTTGCCTGGGTGAGGGAACTTCTATGCTCCTTGCAACCGTCCTGATCCGCGTTCTCATCGTCACTGGACAGACCGACCTGCCTTACCACGACTGGCGCGAGTCCGTGCCCTTCCTGCGCGCGGAACTGTCGAAGTCCGGCCGCTTCGACGTCCGCGTTCTGGAGGAGCCCCGCGGCCTCAGCCGCGCCGCCCTCGATGGCTGCGACGTCATCCTCTGGCACTACAACGGCCCGCGGCTTCCCCGCGAAGCGGAACTGGCGGTGGAAGATTTCGTCGCCTCGGGCAAAGGCTTCGTCTCGTTCCACGGCGTCACCTACGGCGCCGCGCATGGCCAGACGCGGCGGCCCGACATGCGCTGGCAGCAGGACTCCGATCCCTGGCCCGCTTTCCGCAGGCTGGTCGGCGCGGCCTGGAAAGTCGAAAATATCGGCCACTCGCTCCGGCACCCATTTCCGGTGAAATATGTCGAGCGCAGCCATCCCGTGGCCCGCAATCTGCCGGAAACATTTCTCGCCAACGACGAGCTCTATCACAAGCTCGATCTGGAGCCCGGCGTCGCCGTCATCGCCCGCGCCTGGAGCGATCCGGCGCTGCAGGGCACCGGCAGGGACGAGCCGATGGCGTGGACCGGCAGCTTCGGCAAAGGCCGCTTCGCCCATACGCCCCTCGGCCATGACCTGAGCGCCATGGCGCAGCCGGGCTTCCTCGTGCTGCTGGCGCGGATGCTCGAATGGGCTGCTACCGGCGATGTCGCCGCGCAGGATCCCCCAAAGCCGGCTCCGGTCCGCACTCTCGTCGTCACCGGCGGCCACTCCTACCCTTCCGAATTCTTCTCGCTGTTCGGCGATCCCCGCGTCGCGTGGGAACACGCCGGCTCTCCCGCTGAAGCCTTCGGCCGGAAGCTCGCCGGGCGCTATGACGTCATCGTATTCCACGATATGTGGGAGTCCATCGGCGAAAAAGAGCAGGCCAATCTCCGGGAATTCGTCGAAAATGGCGGCGGCATTGTCTCCACCCACCACGCTATCGTGAACTACACGTCATGGCCGTGGTGGTACGAGGAAGTGATCGGCGGCAAGTTCTTCACCCAGGACACCCCGCAGCGGAAGAAATCCCTGTGGAAGGACCATGTCGACATGGTCGTGACCGCCGCAAAAGGAATGGAGCGCCACCCCGTCCTGCGCGGCGTTCCGCCCCTCGCCCTCCGCGACGAGGCGTACCGCAACATGTGGCACTCGCCCCGCATCCAGGTCCTGATGGAGACGCAACACCCCGACAACGACCGCCCCGTCGTCTACATCGGTCCGCATCCCAAAGCGCGCAGCATCTACATCCAGCTCGGTCACGAAGCCGCCACGCTGCGCTACCCGGGCTTCCAGACTCTGGTCCGCAACGCCATCCTGTGGACCGCCCGCCGCCTGCCGGAATAAACGAAGAACCGCTGCCGTCTCCGCAGCCGCCCGCTGCGAATTCATGGCAGGCTGATTCCGGTTCCGGGCGCCTTGCCTTCCGATCGGCGGTTCGTCGGCGTGTTCTGCTCGGGCAGGTTGGCGAAGAGGCGCTGACGCCTGCCTCAGGACAGCCGCTTCTGCAGCATCTCCCGCATCCGGCGGATGTACTCTGACCGCGCCCGCTGCGGCGCATTCGGGTCCTCGTCCGGCATCGCCAGAATCTGCGCGATCCACGGCCGGGCGCGCTCCCCGATCGCTTCCACCGCGTTCAGCGCCTCCACGGCGGCGTACGCTCCGCTCTGCACCGGATGGCAGAGGGGAACCAGCGCATCCATCGCCGCCTTCAGCGCCCCGTCGACGCCGAACCGCCCCAGCGCCTCCCCGGCGGCGATGCGCACCGCCGGCGAGGAGTCCGACAGGGCTTTCGTCAGCGCCTCCGCATGCCCAGCCACCGTCTTCTCGCCGCGCATCAGCAGCCCCATCGCGCCCCAGTACCGCACGCCGCTGTCTCTGTCCGTGAGCATCTTCGCCAGCCGCGGCGCCGCCCCCGGATCCATTCCGGAAGCCAGTTGCGCCGCATCCAGCAGCCGCGCCCCGTCGAAGCGCTTCGGATCGCGAGCCATGTCATACGGCGATTCGCCGCGCGAACGCGCATGCATCTCGCTCTCCGCCAGCATGCCCGCATCGCGGATCGCCAGCTCGTAGCGCCGGTGCTCGGCTCGCATGCGGTCGAGAATCCTGCGGTGCGCCGCGGAGCCTGCCAGGTTGTTCACTTCATCGGGATCGTTCGTCAAATCGTACAGCTCCTCCGGCGGCTTCGGCTCCCAGAACTTCCGCTGCGCCGCGTTCAGCCGTCCTTCCTTGTACAGCCGCTCCCAGACCTGCGTCGTCGGCGTCTCCCACATGTAGGCCAGGTATTGGCCGTAGATTTTGTGCAGCATGTAATTGCGGATGTAGACGTAGCGTTCGTCCCGGACGGAACGCACGTTGTCGAGCCGCTCGTCCATGCGTCCCCGGAACCCGTGCAGATACCGCTTCGGCGGCTGTGCGAACGGACCCAGAAACGCTTCCCCATGAAAATGTTTCAGAGGCTCGATCCCCGCCAGGCTCAGCAACGTCGGCGCCAGGTCGATGAACTCGATCAGCCGCCCGCTCCTCCCTCCCTGCCGGTAGCCCGCCGCAGCCAGGTGCCGGAATTTCTCTGGAATGGAAGCCACGATGCAGACGTTCAGCCCGGAATTGTAAGGCCACCGCTTGCTCCGCGGCATGCCCGAGCCGTGATCTCCGTAGAAGAAAACGATCGTGTCGTCGAGCAGCCCGTCCTTCTCCAGTTCGGCCAGCAGTTTCCCCGCCTGCCCGTCCATCGTGGTGATGTTGTCGTAGTATTGCGCCCAGTCGTGCCGCACCTCGGGCGTGTCGGGATGATAGGCGGGCACGCGCACGCGCAACGGATCGTGCACCAGCGTATGCGGGCGGCGCCGGATCTGGCTCTCGTGCGTGATCGTGTGGTTGAACACTGCGAAGAACGGCTGCCCTTTCGCGCGATTCCGGTAGTGCGCCTTTTCGGACGATTCATCCCAGGTGCCGTCCGGCTTGGCGAGGTTGTAGTCTTCCTTCACGTTGTTCGTGCAATAGTAACCAGCCTGCCGCAGATACGCGGGGAACATCTGGATTCCCGAGGGCATCGGGACCAGCGACCGCATATGGTGCCCGCCCAGCGCGCACGGATCCATGCCCGCGATGATGGCCGTCCGCGCCGGCGCGCACACGGGCGCGTTCGACCAGGCGTTCATGTAAACCGTTCCCCGTCCGGCCAAACGGTCCAGGTTCGGTGTCACCGCATACGGGTCCCCGCAGGCGCCCAGATGCGGCCCCATGTCTTCCGCCGTGATCCAGAGGATGTTCGGCCGGGGCTGCTGCGAAGCGCGGATGAGGGGAAGAAAAGGCGCGGCCGCCAGGGAGCGGCGGCTGAATGCGTGGTTCATGAGATCGGCTCCGGCGGAGTCGTTGAGGCCCCGTCCAGACAGCCAACCTATCAAATCGCCGGGTCCGTTACGAGGCGGGCTCTCCGAAGCGCTTGTTCAGGAAGCGAAGCAGGCGGTCCACCCACGCCGTGGGCAGGCAGGCGATCAGCACCAGCGTCACGCCCAGCATCATGACGGCCAGCATCAGCGGCCACGGCAGCAGATCGAATGCTTCCTGCACGGTTGCGCCCCTCTTCCCCCTCTGATGCACGTCTCCGCCCGAAGGTGACCGTAAATTCGCGCCGATCCGCCTGAACCCCGCGCCGTCTCTGTTAATCTGAAAGGCAGAGCCGGTGTAGCTCAGCTGGCAGAGCACCTGACTTGTAATCAGGGGGTCGCGAGTTCAAATCTCGCCGCCGGCTCCAGCCTTCCTTCTTCCATCCGGTCACTGGCCGCGCGCAACCCCTGCCGCCTTCAGCGCCGCATCGATCTCCCGCGCCGCGCGCATGCCTTCAGCCACAGCCCGGACGACAGTCGCGCCTCCGTTCACCAGGTCCCCGGCAGCCCAGACGCGCTCCCGTGTCGTCCGCAGCGTTCCCGCCTGCACCCGCACCGTCCCCTGCCGCGTGAACTCGACTCCCGGCAGCGCAGCGCGCACCGCATCGTCGATGGCCTGTCCGATGGCCTCCACGGCCGTCTCGCACGGCAGCACATGCTCGGTTCCGGGGATCAACTCCGGCCGCCGGCGGCCGCTCTCGTCCGGGGCGCCCAGCCGCGTGCGTGCCACTTTCACGCCCGCCAGCCGGCCGTTTTCGTCCGAAACATAATCGAGCGGTTGTGTCAGAACCAGGAAATGCACGCCCGCGCGCACCGCCGCGTCGCGCTCTTCCGGCCAGGCGGGCATCTCGGCAAACGACCTGCGGTAGACGATGTAGACGTCCTGCGCGCCCGCGCGCAGCGCCGACAGCGCCGCGTCGATCGCCGTATTGCCGCCGCCGAGCACCGCCACCGCGCCGGAAACGTTCGCGCCCTCGTGCTTCACCCGGCGGAGAAACTCCAGCGCCCCGAAAACGCCCGCCTGCGGACGCGCCGCGCCAGGCAGCGGAATCGAGCTTGACAGACCCGCCGCCACCAGAACGGCATCGAAGCCCTCGGCGAACAGCGTATCCACGCTGTTCTCCGCATTCAGCTCGAACTGCCGCCGCTCCACCGCGCCTGATGCCGTCAGCGCGTCCTCCAGCTCGCGCCTCAGGATGTCATCCGGCAGCCGGTCCAGCGGAATCGTCTCGCGGGCAACCCCTCCCGGCGCCGGACGCCGGTCCAGCAGCGTGACGGCGTGTCCAGAAGAAGCCAGCGTCACGGCAGCCGCCACGCCCGCCGCTCCCGCGCCCACCACCGCCACCCGGAAGCCCGTCGCCGCCGCCCGCGGGCGCGCCTCGCGGCTCCAGCCTTCTTCCAGCGCCATGCGCGACACCCACCGCTGCAGATGCCGGATCGGCACGGGTTCCGAGTAGTGTTCGTTGATGCAGCCGGATTCGCACAGCGTCTCCGACGGGCAGACATAGCCGCACACCGCCGCCAGAACATTCGCCTCGCGGATTGTTTCATAGGCGTCGCGGTAGCGTCCGTCCACGATCGCCTGAATGAACTTCGGAACATTCACGCCCGCCGGGCACTTCGGCACGCACGTCGGGTCGTTGCACTGCCGGCACGACGCAGCTTCCTTCCTGATTGTGTCCAGAGCCTCGGCGCGCCCCGCCTTGTAAATCGGCTCGTAGATCGCGGCATCGCGCGGCACGCAACCCGAGCGCCCTCCGTCGCGCATGATCTGCGTGCACGCCGAACACGCCACGCACACCTTCTCCGGATCCAGCGGACGCCCGGCAAGGACTTCGCGCGGAAAATCCGGATACGCGAACGCCATGCGCCCGCCGCCCACCAGCGACACCCAGCCGCGCTCCACCGCCGCCGCCGCCACATAAGGCAGAAACTGCCGCAGCCACGAGTACCCGCCGCCCACCGCCGGCAGTCCCGGATACGCCTGCTGCACCTCCCGCACGATGTGCAGAAACCGCGCCACGCCCTCCAGCGGATGCTCGGGCGGCAGCGGCGCCCCGGCGATGGGAAGATCGAACGGGCGGTTCACAAACGGGTTGAAATACGGGTTGCCGATCGTGATGTTCACCAGCGGCGCGCCCTTTTCGGCGAGGAATCCCACCAGCCGCAGCGGCTCGCTCAGATCCGGGCGGTCGCTGCCATCCTGCGCCATGCCCCAGCCGTAGGGGTGCGGCATCGCGTCGTAGGCGTTCATGCGCGTCGTCACCGCGATGCCCGGCACGCGCTCCCGGATCTTCTGCACGATGTTGCGGAAGAATCGCGTCCGGTTCTCGAACTCCGGTCCGCCGTAGCGCGAGTTCTCCCGCGTGAACGACGCATGCAGCTCGCTCACCAGATACCGGTGGCACGCCTTCACGTCGACGGCGTCGAAGCCCGCCTCCAGCGCGCACCGCGCCGCTTCCACATATACGTCTTCCAGCCGCTCCAGTTCGTCATCCGTGATCAGCGGATAATCCGGCGGCAGCCCCATCACCGGATCCAGGAATTTCGAGTGGTGCGCGATGATCGGCGCCGGCTTTCTGCCAGGCTTCGAATAACGCCCGGAGTGCGTCAGCTGCAGCACGAACACGGGGCGGTGCGCCGCTCCCATCGTCTCCTCAGCCGCGCGCCGCGCTTCCTCCAGCATGCGCGCAAACGCCGCGATGTTGCCCGCATGAATCCACAGCTGCCGCGGATTGGCGCGCCCTTCATGCACCACCGCGCAGGCTTCCACCCACAGCAGTCCCGCTCCGCCCGCCGCGAACCGCCTGTACCGCCGGTACGTCAGCTCGTCCGGCGAACCATCGCCCGTTCCATCGCAGCCCTCCATCGGCAGCACGACAAACCGGTTGGGCAGCCGGAACCGTCCGCAGTCCAGCGGTGCCGCAAGCGGGGAGAAATCGGAACTCAGCGGGATGTCCAGTCCAAGGCGCTCGATGTCGCGGGCCAGTTCTTCCGGCGAATGGTAATGAAACGGCTGGTGCGCAAACATTCCGGCTACTACCATATCAGAGCCGGACGTCCGGATTGCTGCATCCGGGCCGTCCTCCCGCGTTTCGAAAGCGCATTCACGCGTCTGTCACCGGATTGACGCCTGAAATTCAGCCTCGTGTCCTATCCTCTCAGAGGCATCACAAACGGGGTCGAGTCGCTCCGTCCGCGAGGCTTCCACACATGACTTCGAAATTCATGGCGTTTTTCCTGCTCTGCGCCCTGCCTGCCTTGCCAGCGCTGGCGCAATTTGAAACATCAGCCGTCTTGGGAACCATCACCGATCCCTCCGGCGCTGTCATCTCCGGAGCCAGAGTCGAGCTGCGCTCGGAAGAGACGAACGTCGTCACCACTGCCGTGGCCAACGCCAACGGCGCTTTCGAGTTCTTCAACGTCCGCCCGGGGCGCTACACGATCTCAGCCGCTGCGCCGGGCTTCAAGAAGGCTGTTTCTGAACCGTTCACCGTCACTGTGGGCACGCGGCAGCGGGCGGATCTGCGGCTCGATCTCGGAAACGTCGAAGAGGTCGTCACCGTCAGCGACACGGTTTCGGTGGTCGAGACCGACACGTCTTCCCGCGGCACGGTCATTGGCAGCCGCCAGGCTGTGGATCTGCCGCTGAATGGCCGCGCCTACGCCGATCTGACGCTGTTGACTCCGGGCACCGTGCAGGCGCTGCGGGGCACCAGCATCGGCGGCGCCCGCGACGCCAGCTACCACGTCAACGGGCTGCGCAGCTCTTACAACAACTTCATGCTCGATGGCGTCGACAACAACGCCTATGGAACCTCCAACCAGGGCTTCTCCAATCAGGTCGTGCAGCTCTCTCCCGATGCCGTGGGCGAATTCCGCGTCGTCACCAACAACTTCTCCGCCGAATACGGACGCGCCGGCGGCGCTGCCATCATCGCCGCCTACCGCAGCGGCACGAACGACATTCACGTCACCGCCTGGAATTTCCTCCGCAACAGGGCGCTCAACGCCACCGGATTTTTCAAGCCGGTCACGGGTGAAAAGCCCGACATGAAGCAGAACCAGTTCGGCATTGCAGGCGGCGGCCCGATCCTCAAAAACCGGCTTTTCTACTACGCCGATTACGAAGGTCTCCGCCGCAGGCAGAGCGAGCTGTTCTACTCCAGCCTTCCGGATGCCGCCATGCGGCGCGGGGAATTTCCGGGCGTCGCCCTGCGCAATCCCTATGACGGCGCGCCTTACCCCGACGGGCGCGTCCCCGCGGCTTTGCAGACGCAGTTCGCCCGCAAGGTGCTCGCCGATCTGCCCGCCCCCAACCGCGCCGGTACTGGTCCGTTGGGCGTCGGCAACAACTTCGAGACCCTCGGCGTGTTCGACACCCCGGACAACAAGTGGAATCTCAAGGTGGACCAGTTCTGGAATTCCCGCTTCACCTCCTTTGGCCGATACAGCTGGCGCGAACTGAACGCCTTCGAGCCGCCCGCCATCCCCGGTCCTTCAGGTGGCAACTCCAACGGCCACGTCTACGTCAGAAATTATTCTCTGGCCGCCGGCGGTACGCTGACGCTCGACTCCGCCTCGCTGCTGGAAATCCGCCTCGGCTGGACCAAAACCGAAGCGGGCAAAAACCCGGTCAATTACCGCGAGCCGCACATCGAAGACACCTACGGCATCCGCGGCATCAGCAAGGATCCCCGGGTCGGCGGCGCTTGAACACTCAGGGCGTCACCGGGTTCAGCTCCTTCGGACGCCAGTCCAGCAACCCGCAGTTCCAGTGGCCCACCGTCTGGAATCCTCGCGTGAATTACTCCCGTCTCGCGGGCGCGCACGCCCTCAAAGCCGGCTACGAATATCAGCGCATTGACACGGAAATCAACGACCTCGCTCCGGTCTACGGGCAGTCGACTTACAATGGCCGCTTCAGCGCCGCGCCGGGTCTGTCCTCCACATTCAACCCCATCGCCAACCTCGCCGATTTCTTCGTGGGCGCCCAGAGCCAGTACGCCATGAGCAATTTCGCGGTGCTCGATTACCGCCAGCGGATGCACTTCTTCTACATCCAGGACGACTGGAAAGCCACCCGCCGGCTGACGCTGAATCTTGGCGTGCGCTATGAGTTCTCCACGCCCCAATGGGAAGCCAACTACAAACTGGGCAACTTCGATCCCGTCAACGCGAAACTCTTCTTCGCCAAACCCGGCTCCATCCAGGACCGCTCCACCATCCGTCCTGACTGGAACAATTGGGGACCGCGCATCGGGCTGGCATACACGGTCAATCCGAAAATGGTCGTGCGCTCCGCCTACGGCATCAGCTACGTTCACTTCAACCGCATGGGCGGCGAAAACATCCTCGGCTTCACCGGCCCCTTCGTCTTCGCCGTCGCGCGCGATCAGGTGGCGCCCGCGGCAGGCGGCGCCAGCCCTCTTCCGCTCTGCTCGCCCGGACGCGATTTCCTCACCTGTTTCCAGCGCACGCAGGACGGATTCCCCGATGGCTTCATCGATCCCCGCCTCTACAACACCCGCACGACGCGCGTGAACTACATTCCTTCGGACACGCCTGTTCCTTATGTGCAGACGTGGCACCTCACCATCCAGCGCGAGCTATCGAAAGATCTCCTGCTCGATGTCGGCTACGTCGGCAACCGCGGCGCCAAGCAGCTGATCCTCGCCGACTTCAACCAGGCGCAGCCCAATCAGCCCGGACAGAACCTCTCTCTCGATCTGCGCCGCCCCTACCGCGACTTCAGCTTCATCCAGATCGCCTTCGCTGGAGGCAACACGTTCTACCACGGGCTCCAAGCGAAACTCGAAAAGAAATTCTCGAACGGTTTTTACCTGCTGAATTCCTACACCTGGTCGAAAACCATCGACAACGCCCCGGGCCACCTCGAAACCTACAACGGCGACAACTCGCGCGTGAACTTTTACGGACTCAGGAGTGAGCGCGCGCTGTCAAGCTACGATGTCACGCACAACAACGTCACGTCGCTGATCTACGAGCTGCCCTTCGGCCGCGGCCGCCGCTGGGGCTCGTCCTGGAATGCACTCGCGCAGGCCCTTCTGGGCGGCTGGCGCACCACGCTGATCAACACCGCCCGCAGCGGGTTCCCCGTCAATCTGACCTACAACCCCGTCTCCGCCCAGCAGGTCTGCTCCAGCTGCAGCTACCGGCCCGACGTCATCGGCCCCGTGCAGGACGGCAGCCACGATCCGAACAACTGGTTCATCCGTTCCAACGTCATCATCCCCACGGATGTCACGCGGCCCTTCGGCACCGCCGGCCGTAACATCGGCCGCATGGAGCCCTTCTACCAGAGCGACTTCGGCCTGTACAAATCCTTCGATCTGCCGCGCGAAGGCGCGCGCGTCGAGTTCCGCAGCGAGTACTTCAACCTGCTGAACGTCACCAACCTCGGCTCGCCCAACAGCAACGCCTCCTCGACGGGCTTCGGCACGGTCACCTCGGCGTTCCCGGCGCGCCAGATCCAGTTCGCGCTCAAGCTGTACTACTGACCCACGTGCGCAGGCGGCGTCCGGCTGCGCCTGCCCCTGCAGCCGGACGCCGCTATTCTTCCAGCGCCTCCGACATCCAGCGCCCGCGGCTCTGCAGCTGCTGCACCTCGATCTCCGCCAGCTCGCGCAGCCGCAGCGTGTCCACCTTGGCCACGCGGTTCAGCGGCATCTGGCCGGGCTCGACGATCACGTAGTGCAGCGGGCGCTTGTAGGAAGTCAGCGAACGGGCGTGTTTGCGGAGCTCCGCTTCGGTCAGCTCCACGCCGGGACGCTTCTCGACGAAGGCGACAATCGCTTCCACCCAGATCGGGTGCGGCACGCCCACCACGCCGCAGGAGGCGACTTTGTCTGACAGCGCGCAGATGTGCTCTTCCACGTCGCCGGGGAAAACCTGATAGCCCGCCGGCTTGATCACCCACTTGGCGCGTCCGCTGAAGTGCAGACCCGCATCATCCACGCTCCCCATGTCCCCCGTGTAGAGCCAGCCGTCCGTGGAGATCGTCTTCCGCGTGGCCTCTTCATCATGCACGTAGCCCGCGAAAGTCTGCGGTCCCCGGAAACAGACGTGCCCGATTTCGCCAGCCGGCAGCTCGGCGCCGGCTGTCCCATCCGCCCGCATCGGCTCGCGGATCGACATCGGATAGACCGGCGCGGCATGACCAAGGCTCGCCGCCACCTGATCCGCATCGGCTGTCAGCGGTGTGTACGTGCAGAAGCCCGAGGTTTCCGTCAGCCCAAGCCCGGTTCCGATGCGCGGGGCCATGGTGCGGAGTTTCTCGAGAAACGGACGCGGAACGCTCTGTCCGCCGTAAACCGCCGCCTCCACAGACTTCAGATCGCGCTTCTCGTATTCCGAGTGCCGCCACATCATGTGGAACATCGCCGGAATCTGCCCCACCAGCCGGATGCGGTACTTCTCGATCGCCTCCAGGCTCTTGCCGGGATCGAAGATTTCCAGCGTGACCGCCGTGCTGCCCCAGAAAAACGTGGTCATCAGCAGCTCGCCCTGACAGCCCACGTGCGAGGGCGGCAGGTTGACGAGAATCCGCGACTCGGGAAACTCGAACGCCGTGCCCAGGCAGTAGTTCTGCACCGTGATCCCGATGTGCGTCAGCAGGGCAGCCTTGGGGCGTCCCGTGGAGCCCGTCGTGAAGATCACCTGCGCCCCGTCCTGAGGAAGGATCTCCGGCAGCAGAGCCTCCGGAGCCTGTTCTCCGGCCTTCGCAATGAACTCGTGCAGGCTGCCCGCGTCCCACGCATGCTCGAGCTCCGGAACCTCTCCGGACACGCTGTGCGGCAGCGCCGTCGCGTAGCCCCGCGCGCCCACCAGCCGGAGGCTGCGGATCAGTTCATCCCGCGACAGCCGCAGATCCAGCGGCACGTGAATGACGCCGGCCCGGAAACAGCCGTACTCAAGCACGATGTGATCGTCCGTCAGGGGCAGGGACGTCGCCAGAAAATCGCCCTTGCGGAAACCGAGGCGCGCCAGCGCCCGCGCCACCGCCAGCGACCTGTCCCGCAGCTCCGCATACGTCAGCGGCGTGCCCCGCGTGGCGTTCAGCACCGCAGGCGTCTGCGGCGCCCGCTCCGCCCAGTGGTCGATCACTCCATGCAAGGTCTGGCGCGCGGCGAAGCGCGCCAGGAAATCGTCCCACGTGCAATCCCTGAAGGTCATCTTGGATATCATCTACAATCAGTGAACCGCCTTGCAATCGTTTTCTTCGCCGTGTTTTCCGCAGCGGCGCAGCCTTTCCTGTTTACGTCGTTCAGGGGCAACGGGGAATCGGGCGTTTACTTCGCTCTCTCGGAAGACGGTTGCCGCTGGACTCCCGTCAACGCCAATCAGCCCGTCCTCAGCCCGCAGATCCCCGGCATGCTCATGCGCGATCCGTTCCTCGTCCGCGGTCCTGACCGCCGCTGGCATATGCTGTGGACCACCGGTTGGACGCGCTCGAAAGAAGACGGCTCGCTCGCCATCGGCTACGCCGCTTCAGCCGATCTCGTCAGCTGGGAAAACCAGAAGCGCATTCCGATCCCGCTGGATGGCGCGCGCAACGCCTGGGCGCCGGAAGCCGTCTGGCATCCGGAACAGAAACAATGGATCGTGTTTTGGGCCTCCACGATCCCGGGCCGCTTCCCGGAAGGGGAACAGTCCGGCGACTCCGGCTACAACCATCGCATATGGGCCATGCGCACGCGCGATTTCGAAACGTTCTCGCCGCCCGAAGTGTTCTTCGACCCCGGCTTCAACACGATCGACTCCACCATCGTAAAAGTGGGCCGCCGGTGGCTGATGGTGTTCAAGGACGAGCGCCGCGAACCTCTGAAAAAGAACCTGCGCCTCGCCTGGGCGGAAGATCCCGCCGGCCCCTGGCGCGCCGAACCCGAATCCTTCACCAAATCCTGGATCGAGGGTCCGTCCGTTTTGAAGATCGGCCGGGATTGGTTCGTCTTCTTCGACCACTATGGCAAACCGCAGCACTACGGCGCCTGCAGAACCCGGGACTGGAAGCGCTTTGAAGACGTTACAGAAAAGCTGTCGTTTCCCCCGGACCACCGCCACGGAACCGTCGTCCGCATCACCCGCGCCGAAGCGGAACGCCTCCGGGCCTTGCGGTAGAACCGTCCGCCCGCTCCGTCGGCGCGGGTCCGCCGCTCAGCGCCCTCCGTTGTATACCGACATCGGCTTCAGGCGCACCGGTCCCATGGCCGCTTCCACCTCCACCCTCACTGCGGTCGCATTCACGGGCTCGAACACCAGAATCCGCTTGTGGCCGATCGTCGTCCCGCGCGAAACTTCCACCCAGCGCTCGCCCGCGCGAACCTCCACCCGGAACCGCCGCACCATCTGGCCATGCGCCAGGTCTTCCTGCAGCACGGCGCGGTCCACGCGCCGCGGTCCCGGAAACGCGATCGAAGCGGGGCTCGAAGCCGGAGCGGTCGCCAGCGGCTTCCCGTACAGCCGCCGCACTTCGGCGCCGAATTCTTCCAGCCTCTTCACGTCTGCCTCGGGCAGCAGTCCGCGGTCGTCCGGCGCGATGCCCAGCACCAGCTGCGCGCCCCGTCCCACAGTCTTGTGGTAGATCTCCATCAGCTCTTCGAGCGTCTTCAGGCGCTTTTCGGAATTCGGGTGCCAGAACCAGTGGCCTTCGCGCAGCGGCGTGTCCGCTTCGGCAGGACGCCAGCGCAGGATGCCGTAGTTGTCCACCACGTTCCAGTTCTCCTCGTGCGCAAAGCCGCTCTCGTTGCCAACCCAGCGGATGTCGGCGTACGGCATGAAATCAAGGCTCGCGAACAGCAGCGCATTCGGCTGATAGGTCCGCATCGTGCGCACATAGCGCACGAAGTCGTAGACGTGCCCTTCGCTGCCCGCGCCGTCCAGCCAGAACTCGGCGAGCGGCCCGTACTGCGTCGCCAGCTCGGTCATCTGCGCCACGTAATAGTCGTCGTACTTTCTGTTGTCGGCGTACCGCGGATCATGCCGGTCCCAGGGTGAGAGATAAATCCCGAACGCCAGTCCGTGCCGGCGGCACGCCTGCTCGGCTTCGCGCACCACATCGCCTTTGCCCTGTTTCCACGGGCTTCTTTTCACGCTGTAGTCCGTGTGCCGCGAGGGCCACAGGCAGAAGCCGTCGTGGTGCTTGGCCACCATGATGAGATACTTCGCTCCGGCGGCTTTCGCCGCGCGCACCCACTGTTCCGCATCAAGCTGCATCGGGTTGAACACCGCCGGGTCGGCTGTCCCGTCGCCCCACTCGCGGTCGAGAAACGTGTTGGTCCCGAAGTGCACCAGAACGCCGATCTCCATCTCCTGCCAGGCGATCTGCTGCGGGCTCGGCCGGATGTCGGCGAAGTTCTGCGCCTCAAGAATGGCGGCTGCGAACAGAAACGGAAGCACGGCTCTCATGATCCGAACCTAACATGGGCGGCCAGCCGCGCTGAAAGCTGCCGGAGCGCTCAGTTCCTGCCGGTTTCGCCGGATCGCCCCCGCACTGCAGCGGCCATCGCCTGCGCCAGCCCTTCGGCCGTATATTCCGCCGCTTCCACGGCGATCTCGAGCCCCGCCGCGCGGGCCGTCTGCGTGGTGACGGGGCCGATCGAAGCCAGGCGCACGCCGGCCAGAAGCTCTTTCGGCGCCGCCCGCAGGAGGTGGCGCACGGTGGAAGAGCTCGTCAGGGTCACCCACTGCGGCCGGATTGTTTCAAACACTTCCCGCGCTTTTTGTTCGATCCCTGCGGGCGCCACCGTGCGGTACACGGCCAGCACGTCCACCCGGGCCCCTGCTTTGGCCAGCTCCGCGGGAATCACGTCGCGCGCTTCTTCGGCGCGGGCCAGGAGCACGCGCCTGCCTTCGACGCTGGCCGCCCGCAGAGCTTCCACCACGCTCTCGGCGACGAATTCCGGCGGCACCAGATCGGGCTCCAGCCCTCTCTCCCGCAGAGCCGAAGCCGTCGCGGGCCCGATGGCGCAGATCCGCGGACCGGGGCGCGGCTCGACACGCTCGAAGAAAAACTCGACGCCGTTGGCCGAGGTGAAAATGGCCCAGTCGTAGGCGCCCCAGTCCGGCGCCTCGAACTCCAGGGGCTGGAACTCGATCAGCGGCAGCTCGATGACATCCGCCCCCAGTGCGCGCAACTTTGCGGAGAGAGCTCCAGCCTGCTTCCGCGCCCGCGTCACGACAACCGTCTGGCCTGCCAGCGGCAGAGCGTGTGGATTGACCGACGCGATGATGCGCCGCGCGCCTCCGTCCAGCAGTGTCTCCGCCGCCCGCAGGCCCACGGCGCGGGGATCATCGGCGGGGCCTTCCTCCACGCACGAAAACACGTCGCCGCTCGCGGGGTCGGCCACGACGGCGCGCAGCCGCAGCCGGCCTTCGCGCAGTTCCGCATACGCTCCCAGCGGCACCTGGCAGCCGCCTCCGAGTGCGGCCAGCAGGGCGCGCTCGGCTTCGACAGCCGCGCGCGCGGCTGCGTCATCCAACCTCGCGCAGATTTCGAAGGCGGGATCGGGCGCCATGCGTGTCTCTACGGCCAGCGCGCCTTGCCCCACGGCCGGACACATGATCTCCGGCTCGAGCATTTCAGTGATCCGCGCCTCCCAGCCCAGCCGCTTCAGTCCAGCGGAAGCCAGCAGGATGGCGTCGTACTGACCCTCGTCCAGCTTGCGCAGCCGGGTGTCGAGATTGCCGCGGATGTCTTCGATCTTCAGGTCCGGCCGCAGCCGGCGCAGTTGCGCGGCGCGCCTCAGGCTGGAGGTGCCCACGCGCGCGCCTGCGGGCAGTTCATCCAGACGTTTCCCGACGACAGCGTCGAAAGGTGATTCGCGCTCCGGCACCGCAGCCAGCGCCAGGCCATCCGGCAGGTCCACGGGAAGGTCTTTCAGCGAATGCACCGCCAGATCGATGCGGCCCTCGAGCAACGCCTCTTCGATTTCTTTCGTGAACAGACCCTTGGAACCCACGCGCGCCAGCGGAACATCGGTGATCTTGTCGCCCGTCGTGCGGATGATTTCGATCTCGGTTTCCACGCCGAGTTCCGCCAGCCGCGCGGCGATCCGCCGCGCCTGCCACAGCGCCAGTTGCGAGCCCCGGCTGCCGATGCGCAGCTTCATGATTCCTCCAGCCGGAACATGCGCCGGATCACGGCGAGAATGCGGTCGCCCTCGGGCAGCGCCGCCGCGCGGCGGATCTCGACGATCGGCCCGTGGGCCAGCTTGTTCAGCAGGGATCGCGTATACGCCTCCAGCGCTTCCGCCCGTTCGCCGTCCACGCCCAGCTTTCCGCGCCAGCGTTCCATCTCCTCGCGGGCGAGCTCGTCGAGCCGCTGCTGCAGGCTGACGATCACCGGCGCCACCTCGCGCGTGCGGAACCGCTCGATCAGGCGCTGCACCTCTTCCTGAATGATCTGTTCGGCCTCTTCCGCCTCGCGCTCCCGCGCCTGCCGGTTGGCCTCCACCTCGCGCCCCAGGTCGTCGATGTCGTACAGGTAGGCGTTTTCCAGCTCGTCCACCGCCGGATCGATGTTGCGGGGAACGGCGATGTCGATCAGGAACACGGGCCGGTTCTGCCGCTTGCGCAGCACCGTGCGGATGTCCTCTTTGCGAAGGATGTAGTCCGGAGCCCCCGAGGAAGCCAGCACGATGTCCATCTCGTGCAGACGCGTCTGGAAGGATTCGTAATCAATCACGGCGCCTTCCACAAGAGCGGCCATCTGCTCGGCGCGCGCCCGCGTGCGGTTGGTGACGGTAATGCGGCCGCAGCCGGCGCGGCGCAGGTGCCTGGCGGCAAGTTCTGCCATCTTTCCCGCGCCGATCAGCAGCGCGTGGCGCGGGCGCAGATCGCCGAAAATCTGTTTCGCCAGATCCACGGCCGCATACGAGACGCTGACGGTGTTGCGCCCGATCGCCGTTTCGTTGCGCACCCGCTTGGCGACGGCGAACGCGCGCGCCAGCACCGGCTCGAGAGCCGATTGCAGGGCGCCCCGCTCTTTCGCCGCCGAGTAGGCGTCCTTCAGCTGGCCGAGAATCTGCGGCTCGCCCAGCACCATCGAATCCAGGCTCGACGCGACCCGGAACAGGTGCCGCAGCGCGTCCTCGCCCCGGTAAACGTAAAAATGCGGCATCAGCGCCGCCGCGTCCAGCCCGCGCATCGCCGCCAGCGCTTCCACGAGAGGCCGCTCGTCCACCGGCTTGTCCGAACCGCCGTGCGCCAGCACTTCCACCCGGTTGCAGGTTGACAGCAGCATCACCTCGTCCACGCCCGGACACGCGCGCAGGGCGTCCAGCGCCGCCGGGAGCTGCTCGGCGTTCACCGCCAGCCGCTCGCGCACTTCCACCGGCGCCGTCCTGTGGTTGAGCCCTGTGAGCAGAAGATTCAGCATGGCGTCGGCTCAGTGTTCCAGCAGCGGCCGCAGGCTGATGTGCGCGGCCCAGCTCAGCGCCGCGAAGCCCAGCACCGCCAGCGACAGCATGGCCGCACGCCGGCCGCGCCAGCCCGCCCACGTGCGCAGCACGACCATCAGCAGATAGAAAGCCCACGTCGCCAGCGAAATCAGGATCGCAGGCTTGCCGATCCACCGCGTGCCGAATTCCGTCGACGCCCAGACGGTCGCCACCGCCACGGAAAGCGTCAGCGCAATGAAGCCGAAATTCATCGCCCGCGTGATCAGACCATCCAGCGTCTCCAGCGGCGGCAGCTTCGCGGGCGCCAGCCGCGCCAGCCAGCCCGCCGGCTCGTGCCTCCGTTTCAGCCGCCGCTCCTGCATCAGATAAAAGACCGCTCCGGTGGCTGACACGAGCAATCCGCTGATGCCCAGCAGGACAAGAAAGATGTGCGCCGCCAGCAGCGCGCCCCGCAGGTTCTGCTGCTCCCAGGCGGAAGGAGACACGCCCGCCGCCCCGATCCACGCCAGCACCGTGACCAGCGGGAAAAAGAACACGCAGAGTCCGTCGAAGTGGTAACGCCAGTCGATGAACAGGTAGGCCCACGCCAGGATCAGCGCGCAGAGCGACGCGGTTTCGAAAAAGTTATTGGCGGCGAGCTGACCCAGCGCGGCGCTGTGCTCGACCACCGCGACGAAGTGCAGCACCGCAGCCGTGCGGAAAGCCGCCGCGGAAATTCCCGCGGGCCGGTCCATCCGGCGCAGCAGCATCAGAACAGGGTGAAAGAACGCAACCGTGTAGAGCAGGGCGGCGGCGCGCAGCCAGAGCAGGCTCAGATCGGGCATGGGGCGTATGACAGAAAGAGCCGGCTCCCGGCCGGCCTGATTCGAGTATAGCGCCCGGGCAGCGTCCGGGAGGAATCTTGCCTGAACCGGCAGGAGTGCAGCGCCTGCAGCGGTCACGCGGCCTGCGGAAATAGCAGCCCTGGCACGCGCAAGTCACAATGGGCCGCGCGATTTCGTTCCCCTCACTCGCAGCGCCTCAGCCAGCCCTTTCAGTCCGCCCCCTGCAAGCGCAGCCACTTTCCCCGGTGGTGATACAAAACCACGGAGGCTTTTTCAAGGAAATGCGAGTCGATTCCATCATGGTCCAGCGGCGGCAGCGGCGGACCGCCGAGATGGCTGTGATACCAGCGGATCTTCGCTTCATCTGCCACCGTGATCGCCCAGGAAAAGCCGGCCGAGTCCGGCCCTGTCGTCTGCATCCAGTCGCTTTCCAGGCCTCCTTGCAGTGTCTCGGGCTTCATATCCGCTGCGTCCCGGAAGACGAGCAGCCTGACGGTGTCCTGCACGGAGCACAACACGGCCCAGCTTTCGCGTTCGGCATCGTAGAAGCGTCCGCGGATGACATTGTTCGGGCTCGGCAAGGCAGACGAGTCATATGCCTGCGGAATTGTACATCCCATCTGCCGGAGCGTGGCGGCGATCGCGGGCGGCAAATCGGGGAAGGCATCCACGGGAAGCCGCTTCAGCTTCCGCCTGCCCGCGTTCAGGATCGCGTGCAGCCCGGAAGAGGAATACGGCGCCTGATCAGGCGATTCCAGAGCCCAGCCTGCGGCGCCGAAAACATCGTTCTCCCGGAGATTCGGTTGGATCTCCCGCGCCCGCGTGAAGCATTGACGGGCTTCCTTCCGCCAGGCCTTCCGCCGGGCGGGATCGTTCTCCTCAGATTCCGCAAGCCGATGAAACCGCCGCGCAGCGCGCTTCTGGATCTCCGGGTTCATTGTCGTCGCCAGCAGCCGCTGCGCCTCCTGCGCCTCCGCGCCCTGCAATGCGATCTGGCGTACGCACCATTCCGCCAGTGCATCGGCTGCCGGCGCGAAATCCGGTTGCGCGCGGATCGACGCGTTCAAAAACTCCAGAGCGCAGCGCTCATCATGCCGCTGGAACCATTTCGCACCCAGCAAGGCCACGCGCGGATCATCAGGATGCGTGCGAACGGCATCCCGCCATGCCGTCAGGATCTCTTCCATGCGGGCAGGGCCCAGTTCCCCCGCGCCGAACCATGCGGGCGGCCAGTCCAGAAACTCCGACACCGGCTCGTTCCGGATGAACCAGAGCAGGTGATCTGTCCGCTCGACAACGGATCCAGGTCCGCCCTGATGCCACAGCCACGCCATCCGTACGGCGCGCCGCTGCGGGTCGCGCGCACCCGCTTGCAATTCCCGCCGGATCTGATCCGCCAGCTCCGCCCGGAGCGTCTTCGCCTCTTCGAGCAGGGCGTCGCGGAAGGGCAGGGGAGGCCGCTCCAGCCGCGCTTCCGGCTGCGGGCGGCTGCGGGTGGGCGGCGGCGGCTCCCGGCTGACCCACAACAGCCAGCCTCCCGCCATCGCGGCGAACAGCAGGATGGGCAGCGAAGGCCTCATGGCGGCATTCTACGGTCCAGGTCCCGGAAAGAAATCCCGATTTGCCGGGAATTCGGCACCAAATCCGCCAGTAAGACGCGGTTTCTCTGGCCGAAGTTTCCGGCAAAGACGCAGCAGCCACGATGCGGGGGCGAGTGTCAGCCTGCGGGCAGGATGCGGACAGGCAGGCGTGAAGAGACCGGGTCGGCGAGGCACAGCAGTGCCGCGACGGAGCCGCACGGGAGCCGGGGCGGTGCGGCGGTTATCCGAGGTCTTTGAGCGAAGCCCAGCGCGGGTCGCGGAACGGCGAGCGGCAGCCGCAGTCGCCGAGGTTCCGGTTGGCGCCGCAGTACGGGCAAAGGCCCTTGCAGTCCGGGCGGCAGAAGAGCTGCATGGGCAGGCTGAGCAGGATCTGCTCGCGGAGCGCCTCGGCCAGCTCGACGCCGTCGCCCTCGTAGAAGGCGAGGTCGATTTCGCCCTCCTCGAGGTGGATCTCGGCGTGGTTCGACGTCTGCAGGACGGGCCGGTAGAACAGATCGAAGTCGGAGTCGATCTCCACCACGGCGGGCTCGAGACAGCGGTCGCAGGCGCCTTCCATCCGGGCCTTGATGTGGCCGCGGATGCGGATTTCGCCGAGAGTATTGCGGAGCAGCTCGGTACGCCCGCGCGCGGCCAGCGCCCCGATCTGCCGCAGGTCTTCGGGAAAGGCGATTTCCCCGGGATCGTAGAGAACGTCGAACAGGATCGGGTGGTGCTCCAGTTCTGTGAGGGAGAAGAACACGGCCCGCCTCCTTTCCCTTTCATCATCCCGAAACCGGCGGGGGAAGACAATTGGCAGTTCCGCCGGGCATGGAGTCTGGGCCAGGGCCGCCGGGCTGCCGGGCGCCGGCGCGGTTGCCGCCGCACGGCGGGCTCGCATAAGCTGGCTGTGGGGTCCGGCCGATGAAGAGATCCAGAACTGTTTTGCTGATTGCTTCGCTCCTTCCTGCCGTCTTGCTGGCGCAAAGCCAGTCTCCAGCTTCGCTGCCTCAGCTGGTGCGGACGCGCGTCGTCGTCACCGACGCCAAAGGCGCGCCCGTGCTCGACCTGAAAGCCGACGAGCTCAAGATCACCGACCAGACCAGATCCCTGACGCCGGCGTTCCTGCATCCGCCGCTCGCCTCCATGCCGTTGCCGGAAGCCCCGCAGGGCTGGGTGTCGAGCCGCACGTCGAAGAACACCCCGCACACCGTGGCGATTCTGTTCGACCTGTTCAATCTGATGCAGAACAACCGGCTCGACTCGTTCCGGCGGATCGAGGCGGCCCTGCCGAAGCTGGCGTCCAGCAGCAATGTCTACTTTTACCTGCTGAACCTTGACGGGACTCTCGAACCGCTGGTCCCGGCTCAGGACGAGAAAGGCAACATCGTAGCCCCGCCGGCGGACTGGCATAAGAACGCCGCGAAGCTGCTGCAGAAGTATTCGAAGAACCTCGGACGCGCGCGTCCGGCGGGGATTCTCCAGGAAGACGTGGTCAAGAAGACGTACGTGGCGCTGGAAACGGTAGCCAAACACCTTGGGGTTTTTCCCGGCATTCGCGATCTTGTGTGGATCACCGACGGGGTGCCGAACGTCTTCGACACGCGGCAGCAGTGCTCGGGCGACTGGGTCGAATGCGCGCTGTACGTGCCGCATCTGGCCGTGACGCTGGACAACGCCGGCGTGGCCGTTCATCCGCTTTCTTACGGAATTCTGCAGCCGGACGTGACGCTGGCGATGGAAGACGTGGCGGGACTGACGGCCGGCCGCACGTTCTACCGCGAGGATCTGGATTCGGTGCTGTCGCAGCTGTCGCAGGCGGCTTCTGGATCCTATCTCCTGCTGGCTGCGCCTCCGGCGGACAACTGGGACAGCAAGTTCCACCGCCTGCGCGTGCAGTGCGAGCGGCGCGGGGTGAAGGTGGTTGCCCGGCAGCGCTATTACGCCTATCCGAGCCAGGGGCAGGTGCCCGCGCTGGAGTTTGCGGCCATGAGCGCGCTGCTGAAGATTCCCTCCGACGCTCCGGAAGTGGACCTGCGGGGCAGCATCGCGCCGGGCTCGAAGCCTGGCGCAGCGATGGTGCGGATCCGCATCGCTCCGATGAGCCTCTTCACGATCGAGGATGCGGGCCACGCCGCAGGCCAGGTTTCGGTAATGTACGCCCAATACGATGGCAGGAACCTGCTGGGATCGACGCAGCCCATGACGTTCAACATGAGGCTTCCGAAGCAGCAGTTCCTTGAAGCGGCGAAGGAGGGCCTGCCGTTCGATCAGGAGATTCTGGTGGATCCGCGCGCGAAATCCGTCCGGTTTCTGATCTACGACCGCGGCTCGCGCTTTCTGGGCTCGGTGACGATGCCCGTCCCGGCGGCGAAGTAGGGAGGGCGGCGCGGACCCGGCTGCTAGAATGGCAATAACCTCATGTGGCGTGTCTCGCTGGTGGCGGCGGCAGCCGCCCTGCTGGGCCTGGCGGCGGTGGTCTCCGAGATCCGCGTCGAAGATGTGACGGCGCAGTCCGGCCTGTCTTTTTACTGCGACAGTTCTCCGACGCCGAACCGCAACCAGCCGGAAACCATGGTCTCCGGCGTCGCTCTGATCGATTTCGACCAGGACGGCTGGCTGGACGTGTATTTCGTCAACGGAGCGGCCATCCCGTCCCTGAAGAAGGAATCGCCTCGCTACTGGAACCGGCTGTTCCGCAACAACCGGGACGGCACGTTCACCGACGTCACGGAGAAGGCGGGCGTCCAGGGCGAAGGCTACGGGATGGGCGCCGCCGTGGGAGACTACGACAACGATGGCTGGCCCGACATCTTTCTGGCCAATGTCACCGACAACCAGCTGTACCGGAACAACGGCGACGGGACGTTCACCGAGGTCACCAGGAAGGCCGGTGTTTCCGGCGCGAAACTGAACGGGCGCAAGATGTGGGGCGTGGCGGCGGGGTGGTTCGACATGGACAACGACGGCGACCTGGACCTGTTCGTCTCCAACTACTGCGTCTGGGAGGTCAACAAGGACCCGTTCTGCGGTCCGAACCCGGAGACGCGGGCCTACTGCCATCCCGACAGTTACGACCCGCTGCCGAACACGCTGTACCGCAACAACGGCGACGGCACGTTCACGGACGTTTCGCGCGCCATGGGCATTCTGCCGCATCTGGGGAAGGGCATGGGCGTCGCGTTCGCCGATTTCGACCACGACGGGTTCATGGACGTCTTCGTGGCGAATGACAACGCCCCGAATTTCCTGTTCCACAACAAAAAAGGAAAGGCATTCGCCGAGGTTGCGATGCAGATGGGCGTGGCTTTTCCGGAATCTGGCGCCTTTATTTCCGGCATGGGGGCGGATTTCCGCGATCTGGACAACGACGAATGGGAGGACATCTGGCACACGGCCATCGAGGGCGAGACGTTTCCGCTGTACCGGAACCTGGGCGAGGGGCGCGGCTTCGAGGAGCTGACGCACCGCGCCGGCCTGGGCCACACAACGCGGAACATGTCGGCGTGGTCGAACGGCGCGTTCGACCTCGACAACGATGGCTGGCGAGACCTGGTGACGGCGCGGGGCAACGTGCAGCACAGCCTGGCCATGCTGTCCATGCGGCAGTCCGAGGAGCCGCTGGCGATTTTCCGCAACCTGAGCGGCAACCGGTTCGCGGACGTCACGGAGGCGGCGGGACCGGATGCGATGAAGCCGCTGCTGCGCCGCGGGCTGGCTTACGGCGACCTCGACAATGACGGGCGCGTAGACTTCGTGACCACGACGCTGAACGGCCATTCCGAGCACTTCCGCAACACGACGAAGAATCAGAATCACTGGATTCTGTTTCTGCTCGAGGGAACGCGCAGCAACCGCATGGGCATCGGGGCTCGCATCCGCATCACGGCCGAGGACGGGCGTGTGCAGGTGAACCACGCCACGACCAGCACGGGCTACAGCGCCTCGAGCGATCACCGCGTGCATTTCGGGCTGGGGAAGGCGGCGTCGATCCGCACGGTGGAGATCGTGTGGCCGAGCGGGGCGCGGCAGACGCTGGAGAACGTGGCGGCGGACCAGATTCTGAAGGTGCGCGAGCCCGCCGCGCCGCCGCGCCCGCCCGCGGCGCGGCCGGTGAAGCGGTGAGAGGGGCCGCGGTGGGAGGCTGGTGGGGACGGGGCAGAGGCCGCGCGGCTTGCCGTGCGTACTGAGGTTCCGCGGGGTCATTGGGGCTTGCTCCGCGCGGGGGAGGCAGACACGGTTGGGATGCAGCCATCGCAATCCGCCGGTGGCAGCCGCTGGTGCGGCTGCGGTAGCCCTCGCACGAGCGCGATGGGAATTCGAGGGGCGGCGGGAAACCCGGAGGGGGAGGGCGGCG
>FWPV01004500.1_pt1 | contig 29459 bp, 16 predicted proteins | sample 2228371 | NCBI WGS metagenome assembly FWPV01 (sample SAMEA103939776, study PRJEB20133) | metagenome | reverse complement strand
TGTCTTCATCCCCCACTTCGACATCAACACCATCGGCTCTCTGACACCGGGCGAGGCCTATCAACTGTTTATGCAGCAAGAAGCGGAGTTTAGATATCCCACTGCCATACTCGCTAAAGCGAAGGCAGGAAAAACAACTCTTGCGCAACCGGTTCATTTTGTATTTAAGCAGAATACGGGCGAGAATGCCACCGTTGTAGTGCCGACCAGCGCCTCACCTCGTTACTTCGATGGTACGCCGCTGGCCGTCGGCGATGAAATCGGCGCCTTCACGCCGGAAGGCCTCTGCTGCGGTGCCGTGGTGTGGGAAGGAAACAACACGGTCCTCACCCTTTGGGGAGATGACGGCATGACGGCCGAAAAGGACGGGTTCTGCGCCGGGGATAGTATTCGTTTCTCCGTGTGGAACAAGGGCTTGAACAAAGAAGTGAGCGCTCGGGCCGAGGCAGCGGTGGATTTGATCTACTCGCCGGATCAGCTGTACGTGCTGTCCGATTTTGTCGCTGCATGTGAAACGGCTGTGGATGGGCAGTCCCTCATGCCGACCCAATTTGCCCTGAAGCAGAATTATCCCAATCCGTTCAATCCGGTCACCACGATCGAGTATGAACTGCCGGAGGTCGTACACGTGCAGCTGATGATCTACACCCTTAACGGCCGTTTGGTGGAAACCCTTGTGGATAAAACACAACAGGCGGGATGTTATGTTGTGAGCTGGAACTCGGCAAACCATTCCTCCGGCGTTTATTTCTGCCGAATGGTCGCCGGCCGCTATAGTGCGCTGATAAAAATGGTTGTGATTAAGTAAAAAGCGGTTGTCGTAATCAAGAGACTTTCCGGCTATTTCATCCATGAATCAATAGAGATGGAATAGCCGGAATTTTTTTCGACGGCGGCGGGAACTCGTGACCGCACAAAAGGTCCCTCTACATTTGAAAAATCGAACCCGGCCGCGAACCGATGCCTCTTCATAAAGTCCCCCTCCCCCCAATAACGAAAACGGTTCGTTCCGATGCATGACCGTTTGCCTACGCACCACTGTCTTGACCGTAATGGAAACCTAAAGCCGAACAACTCATGAATCGCGTGCGGCAGTGCAAAAAACAAAGACCGACAGGGCGTTGGGTGCGCAGGCAAATCATTCCGCACGGAGCTATCGGAGCTCCCGAACCGAATCGTGGTCGATGGGCGGCCGCTTGTCGCCAATCAAGAGACGCGCATCGGCGACCGGGAAAACGACGCCATGATCAGCCGACATCATCGCGGCGGTCGAAGCACCGCCGCGGAGCGGAAAACCATGCTCTCTCACCGGTCAGGCGGCACGCAGGGAGGCCGTTCGATCCACGGCCGAACCGGTGGCGATGCTCGCGCTGCAAATGACCTGATTACCCCTGAGGGATTGAGACGGCAGGGGCGAAGTTACCCTCGCCCCTGCCGTAGATCCGGAAGGCCCGGGTGTCGTTGAGGCATCGGCATGGGACATCAAAGGAAATGCGGCCGGCTCAATCGATGGATACGATGCCGCTTGATCCGCCTCTCCATTTCAGCCGCTCTTGCTTAACGGCACCATCATTCAGCCGCAACCCACCCCGCCATGCACGCCTTTTGTTTTTTCCTTGCTTTTCCAATTCGTATCGAATACTTTTCACGTCACTCTTCATTGATGTCGGCCGTGCTGGGCAGTCTTAGTAGATGGGAAAACGGATATTAGCCGAAGGAGAACGCAGGGCGTTTCTTATTTCCCAAATCATCTGGATCGACAAACTCAGCCTAATAACTATTATGAAAGGAACCGGACGGTGAAGCGCAACAATCTTGTATTCCTTATTGCGGCGGCTTTGACCTTTGCATCATGGGCGCAAACGCCGGTGGACGTAGCATACGGAACCTTGGCCGCAGGGCCGAACGCCATCGTCTTTATAGACAAGACCAACTTTATTCTGCTCAACGTCGCCGCCGGTAGAAGCTCCGTCATCCCAACGGCTGAACTCGGAGCCTCGGGTGCGATAGGCTACCTCACGGGCACAAAATGGCTCATCGGCAAGACCAGCGACGCCGGAATCCGCAGGGGCGATGTTTTTATCTTTGACGCCCTGACCGGCACGGCCGGCCCGGCCATCGGCAATTTTACCGACGTGCGCGATCTTGCGGTCATTGACCGCGGAAACCGTCTCGATGCGATCATTGCCGATCGGGCGAACGACACGGTTCATCTGATCACCGATGTGCTTGGAACGCCCGCCCTCAGCGAGATCACGCCGCGTTCGATTGCCGGTAATGTGGGCATCCAAGGGCTCGTGGCGCTCGGCGATTCGCTCTATTTTCTTTACGATGAATGGCCCGGAGGCGGCTTCGGCAACGACGAACTGATCGTGGTCGAGGGCCTCACTCCGGACGCCAAGACGACGCGGCTTTCATGGAACGCCATCGGATCGGCCGGCGCCGGTTTGAACACCGACGAACTTTCCGTGGACTTTCACAACGGCCTGGCTGTACGGCAGCCGGACCCTTCGACCATCGTCGTTTACCTGTCGAATTTCGGCGTTTTCAGCGAGGCCCAAATTATCGAAGTAAAGTGGGTCGACTCGGGAAACGGCTTTAACTTCAGCACGCCGATCTCGTCGGTTCTCTTCTCCGAAGCCGACCTGATCGAAGCCATCGTCGACAATAACCCCGACGCATTGGTTCCCGAGGGAATGGCCAATTCACGCGGTGTGGCGATTCTTCCGGGCGATACACCGGCCGATGACCAACTGGTCATTTGGGTAGATGATACGGTTACGGACAATACCTACATGCTGCTCTACAATATCGTCGACAGAACCTTTTCCCTGTTCGGCGGCGATGCGCTGGAAAGAGCGCTCGAGACCACCGCCGTACAGGACCGTTTGCCGGAAAAATTCTCTTTGCTGCAGAACGACCCCAACCCCTTCAACCCGGCAACCGCCATCCGCTTCGAGCTGCCGAGCGTGGGCATAGCGACGCTGAAAATCTACGACCTCAACGGACGCCTAGTGCGCACCCTGCTCGCCGGACCGAAAAGCGCCGGCGAACACACGCTGGTCTGGGACGGCCGCGACGACGCCGGTTTTGCGGTCGCCGCGGGCGTTTACCTCTACCGGTTGGAATTCACCGCGGCAAACGGCGAGCGGCTGGTGCAGACCCAAAAGATGAGTTTGGTGAAATAGACAATAGCTGAACGGACAGCCGAAAAGAAGCTCATCGCCTGAACACTCGTGCCCGGACTCGATCCCAGTCGGCCGTTGTTCTTCGAGCCGAAGGGACGAGTCCGGCGCTAAAGCTCGTTCGGAACGGAGCGGATCGATCCGGTTTCGAACCGCCGGCATCTGTCAAGCGAGGAGCTGAAACGCGCGTATGGATTCGACGATCGCGCGTTTTAGCGGCACAGCAGGAAGCCCGGCGCCGGCGTCGGCGAGGTGTCATGCCGGAATCAAGGGTGCAAACCGCCCGGCACGGTCGATGATGAACGTAATGGAATGACCTTGCGGCCTCTTCATTCGGAAGGATACGTGCCGGTCGGTTACTCCTTAACCCTCGATCGCCCAACGTTTCACTTGCAAAGGGGTTTTCGATGTTTCAGGTCTTGGGAGAGGTATTGATGGGCTTTAACAAGAGGCGCCTTTCGGAGGGAACTCGAGCGTCGAGACAAGCTTCTCACGCTCGAAAAGCGGATCTTTAGCCGCCGATTTGCAGCGCGGCATGATCGGCGGCTTTCCGCAAGCGCTCCACGTCGTGCATCGGCGGCAGGCCGAAATGCCTCTTGTACTCCCTGCTGAAATGTGAGGCATCATCGTAGCCCACCCGGAAGCCGGCGCCGGCAGCGTCGAGACCTTCGCACAGCATTAAGCGGCGGGCCTCCTGAAGCCGCAACTGTTTTTGGAACTGCAGAGGGCTCATCGACGTCACGGCCTTGAAGTGGCGGTAGAAACCCGACACACTCATGCCGGACGCTCGAGCGATTTCTTCGATCCGCAACGGTTGATCAAACCTGCTGCGCAGTTGTTCGATGGCTTTGGCGATAGGCGATTTGTAACCGCCGGCGGCCGCAATGTGGCGCAGCCTGTCCCGTTGCTCTCCCATCCACAATCGATAGACAATCTCCCGCGTGATCAATGGGGCGAGAAAAGCGGCCTGAGTTGGATGGTCTGCGAGCCTGACGAGCCTGACGACGGCGTCTAAGAGCTCTTCTTCCAGCGCGCTGACGGCAACAGCCCTCAAGTCAGCGCGCTCTTCGGGGGCAGGATCGCCGGCCTCCATCATGACCGAATGAACCAGCGCCGTGTCGAGCACCAGGCGGAAGCTGAGATAAGGCTTCTCCGGAGAGGCCTCGCGAATATGCCCGGCAAGCGGCAGCTCGGCAGTGATGAGAAGATAGTGGGCCGGATCGTAGCGGTAGCTTTCGTTACCGAGCATGATCTCCTTGCTTCCTTGGGCGATCACGCAAAACGAAGGGGCGACCATAATGTGAAGCGGCTCCCCCCGCGAAGAGGCTCGCTGAAGAATCACCCCTTTAATGGGTTCTATCTTCCCGTCCTTGCGAACGATACGCGCGATGAGCTCGGCAAGCTCCTCCTGTTTGTTTTGCACCCCAGGTTCTTGCCGTTTTTCTTGTCGCTTAAATTGTGCATCCATAGGGGTCTCGTGGTTTGTTTCCATGGCCGCAGCTATAAAGATGGTCTTCAAACGCTTTAGAGAATCATCCAAGAATTTTCCACAATCATTCTATGACCTTGCGATTCCGATTTTGTATATTTAACAGGTTGAATTTGGAGAAAGAATTCGGAAGCGCAAACAAAAACTCGCAGCTATTCAATTCAACCGTCTAACCCTATAACGCCGAGCGCGCAGCCAAAGTTCTGATGCGAAAGAACAGCAGCAAGCGGTTCGGTTTAAAAAAAGCTGTTCGAATGATGCGGAACTCGTTCACCAAAACGCCGATCGATGGATGCGGTGTAGCGATTCAGCGGGTCAAATTCGTTCAAATTCGGGGAAAAGCATGACAGAAAACCGGTTCGTCAGGAAAACAAGAGGTATCAGAGCTCTATCCATCTTGGCGGCAGCGGTCATCACTCCGGCTTGCCCACAGGAGGCGATGAAAAAAGCCGAACCGCTGGTGATCCAGGAACAGGGGAGCTTTGCGGTGGGTGGAACCGTCATCACCGCTCCCGGGACCTTCGATCCCTACAATCCGACTCCGGCCGGGCAAACTTTGCACGGCGACCATGCCCATGTATTCTACCAAATTCCAGTAAACGCGCGGCAACTTCCGCTGGTCATGTGGCACGGCTTCGGGCAGTTTTCCAAAACGTGGGAAACCACACCCGACGGGCGCGAAGGATTTCAAAACATCTTTTTACGTCGAAGATTTTCTGTTTATCTGATCGACCAACCTCGACGGGGCAATGCCTCAAGGGGGACCGTAGAAGGAACATACGCGCCGACTCCTGACGAACAGGGTTGGTTCGGCACCTTCCGCCTCGGAATCTGGCCCGATTATTTTGAAGGCGTGCAATTCTCGAAAGATCCGGAAGCGCTGAATCAGTTCTTCCGGCAGATGGTCCCCAATGTCGGTCCGATTGATATCAGCGTCAATGTCGACGCGGTTTCGGCGTTGTTCAACAAAATCGGTCCGGCCATTTTGGTGACGCACTCCCATTCGGGCGGAATGGGATGGCTGACCGCCGTCAAAAATCAAAATGTCAAGGCGATCGTTTCTTTTGAACCCGGGAGCGGCTTTCTGTTCCCCGAAGGTGAAGTGCCCGCACCAAAGCCCAGTTCGGGGGGCACGCTTACCGCCGTCGGCCTGCCGCTTGAAGATTTTTTAAAGCTGACGAAAATCCCCATCGTCATCTATTACGGCGATTTCATTCCGATGGAACCCCATCCCAACCCCGGGCAGGACGGATGGCGGGTGCGCCTGGAAATGGCAAAACTATGGCGGGACGTTGTCAACAGACACGGCGGAGATGTCACCCTGATTCACCTTCCCGAAATCGGTATCAAAGGCAACACTCACTTTCCCTTCTCGGATCTAAACAATTTGGAAATCGCCGACTTGATGTCGGAATGGCTGAAGAAAAAGGGATTGGACCGATAGCGGCCGAGTTTCATCCCGACGTTCGTAAAAGGATTTTAACTGTGGAAAGAATAATGAGAAAAGGACTATTAACGACGATGTTCGTAACGGCAAGCATTGCGGGATCAGCACAACCGAGGCCGGACAATCCTTTCGGCCTGGTTTATCAAGGCGCCATCACGGAAAATGTACCGGGTAAAGTGAACATCCATCCCGTAAGTTATACATTGAACGGGATCGACATCTCTGCCCATGTTTACACGCCTCCGGGCTATGATCCGTCAAAGAAATATCCGGCCGTGGTGGTGGCTCATCCCAACGGCGGTGTGAAAGAGCAGGTGGCCGGATTGTACGCACAGCGCTTGGCCGAATCGGGCTATATCACCATCGTTGCGGATGCGTCGTATCAAGGCGCCAGCGGCGGATGGCCGCGAAATGTGGACAAGCCGGCCAATCGTATTGAGGATATTCGCGGTATGGCCGATTTCATCACCCAATATGAAGGCGTCAATCCCGATCGCCTCGGCGTATTGGGAATTTGCGGGGGAGGCGGCTACTCATTGGCGGCCGCTGCAACCGATAAACGTTTTAAGGCCGTAGCTACGCTCAGCATGTTCAACACCGGCGAAGTGCGACGCAATGGATTCATGAAATCCGCAGTGTCCACTATTCAGGAGCGACTAAAGCAGGCTTCGGAGGCCCGCGCCTTGGAGGCGGCAGGCAAGGAAATTCGCTATGCGGCCGACAGCGAAATGACCGATGAGATGGCGGATAAGCTGCCGTTTGATTTGTATCGGGAAGGCCATTACTATTACCGCAGAACTCATGCACATCCAAACTCCACTTTTAGATACACCATGAGCAGTCTGCTCGACCTTATGGCATGGGACGCGACCACTAACATAGAACTGCTCAATCAGCCGCTGTTGATGATCGCGGGAAGCAAAGCCGACAGCTATTACATGACCGACCATGCGTTCAACCTTGCCGCGGGCAGTAAAGAAAAAGAATTGTTCCTGATCGAGGGCGCCACCCACATTCAGACCTATTATGTTCCGGAATACGTCGAAAAGGCAGTGAACAAACTCGTCGAATTCTTCGGCAAATACTTATGAGGGAGATCCATATGAAAAAGACTCTTCTCGGATTGTTCGTCGTTGTTATGAGCTGCACTCTGCTTTCTCAGCAGAAGACAGGCGCCGCTGACCCGAGTGCGGCGCCCACGGTTCGTATCGCTTCGGGAATCGTTCGGGGTGTAATGGAAGGCGATGTGGTCGTTTTTAAAGGGATCCCCTATGCCGCTCCGCCGGTCGGCGAATACCGTTGGCGGCCGCCGCAGCCCGTCATTCCATGGGACGGCGTTCGCGATGCCGACAAGTTCGGGCCCAATTGTGCGCAGGCAGGATGGGGGGCGGCACCGGGATCGATTGCAGAGGGGTCATCGGAAGATTGCCTGTACCTCAATTTGTGGATACCTTCATGGAGCAAACCCGGAGCGAAACTGCCGGTCATGGTGTGGATTCACGGCGGCGCATTCGTTGCAGGCAGCGGTGCAGGCAATCCGGGACATTCCTTTGCAAAACAAGGCGTCATCCTCATGACCTTCAATTACCGTTTGGGGCGTCTCGGCCATTTTGCCTTCCCCGCTTTGAGCAAAGAGCACCCGGAGGAACCGAAGGGAAGCTACGCCTATATGGACATGATAGCCGCCCTAAAGTGGGTTCAGCAAAACATTGCCGCGTTCGGCGGCGATCCGGAAAACGTAACGATATTCGGACAGTCTGCCGGCGGCGTCGCGGTCCATTCGCTGCTGACTATGCCGGCCGCACAAGGTCTCTTTCATAAGGCCATCATCGAGTCCGGCGGCGGTCGGGACGGCGTCCTGACCGCACGCCCCCTAAGCAAAGACAATGTCGATCCGCTCTATCCGCTCTCCGCAGAAACGATCGGGATAAACTTTGCCCGGAGACATGGAATTGAAGGCACGGATGCGGAAGCACTGGCCGCACTGCGGGCCCTGAGCGTCGAGCAGATTGTAGACGGCGGCCAGGAAACAGCCGGCCAAGGCGGCCCGCGCACCTATTCGGGCCCCATCCTCGACGGCACACTGGTTGTCGAAACAGCTGAGAGCGCCTACCAGGCCGGCCGACAGCCTCGTGTTCCTCTCATCATAGGCAATACAAGTGCGGAAATCGGCGGCGGCTTTGTGAATTCCAGCAGCTCAAAGGAAGAACTGTTTTCGCTGTTCGGCCCCCTGATGGATGAAGCGAAAGCCGCTTATGATCCGGACGGCACCCAATCATTCGCCGAGATCATTACAAAGTTCAATACGGACTGGGTATGGGGCGAGCCGGCCCGTATGACAGCAAGAGCTTTTCTCTCCAAAGGCGCACCCGCCTTCATTTACCATTTCGGTTACGTCCCTGCCGCGATGCGGGAACGCTCGCCGTACGGCGCCGGACACGGGTCCGAAATCGCCTATGTCTTCAACACCCTCGCTGAGCGCCGACGCGGCCCCGAGGCGACCGAGGAGGATCGAAAAGTGGCGCAGATCATGAACACGTATTGGGCAAACTTTGCCAAGACCGGCGACCCCAACGGTGAGGGACTTCCGGTCTGGCCTCTTTACAACACTGAAAAAGAAGAGATCCTCGACATCGAGTTGGACGGCAAAGCGGTCGGCAAACCCGACCCCCGAAAAGCGAGATTGGACGTAATCGAAAAGGCTTCCGAGTTCAGGGTTAAAATACAAACACGCGGCGGCATTTAAGCCGCAACAAGGTCGCGAATCTCGAATAAACTGTCGAGACGCACCACGGCAAATAAAACAGAGCTGAAGTGATGATCAAAAAACTGCTCCTCAGAACCGTCATGGGATTCGCCTTTGTATGCACCTTGTACGCAGGCCTTTTTGCGCAAAGCGAGGAAGACTTGAATAGGGCATTGACGGCAAAACAGCAAAGCATTATCACCATTGCGGCTTATGCGGCAAAAGGAGATCTTGAGAATCTGTCCTCCGCGCTGAACGAGGGATTAGATGCCGGATTGACCGTCAACGAAATCAAAGAAGTCCTCGTTCACCTGTACGCCTATTGCGGCTTTCCGCGCAGCATCCGCGGACTGCAAACGCTAATGGTGGTTCTCGACGAACGAAAGGCCAAAGGAATCATCGATGCAACGGGGGCTGACGCATCGCCGGTAAGCGATGATCGCAGCAAGTATGAGCGGGGCAGAGCAATTCTGGAAAAACTCACCGGCATGCCGCAGGAGGGCCCGCCGAAGGGTTACGGAGCTTTCGCCCCTGTCATCGACTCCTTTCTGAAAGAGCATCTGTTTGCCGATATCTTTGAACGAGATGTACTCACTTTTTCAGAACGGGAATTGGTAACGATTTCGGTCCTTTGTGCCGTCGGCGGCGTCGAACCAATGTTGCGCAGTCATTTTTTCATCTGTTTGAATATCGGCCTCACTCCCGATCAGCTGAATGAATTTGTGGGCGTCATCAGATCCTGTCTGGGCATAAAAGAAGCCGATACTGCTCGGGAAGTATTGGATCAAGTGCTGAAAAACAGGCAGTAGAACCAAGTGAAGACAATCCAAAGATGAAACATCGTTGGAAGTACAGTCTGCTTTCTTCGATCATCTTGATGGCGGCATGTGTCGCGGAGAGAAAACCGGACGGACCGATTCCGCAAAGCGAAACGCTCTTTGCGAAAGGGACCCCAATCATCAGCAACAATTTTTCGGGAACGGTTTGGCTGCACATGATGGGGGCTACCGATACCGCCATGCACGTCAGCTACGGCCATGTAACCTTTGCCCCCAAAGCCAGAACCAACTGGCACTCGCATCCGGGCGGGCAACTGCTTTTTGTCACAGACGGCAAAGGCTATTACCAGGCGAAAGGCCTTCCCGCCCGATTGCTGCGCAAAGGCGATTTTGTGGAAATCCCGCCCAATTTAGTGCACTGGCACGGCGCCGCGCCGGACAGCGGCTTGGCGCACATTGCCGTCAGCCTGAATACCGATAGAGGAGGCACGGTTTGGTTAGGGCCTGTTATAGAAGAGGAATACAACGCAATAAAATGAAACCATGTTGAAAAAATGATGTAGAAACGGCCGTATTGCGCGGTCAAGATCGACATCAAAAATAGGAGGCTGTCATGAAAAAAAAACCATCGCGTCGCACCTTTTTAAAACACGCGACAACGGCGTTAGGTGCCGCCGCCGTTTCCTCTCCCCTGGCCGAGATCTTTGCCAAGCCCAGCCTCTCAGCCCACCCTTTCAGTTCAGTCAACACTCCGCAGACTCCATCCCAGGTGTTTTTTACGAAAGACATTAGTGCCCAAGGATTACTCGATATCTATTCACGGCTGGTTGTGAACAGAGCATTGCCCGGCAAAGTCGCCGTCAAGTTGCACTCGGGTGAGCCGGGAGGGCACTATTTTCCCAATCCGAACCTCATTAAAGATTTGGTGCAATCGATTAACGGGACTATTGTTGAGTGCAATACGGCTTACGGCGGCGGCCGTTCTTCCACCAGCGCGCATAAACAGGTGATGATCGATCATGGTTTTGCTGCCATCGCGCCGACGGACATTATGGATGAGGAGGGTCATATCAGTTTGCCCTTTCCCAACGGCCGGTGCATCAAGGAAGATTTTGTCGGCTCACATTTTGCGAACTATGATTCCTTCCTGATCCTGTCTCATTTCAAGGGACATGCCATGGGCGGCTTCGGCGGTGCCATAAAAAACATGTCCATCGGTATTGCCTCCTCTGCGGGAAAGTGCTGGATCCATACGGCCGGCAGCAGCATGACCAGTCCGTGGGGCGGTGCGCAGGATCCTTTTCTTGAATCCATGGCCGAAGCTGCAGGGGCTGTGATTAATGCTTTGGATAACAGAATCTTGTATATCAATCTCATGAACAATCTGTCCGTCGATTGCGACTGCAGCAGCCGTCCGGCGCCGCCGCGGCTTGAGGATATCGGCATTCTTGCTTCACTTGATCCCGTAGCGCTGGACAAAGCTTGTCTTGACCTGATCTATGCGGCCGATCCGCAAAAAAGCGCCGCATTGCGCCAACGCATCGAGTCGCGAAACGGCTTCCATACGCTCGAACATGCCGAGGCGATCGGGCTGGGCAGCCTGCAATATGAATTGATCGACATCGATGCCTCATCCGTGCGGGACGCGTCTGTGAATCAGGGAAACCCGGCCGGGTTCACTTTAAACCCCGCCTATCCGAATCCCTTCAATTCCAGTACGACCATTTCCTACGACCTGACCTCTCCCGCACATGTAGAATTGTCGATCTATAACTTAAAAGGGCAATTGGTCGATTGCATTTGCAGAGAGACGCAAATTGCCGGGCGCCATTCTTATCGATGGAGTCCCGCTTCCGAAAGCACCAGTGTCTATTTGATCAAATTGACGGCGAACAATTTTACGGACGTCCGGCGTTGTGCTTATCTTCGATAAAACACGCATAAAAAAGCACGCCGTTTGAAATCGTGCGGTGCCGTTCCAGCGCTTGTCCAATGGCGATTGACGGATTGAGATGTGAAACCGTGCGCCGACAAAAAAACCGATTCTTTATACGACGCCGTCAATTTGCAGCACTTTTCTCGTAACCTTGAGAAACGGCACGATCTGTTCATTCTTTAGGAAGAAATTTTTTCGCCAATTGCTCGTCTTCTTCCGTGAATTCAAATTTCTCTGCAATTTTTTGGAGAGACTCTCCTTTCGCAAGCCATATGGCCAGTTGAGCAGCGCCGGTGATGTTCGTATGAGGATTTTGCCTGGCATAGTCGGTGATATTCGCCAAGACGTTTATGAGCTCTTTCGGCGGCTCAGCGACTTCAAAGGTTTCATTGGAAGACGGATTGTCTTTCTCAAAATCGACGCAGTAGGCAAAGAACACCACCTTTGTGCGCAGGCGAGGCTTCAAAATGATGAATGATCGACTTCCGTGCATCCAGTACATGCCGTTTTCAAGGCAAACCGCGGAAGCAATCATATCCTGCCCCTTTCCTTGATTGACCAAGAATAGAGGCTTATCCATGTAAACATTGATGTTCAGCTCCATTTCAACAAGGTTTTCCAGGTATCCTTCAACCGACGTGCCGGAGGAGGCGCCCGTTCCCCTTGCATCGACCAACTTGACTTTTCCTTCTTCCAGGGCTGCAGACAGATCGATCACGACGATCTGGGCTTGCGCTGCGGCTCCGATCGAGGCCGTCAACAACCCAATCCCAACGATAAGGACAACATGATTTTTCATCTGGTCCTCCTTTACGTTTGAGCGTACATGCAAACGGCAGCGGACTTGAAGGCGACGTCGCCTGTGGCGTTGGCTGGGATGCGTTATTAGGCGGATTTCATACCTGAAACAGCTGGTTTCTTCTCAAAGGAAGCCAATATTCTTTCCCGCGCCCTGGGGTTCAGCTTGCCTTTGAACGAGCCACCGTTTTTCGTATGGACATCTATTCGGACAAACTTCCGATCAAGGCGTTTCCTCGTTGTTTCGTCCGCTATTCTCCTAATCTCTTCCTCAAACTGATGTTGAGGCATCAAAAGCATGGCCTCCTCTCCATCTTTGAGCAATGCTTGAAGTTGAGTGTTGTAGCTGATGGGAGGAAAAAACAATATGTAACTCTGAGGGAGGACTATGCCGATTCGTAGTTCGACTGTTGACAAAGCTGCCTGCCGCCTCCCCACATTAGTGGCTGTCACTATAAACACGGAACCCTCATGTATCCCAACCGAATACTGCTCATACGTGCCTGCACCGACGCGAAGCCGAACCATATCATCTCGATGCGCCAGTAACAGGGCAACAATCACCGCCGCAACTGTACCAATGGCCGACAATAAAGCGCAATAGCATGAACGAGGTAAAGAGTATTAGCGTTCATGGTTCTTGTACAGGTTCAATCCACTTAACATATTATTACCCACCCACTTTTCTTCCCATTATTATGGCCAATATTAACCATTATTGCAATAACAGAAATCGAAAAACTTTCCCAATAAACCACTCGGTTTTCCAAATCAAGCCTACAACCTATCCGCACCGGCATTCCCAGGCCGTCGTTTTTCCGTTCCTATCTTCCGCCGGCTTCCTCGGCTGCTTTCAGGAGAGGTATTTCATCGTATCCGAGTCGTAAAAACGGGCGGCAAAAGGGGAGCTGGAGGTATGGGGGCCTCATTATTGTGCACGAATGTCCGAGCCGATCCAAAAGCGCGGCGGGCGAAAACCGACAGGGATTTGTCCCCGTTACATCCATACCCTTGCCCCGCAGCCTCATTCAAGATCAAAAAAGCTTTTAGTCTTGCTGAAAGTACGTTTTGTAAAAGCAATTTATAGAAGCCACCTTCAAGAATCAAACATCTTTTGAAAGAACGTGAATATAGCAGCCGTTGAAGAAATCTTTACTGCCGGTGTGCTTCAATTTCATGTCTCCGGCTCATCGTCGAATAATTCTGCGGATAGACGAGAGAATATGGGGGATGATGAAAAAGCAGGTCTTCGGGAGCGTCGTCCGAGCACATTGCAGCAAAGGGCGGTATGGAAGACGTTTATTGGCTGACTTATAAAGACTCTTAAAACACCGTTGAGGCATGAAGTTGCTTGCCCCCCTAAGAAAGCGTTCGCACTCGTCGCACACCTTGCGATGTGCGACGAGCCGGTCATACAATCAATAGCGGACGCTGAACATCCTGCATTCCATCCTCACCTCGGTCGGATCGAGCGAGATGCAGCGCACGGTCAGCTCGACGCTCGGATCGATGTCGGCCGCGCGAATCTCGCCGGCTGCCCAGGACAAGCCGCTCCAAATCGTTTTGTCGTAATGAATTTCCACCGGCAGTTGGCGGCCCTTCTGCTCAGCGCGGATGATCAGCACATTGCCCAGCGAGGCGCCCCTTCCGGTCACGTCGCCCGCGGCGCGCTTGGGCAAACCGTCGTCGGCGAACTGCTGCCAGACGACGCGTAGATCGCCGGCCGGCGGCCGAATGACGGCGGCCATGCGATTTTTGCCTTCGGGCTTGAACTCTGCAGCAATCGGCTGAATGTCCTGCGGAATGACTACATCCTCCTGACGACCGAGATCATAGGCCGCGTCGGCATAGCCGCCGACGCCGACGACCGCCATCTGCTCCGGTCCGAGCCGAACGGCGCCGTTTTCGATGACCGGCGTAAAGCCGGCGTCGGCAAAGAGCAGCTGCGCTGGGCCGGTCGCCGGCAGCGACACGGTCGCAAACGCCTGTTGCGGATTGACCAACGTAATCACCGCGCCGCGTTTGTCCTGCGCCAGATAGCCGTATGGCTCGCCGCTTCCGGGAACGGCGCCGAAGGTGCGGATCGCCTCTTTTTGCTGAAAGGGAAAAAAGAGCGCCTGCGCCTTGGCGAACCATCGGGCGTCATCGTCGGAGAGCAGTTCGAGGTTGCCGTAATAGGTGTTGGCCCGGCCGCCGCGCGCCAGCGACAACAACAGCATGCCCTTCCAAGCCGCATTCCGGCGTCCGTAGCAGGTGCCCGTGGTGCCGATCATGAACGAGCTGTTGTCCACGCGGCCCAAAGGCAAACCGTTGAATTCGTATTGCCGGACCTGGTGGTCGCTGTAAATGTCCTTGGATCGCCAGAAATTGAACGCCGGAACGTCCGCCAGGCGCGGATCGCCGCAGTACATGGCGTCAAAGACGTCGAGCCAGCGCAGATCGACGGTCTTGCGGAAGGGTTCGCCGGTGTTCTCGTACTGACCGCCGAAGCCGTTATAGGCGAGAATATGCACCTTGGGATTGCGCCGGCGAAACTCGGCCAAGGCGGTGCGAAAGGCATCGACGTTTTTCTGAAAAATTTCCTCTTGGGAAAGTTTGCCCTCAAGTTCGGGAGGATAGGCCCAGGTGAAATCGGCAAAATCGAATTTGAACAGACCGACGCCGCGATCGACCCACATCTGCATGGCGTCGATCAAATCCGGCAAATAGCCGCCCTCGAACAGGCAGACGCGGTTACCGCCGGCGTTGAGCGACGACCGCCACGCAGGCGCCGGATTCAGCCACAGTTCGTTCCAGCCGAGTACGTTGGTGGAAAGCCACAGCCCGGGGATGATGCCGTTTTCCTTGCAGGTTTGCAGCCATTGCTCCGGACCGTTCGGCCACGATTCTTTGCGCCACTCGCGATAGCCGCCGTCCTTGTCGAACCAAAAGGCGTCCATCAGGTAATAGTCGATCTGCACGCCTTGTTTTCGCAGGCGGATCAGCTCGTATAACTGGCGCATGGCAATCGACTCGTCGAGCTTGACCGTGTCGGACAGCTCGTCGTACGAGGCCCAGTTGATGTAAATGCCGGTGGGACGGTCAAAACCGGCGGTCGGCTGGTTTTGTGATCCCTTGCAACCAATCAATATGGCGATCGAAAGGATTACAAAGACTTGGCAAAAGCCGGCGGCCCTTTTGTGATTAATACCCTTTCTCATTTCTTGCACCTCTCTCATTGTAGTGAAACAGATCTTCCTTCGGCCGCAGATTATGAGCAGCCGCTTTATCTGTCTTAAAGATCAGCTTCCGGATTCTCCCTGTCGACGAACAGTATGTTTCAATTCCTTCAAGTTCAGCCGGCACTTCGATGCGCAGACGGTAAAGATTCATTGCGTACATCAAATCTCACCAGCCGGTCGCCAACGCTCAGCAAGTCTTACGGCCGTTCAGCGAATGAGCAGCATCTTGCGCGTTGGGCAAAAGCCGTCGGCGGACAGGCGATAGAGATAAGCGCCGCTGGGCAGACTGCCGCCGTCAAAGCGGACGGTGTGCCGACCTTGCGTCTGTCGCTCATCCGCAAGCAGCGCAACGCGGCGGCCGAGCAGATCGAAGATTTCGATTCGCACCCATCCGTCCTTCGCCAAATCATAGGCGATCAACGTGGAAACGTTGAAGGGATTGGGGTAATTGCCGTACAGCCGAAATTCGGTGACCGCCGAAGGTGACGCCTCGACCGCCGCGCCGCAGTTGCTGCCGCCGCCGAGGGTGCCCTGCGGCACGGCATAACCGAGTCCCGCCCAGGCGAAAAAGCGGCGCGTCCGTTCCAACACCTCGGCGTCCACGGCGACGGCGTGATAGTCACATTCCACCGCCTTTAAGGGACTCGATTCCTTGAAGCGGAAATCCAGATTCTGGGGGTTCTCGAACTGCGGGTCGAGCCATTGGCCGTTGCTTTCGCGCGCCGGGCCGATCCACGACAGCCAACCCCTGAAATTGCCGTTGGTGTTGCCGTCCCAATCGCCGTAGAAAAAGCGCTTGGCGTCGCTGCCCGAGTCGTGCCAGTAAAGGTTGTCGGCGGCCGAATAGCCCTCTTTGTACTGCGGATCCGAAGGGTTGTTGTTGAAATCCCAGAGCCACAATTTGTCCTCAGCGGCGGAAAAGACATTTTGCTTGACCGTAATGTGCCCCGGTGAAAAACTTTCCAGCTCCCAGTGAGAATCGCCTGGGCGCGGATACCATTTCCAATCGACGGCGGCCCGATCGATGTCCAGCGTTTTGCCGTAAACGATGTTCCGTTCGAAAGTAAACTCGCCGAGGGTATAATACAGCAGGTCGTGACTGCGGTTGAAGGCCAGAAGGCTTTTTACGATCAGAAACGGGCCGTAGCTGATTTCGCAGGTCAGACCGCGCTCGTAGCTGAACAACACCGTCAGCTCTTCGACATAAATATTCTTGCAGTGGACATCATACCAAAAGCCGTTGGTCAGATTGCCGACGCTCTGATGTCTGCGCACAATCTGTTTGCGCGTCTGATGATGCTTCACACCGCCGGCGAACCAGTCGGTGTCGCCGCCGAAAAAAGGGCGCCAGCCGTTAAAGTTCGTGCGTGTGTCTTCGAGGATCATGTTCTGGCAGCCGTTGCCGGTGCTGAAGCCGGAGCCGCCGTTATAGCTGAAATCGCATTTCTTGACCGTCAGACTGGGAAGAGAGAAGCCGGCGGGCGTGCCGTTGTTCCAATAGAAACGGCAGTTTTCCAGCAGCACATTGATGGTTCCCACAAAATTGATCACCGGCTCGGCGGTCCATGGAAAAAGGAAGCGGTTGGCGAAATACTGAAAGGTGAGGTTACGGAACACCACGCCGTCCTTGGCGATCAAACTCATGAAAGTATGCCGAACGGCCACTTCCACCCTTGCCGTGCTCAGATCAACGCCGGGCGGCGGACATATGAAGATCTTGTCGCCGTTCTCGAAGCGTTCGGCCACACCGAACGTGCCGGGCGTCAATACCTCTTCGGGTTTGCGAAAACCGGCATAGCTGATGAACTGGTTGCCGCTTTCGGCATAGGTTTCCAAAATAACCTGCCGCAGCGGCTGCCCGTTGATGAACACCATCTCGCAGCGGTGGGCGATCAGCTCGGCGCTCCAGTCGTGGTAGTTGTTGCCGAAATTGTGCGGCCAGGCGGTCTGCCAAATTCCTTCCTTGTACGGTTTCCAATCGCTGAACACATCCGAGCCGCTGATGACGACGTGCTCGGCGTCCGTCCCTTGAATGACGAACGGCTTGGTGCGGCCGGAACCGAAAGTCAGAGAGCCCAGGGACTCGCGATAGACGCCGGGGTGAATCAGCAGGAGCACGCCTTTTCCGTTCCTGAGCTCCGAAACGGCCTTGTCCATGCCCGCCTTGAGCGTCTTGAGCGCGGCGGTTTCACTCAAGCCGTCGTTGGCGTCGTCGCCGTATTTTTGATCCACGTGGATCGTCACATCCGCCGCCTCGCTGACGACGGCGCCGGTGACGTCGGCGACATTCGGCAACTGCGCCTGAGCCCAAACCGCCGTAGCGGCCGAGAGGACGGCAAAAAGAGCCCCCAATCGTTTCATGTGCCTACCCTTTCATTTCATGAGAACGCATTTCTGCTGTGCAAAAAAATCGCCGGCGCGCAGTTGATAGACGTAAATGCCCGAAGCTTTCTCCGAAGCGTCCCAATCGACCGAATGGCGGCCGGCAGCCTGAGAGCCGTCGACCAGCGACGCCACCCGCCGACCGGCGAGATCGAACACCTGCAGTGCCACCCGGGCGCTCGTTGGCAGGTCGTAATCGATGCGCGTCACCGGATTGAACGGATTGGGATAGTTTTGTCCCAGCCGAAACTCGGTCGGCAGAGAACCTTGCGGCTCTTCGACCGCGGTCGCCGCGGTCAACTTGATGGTCACACTGCCGCTCGGTTCGGGCCGCGACATGCGCCCGTCCCGGTCGAAGGCCTTGGCGGTGATCGTCATGTTGCCGCGCTTGAGATAATAATTGCTCAAATCCCAGCGAAAGGCGAACTGCTCGTCGCGGTTGCTGCTTTCACCGAGGAAATGCCACTGGTAGTAATACTCTACGCGCTCGACGTCCGGCGACGTCTCGGCGGTCAGCGTCACGGCGCCGTCCAGCGGTACTTCCAATCCGGACTGAAGATTCAACCTGACAGTGGGCCGTTGCGGCGGCGTGTAGGGCTTGGTGCGAGGTTCGCAGAGATAGCCGTAGGCGAAAACGGCCTGACACAAGTTTTGGTGAACCGTCCACTCGCTGCCGGCAATGCTGTTGCGGTTGTGAAAGCGCGCCTCGGCATCGGGGTAATCATCGATGTGCGGATAAGCGGTGCTGCGGGAAAAGTCCTCGTCTCCGACCCAGCTCCAGCCGTTGCCGATGGTGCCCTGATTGCCGGTCATCCAGTCGCCGTTGCGGTGCATTTCGTACAACACATAGCCGGGCAGCGGCGGGTTAGTGTAGACCATGCTGTTGTAGTCGATCAAGAACCACGAATCGGGGTGAAAGCAATGGGGCTCGGGGTTGTCTCCCACGCCCGTGATCTTGACCAAATCCATCTGATTGCCGCCCAGGGTATAGTCGCAAATGAAGCGGCAGACGTCGAGATACTTTGGCTCGCCGGTCAACTCATAAGCGAAAGCGGTAAGAAAGAGGCGCGGAGTGCTGAACACGCCGAGCATGAACGGGATGTCGCTGTCCACGCCGTAGCGGAAGCCGTGTTGAGCCGCCGTCTGCACGAACTCGACCGCGGCGCGGTTGACCAGCGCATCGATGCAGCGGCGCTTGAGCGCTGCGTCCAGGTTGGGGAAAGCATCGGGAATGAGCGCAAAAACGGCGGCGGCATAGTGCCAGGCGCCGATGTCGAACCACAGGCGCGACTGGCCGAATTCGCTGTCGCGGTTGACACTGGCGCGAAAATCGTCCTGATACATCGACCGGCCGGTAGCGCGAAAGAGCGCCGCCGCCGCCTGTTCGCGGGCGCGGTTGACGGCGGCGTCGCCGTCGCGGTTTTTCGCTTTCGACCATGCATAGGCCGCCTCGGCCTCCTCGATCCAGCCGGCGCTCTCGGGATGCTCGCCGTCCGCAAACGTGTTCAGGCAAACCGCCAAATAAGCCGCCGCGGCGGCGTAGAGATAGGTATTCTCGACGATTCGCCCGCCCTTGAGCGCCAGGTCGCGCTTGTCCTGCCACGACGGAATGTCGGCGCCGGCATCGACCCCGACGTAATCGGGCACGCCGCCGTCGGAATAGCCGTGCGCAATCATGCGCTCCTTGACGCGTTTGTAATACTGAACCAGCCACATCGCCTCGTCGAGGAGATCCGGCAGGCCGTTTTCGCCCTGACGAATCCACTCGCCGTCATCGGACAGTTTGTAGGTCTGGCCGATGTCGCCGTCGCCGAAATTCTCCGGCTTTAAATCATAAAGCGCCAGCAGCGTCATGGGCACGCGATAGTGGGTGATGTAACCGTCCCAGTCTCCGGCGTCGTGATACCATCCCCACACGCCGTCGATCGGCCCCTGCGCCTTTTTGACGTCGAATTCGCTTTCGCCGGTCAGGTCGGGGAAATAGTACATCTTGATGCCGTCGTCCGGGTGATGGTCGCGGGGATAATTGAGACCCGGCTCGATCTCCTGAATGATGCCCGCTCTTTGGTAGAACATGGCGCGCGCCGTAGCATAGAAAGGCTCGCGGTAAACGTCGTCACGGATTTCGAACGGATAAGAGCAGCCCATGCGCGGCACGGCGACGCGGTAGCGCCCGGGTGCGGTTAAGGCGCTGAAATCGCACTCGTACACGTCGGCGCGGGTCATGTTGGCGTTTGTAAAGCCGTTGGCGCGGTTAAAGTCCGGGCTCGTCTTGGACTTTTGCTGGGTGATCGTGCCGGTGAAAACGATCGCTTCGGACTCGGCATCGATCACATGAAACGGCTCGCCCTTGAACTCTGAAAGGTCGAGGGCGCCGTTTACGTGGGGCGCATGGTTGAAATCGCCCATAAAGTGGGAAAGATAGGCGTATTTTTTCGCCGCCGGCACAAAGCCGATCTGATTGACGTGCACCGTCGGCGAACGCAAAGCCCGGTCGTTGTACGTAAACCGGTACGACTTTACATTGGCCGCCGCGGGGATTTCCACGACATAGGTCGCCCCTTCCTTCAGCGGCTGCGGCAGTTCGAGATAGACCCAATGAACCAGCAGCACGGGCGGATTGGCCGAATCGTAGATGTTATGAAACTCGGCGCCCTTGGCTTTTCGGCCCACGGCGACCGGCTGCTGCGGCGAAGCATAGGCGTCATCGTCCGGGCTGGTGATGCGGTAACCGGCGGCGTTCGTTGCGGCAGCGACGTTCAACTTGCTGTAGTACATCTTGTTGCCGTTGTAACGCGTCTGCCCGACGCTGAAATAATCGATGTGGCCCTCGTCGAAAGTGAGACATAGGATGCGATCGGTCAGCGGCTCGATGCGCACCAAATCGGCGGCCGTCAGGGGCTCTAAAACAAATAATAAGGTCGGTAAAAATAGAAGGCGCTTTATCACAATTCCTCCGAACTTTTGTCCGAGATTGTATACAAAAAAAAGAAACGAATTCAAAGCACTTTTAGAGCCCGATAGCTGCCGCATTCAGGGGGAAAAAGAGACGGCCGTCAAAAGAACCGCTTTGTCGAACGGTTCAGTTTGACGGCCGGCCGCAGACATTCGGAGCAGGATGAGGCAAAGGGCTTTAATGTTGGAGGTTTTGGATCAAAGTCTGAAAAGATAGTTGACCTTTACCGCCGCGTCGCGTCGCCCGACCGTCCAAAGCGAAGCGGCCGAGTCGCGTTCCTCATTAACGGCGATGAACAAATCGCTCCCCGGGTGATGGATGAAATGCAGCCGCGCGTTGGCGACCATCCGGCGCTCCAAGGAGTTGTATTGAACCAGCGTCTGCACCGAGAGCCGACTGGAAAAGGCAAACACCAAACGCACCGAGCCGACGCGCGAATCGAACCCGCCGTTCGGCAGCCGCACCCGGCTGTACGAATAGCCGGCCTGCAGCGAAAAATGGGCGCTCGGCGCAAGGGTCAGACCGCTCTCAACCGTTTGCAGATGGCCGCCGAAAGTGCTCTGCCGCATCGCCATCGCCCGCAGCGACAACGGCCGCTTGCGGCTGGTCGAGGCCATGCCGCCCCATTCGCGCGTCGTGTAATCGCCCGCCGGCACCGGCACCGCATCGCTCATTGAAAATTCCTCATCCAGACGGGTAAAGCCCTGAAACGTAAAAAGCGCCAACGACTCACCCGATTCCCACTCGGTTTCCAAAAACTGTCCGGCGTTGTAATCCTGCAATCGGCCGTTCAGGCGAGTGACATAACTTCCGATTGCAAACAGCGTGATGCTGCGAACGCCGTACTTTTTCGGGCGATAAACATAGCGGCCGTTGCCCGAGGTGCGGCGAATGTCGCTGCGGGTGACAAAGCCCATCTCGGCGTTGACCTCCGGCCCGATGACCAGGTGTTCGCCGGCAAAACCGAAACGATCGCCCGAGTATTCGACGGCCGCCCGATAAGCGAGATCGTCGCCGCCCTCCCCTTGCGTGGCGGTGCGCGCCGCGAACGCCTGCACGTTGACCGAAGGCGTCGGCCAAAAGGAGGCATCGACGCCGCCGGCCGTGTTCCAGCCCGAGCTGTTGCGTCGATCAGTAGCGGCAAAGCCGATATAGTTGGCGCGCCCGATGTCGCGCTTGTAGCGAAAGACCGTATGATTGGTGCGCGGCAGGCCGTCGGAGCGGTCTGCGGCGACGTCGAGAAAGCCGATCGTCTGTCGGCCGGCCCTGCCCGAGAGGCGCACGCCGCCGATGAGCGGCACCTCGCCCTCGTCGCGAATGCCGATGCTGCGCGACATGAAGAGCAGAAACGGCGGCGGTTCGAAAAAGCCTTTGGTACCGAACTCGAAAAGGCCGGCGTTTTCGAGGAAAAAGTCGCGTTTTTCGGGATAAAAGAGATCGAAGCGGGTGAGGTTGACGCGTTCTTCGTCCGATTCCACTTGGGCGAAATCGGGGTGCAGCGTCAGGTCGAGCACCAGGCCCGGGCTGACCTCCCATTTCAAGTCCAAACCGGCGTGCGCCAACGCTTCAACCGAGGCCGCCTCTTCCTGCGCCGCTCCGAGCAGGCCGACCGGCTTCAGCTCGAGGTTGACTCCGGAACGCGGCAGGTTCTCGAGTCCGCGAATGACGCCGGCGTTGCTGACGCGATGAAAGCCGCCGCCCGCGCGCGTCCATGACGTCCACAGCGTGTGCTCGGTTTTGCGCCGAATGACACGCAGCACGTTGAACCCCCACAATTGCTCTCGGCCGTTGTCGTCGGGATAGCGCAGCGTGCGGAAGGGGATCTCGAACTCGGCGGACCAGCCGTCGGTGGTGCGGAGGGCAGCGACGCGCCAGACGCCGCGCCAATCGATGTTCCAGTTGCGGCTTTCGTCGGTGATCAGCGCGTCGAACTCGGCGCCGTTGGGGTTGGCGGCAAAGACAAAGGCGTTCTTCCGATCGAGAAACGGATCGAGCAGAATCGCCACCACGTCGTCGCCGGCGACATCGTATCGGTTGTCCATCCCCTGCACGATGATCTTGTCGCGCTGCAGGATGCGGGCGATGACCTTCTGCGGCTCGCGGTCGCGCGCCAGCACACCCACGATGAGAGCGTTCCGGTTGTAGAGAATACGCACCTCGGTTTCCTCGGTGGCCGGCTCGCCCTCGAGCGGCTCCTGCTGACGGAATCCGGTCGCCGGCGGGGCGGTCAGCCAGCAGGGTTCGTCCAGGCGGCCGTCGATGGTCACTGCCGTGCCTTCCGGCAGCCTGACGGCCGCTATTTGGGGCGTTGGGTTCGGCTGGTCGGCAACAGCAGGAAGGGTGAAAAGTACGGCGGCCAAGGAAAGGCAAAAAGGCAAGGTTCTGAAACGCATTGGTTTTCTTTTCAAAAGCGAAAGAGTAAGGTTCATCAGGTTCTTTTCAAAAAAAGCCGCCGGCTTGAACCGACGGCTCAAAATGAAGACAAAGGATCCGATCGACGGCACCGGTGACAAGAGCTTTCATCCCTTGAACGGATGCTTCCACGGGGCGCGGTATTCGCGCTTGAGCAGCCTTGCGGCCGAAGCCTCGTTGGGAATGGTCATGGCGGAGGCGTCCCAATCGACGCGTGACTTGGTTTCGTAGGCGATCATGGCCAACTGCACCGTCGCGCTGCTGAAAAAGGCGTCCTGGGGCAGACAGGCGGGTTGGCGCCGCGTTCGAACGGCTTCCAGCCAATCGGCGACGTGCTCGGCGCCGGCGTCGTTGCGCGCCTCGTGCACCACCGGCTCGGCGTTCCTTTCGTTGGGATACACGACCCAGCGCGAGTCGTTGAGGAACACCGTCGCTTTTTCGCCGAAGAAGAACATGCCGTTCTGCGTTTCCGGATGCACTTCGCGGGCGCCCCAGAGGCGATGTCGCCAAGTCACCGGACAGGTTTCGAACTCGAAATGAACCGTCAGCGTATCGGGCGTGGTGATCTGCTTTTTCACATAAATGCCGCCGGCCGCGGTCACGGAGGTCGGCATCTTTTCGTTCAAAATCCAGCGGATCGCGTCGATCCAGTGAATGCCCCAATCGACCAGATGGCCGTTGCCGTAGGCTTTTTCCAACCGCCAGGCAAAGTGGCCGATGTTGGGACTGTAAGGCAGCAGCGGCGCCGGTCCGCACCAAAAGTCCCAGTCCAAGGAGGCCGGCGGCGCCTGCGGCGCGGCGTCGCGCATGACCGCATCATAGTGAATCTGCGCATCGACCTGCACCACGCGGCCGACGGCGCCCGACCGGATGTACTCGCGCGCCTCGCGGATGGCGCGGCTGTGGCGGCGCTGAAAGCCGATCTGCACGATGCGATCGCTCTTTTTCGCCGCCTCCACCATGACCTGTCCCTCGCAAATGTCGTAGGCCAGCGGCTTTTCGAGATAAATGTCCAGCCCCCTCTCGAGCGCCGCCAAAAACGGCAGCGCGTGCCACTGCGGCGGCGGAGCGATGATTACCGCCTGCAGACCGGGCGTCTCTAAAAGATCGCGAAAATCCTTGAAGGTTTTTGGGTTGAAGCCCTGCTTCTTCTGCACCTCTTCGGCGCTCTTGGCCAAATGCTCGCTGTCCACGTCGCACAGCGCGATGCACTCGATGCCGCCCGCCTGAAAGGCGGCGTTGAGGACCACATTGCCGTACCAACCGCAGCCGATGAGGCCGAGCTTGAGCGGCTTGCTCTGCGCCGCCGCACGCCCCGCGGCCAAGCCGATGACGCCCGCCGCCGCGGTGCCGATAAACTGTCGCCGATTGAAATGATTTGCGCTCACCTCTTGATCTCCTCTTGTTGAAGCGGATTGCGGCTCGACCGAAGAAACGTGAAAGCAGCCGTTTTGATCCTTCCGCCGAGCGGTTGCCAGTTTGAAAAACGCTGAACGGCTCAGCCGAAAAGCAAAAGGCGGTATGAACGCCTCTGCGGATAGTTTTTTCCGCGAGACGATAACGACCGCCCGCATGGAACGGCGCCGGCCGAGTCGAAAACGCTCGGCCTTTGCCGGCGCCCATTCACCTGACGGTAAAAGAGTAAACGCCGCTGCCGATGCGAAAAACTGCACAGCCGTCGCGCATCTCCTGAAAAACGACCTCGCGGCTTTTAGCGACCGGCTTGCCGCTTTCGAACACATCGTTGAGCCGTTTGGCCGGCACATAAACCGTGGCCTTGGCGCCGACCGGCACGGTCACCTCCATGGCAAAACCGTTCTTCTGTGACCATGAAATGCCGGCATCGCCGAGCGGGGTTCGGTTCCGATAGGTCACCCGTTCGAGTCCCTTAACCGGCTGCGGCTTGAAAATGATGTGGCGATAGCCCGGCTCCAGCGGATCGGCGCTCATGCCCGCCAATTTGCGGTACAGCCACACCAGCCCGCCGCCGAACATCGGGTGGTTGTGCGAGCCGCTGTTGTTCCACTTTTCGCGCGTGGTGGTGGCGCCGTTCTCCAGCCAGTAGCCGTAGCTGGGAAAGGTTCTTTGCGTCATGGCCTGATAGGCGAGGTCGTGCAGGCCGTTCTCGGTCAGAACCTCGAAGAAAAACTGAGTGCCGAAAATGCCGGTGTCCAGGTGGCCGTCCTTTTTCTCGATGCCGGCCTTGAGCGCAGCCACGACTCGCGGCCGCACCGAATCGGGCACGCCCATGCGAAGCGCTAAAACGTTTCCGCCCGCATCGCCGTAGGTTCCGTTGACCGGATCGTAAAACGCTCGGTGAAACGCCTGCCGCGTGCGCTCCGCCAGGGCCTCGTAAACCGCCGCTTCGGCCTTGCCGAGCACGCGCGCTGCTTGTGCCGTCAAGTCGGCGCAGCGCCACAGGTAAAAGGTGTGCACCAGATCGTCGCGCAGCGGTTCGCCCGGAAACGCCCAGTCGCCAAGGTTGAACCAGCGCAGCGGCTTGCCGTCGCGGCCCACGCGCTGCGAGTGCATGACGCCCTCCTCGTTCACCCACGTTTGCAGATAGCCGACATACCCCTTCATGGCCTCATAGTTGTCTTCGAGCATGTCGCGGGCACCGTAGTGCAGGTAAAACTCCCACGGCATGATGCAGATGGCGGCGCCCCACGCCGGTCCGCCGCCGCAGCCCGGCTCCCACGGCGCGCCGTTGGGCACATAGCCGTCCGGCAGTTGCGCGTCGCGCATGTCGGCGATCCATTTTTGATAAAAGCTCTGCGCGTCGAAATTGTGCATGACGGTCACGCAGGCCACCTGGCCGTCGCCGGTATAACCGGCGCGTTCGCGGTGGGGACAGTCGCCGGCCAAGCCGCCGTGCATGTTGTCCAACTGGCTGCGCCGCCAAATGGTGTTGATTTCGTTCAGCAGGGGGTTGGAGGTCTCGAAGACCGCTGTCGGTTCGACCTGCGTGTTGATCGCCTCGGCGGTGAGCTGCTCGGGCCTCAGTTCGCCCGGCCAGTTGTGAATTTCCACGGCGCTGAACACGAACCAGTTGAAGCGCGAAGCATAATCCGTCGGCTTGCCGCCGCCAAAGATGTAGGTGTGATCGCCCGAATAGAGGTTGCTCAGGTACTTGATCTCGACCTTGTGCCCAGCCGGTCCGCTGATGTTGTGAAAGTGCAGCCGTCCGGAAATCTCGACGCCGAAATCGACGAACCACACACCGTCGGCCCTTTTCTCGATGCGTTTGGGCGGCAGGCGCAGCGTCACCTTGTCGGTGGGCGAGGTGTGCGCGACCAGCCGGCCCTCGGGAGCGCGGCGCAGGGCGACCGGCTGCCAGTTCGAGTCGTCGAATCCAGGCGCGCACCAGCCGGGCTGTTCGAGGCGCGCGTCATAAACCTCGCCATGAAACACCAGATCCATCAGAATCGGGCTTTTCGAAGCCTTCCAACTCGCATCGCTTTTGACGATCTCTTCGCTGCCGTCAGCGTAGGTGATGTGAATCTGCCCGATGAAGCGCGGCGAGCCGTACGAGGCGGTCCAGTACTTGGGCGCGTTGTAAAAGCCATTGCCCAAGATCGCACCGACGACGTTCTCGCCCTCAAGCAGACGATCCGTGAGGTCATACGCCAAGTACATCACTTTGTAATCGCGGAACTGGTCCGGCAGCGGAATGTTCTCGTTGACGAGCTGCGGCCGTTTGCCGTAGTTGGTCTGATTGGGAACCAGCTCGTCGTCGCCGACCTTTTCGCCGTTGAGGTAGAGCTCGAAATAGCCGAGGCCGGTGACGAAGGCCACCGCCTGCTTGACCGGCTTTTCGATGCGGAAGCTTTTGCGCAGCAGCGGCGCGGGCGGCGGCAGTTCGGTCGGATAGGCGTCCGGGCCGCCGGGCGGCTTGGGCAGCGCCTCCTCGCCCTGCCACGGCGCGCCGATCCACTGCGCCCGCCACTCATCCGCGTGCAGAAATCCCATGCGCCAGTGCGCCGGTTCGCTCCATGGCGAGACCACCCCGTTGCGATCCCACACGCGCACCTGCCACCAGCACTCCTGCCGCGAGCGCAGCGGCTTCCCGGCGTAGGGCACGCGCGTCGATTGCGCCGACTCGATGCGGCCGCTGTCCCATAAATCCGGCGTCTCCAAAAGCGCCGGCGACGAGGCGACGCGCACCTGCCAGGCGGTCTGCGCCTGCCCGCGCTCGCCCGCATCGGCGACGTTGATCCACGCCAGCCGCGGATGCGGCCGATCGACCAGCGGATTCGGCAGATACTCGCAAGTGAGCTGGGTCGGGCGAAGGGCCGCCCGCAACGGAGTAATGGACAAGAGCAGCCATGCCGTCATCAGCACGGCGCACAGGCGTTTTGAGGAGGGGGAAGTCAGAGTCATAGGTCACCGCCTTTATTCGATTTCGGTTGTGAGAAAGGCTTGAAGCATCAGCCACAAGTTAAGAATTTTTCTTACTTTTGCAATATGAATGGTGAGGGTGAGGTAAAAAAGGCAGGTGGTCAGTGAGCGAAAAAACGGGGTTATGAATTTGTAAGGTTTTTAATGCCTTCGTATGCTTATCGTTGATATAGTGATTACCCCGATATAATATACTTCTACTGGCATGAGTGCTTTATATAGCGCGACTCAAAACCGGTAAGTGAATCAGGAACCAACAGCTGCCATTAATAGTTGCCGGAAGCAAGCAAACCAGCGCTAAAGGAAATCCGCTCTCATGACGTTGTTGGCAAAATCAATCGTTCTTAGTACCCAGTGGTACCAGATAAGCTTTGAAGGAACTCCTCCGCCTGTTTGAGAAGGTCGTCATAGGTTAGCACGGCTATGTTCTTATACTCGCGATTATATGATCGCAAATAGGCTTTTTCTTCGTCGCCCATTTCGTTGGAGCGCCCTATTATAACGATGTACTGCGGAGACTCAAACCCGTGAAGCTTGCCTTGGATATATGCTTTGTTCCGCTCCAACCAAACGTCCCAGTCCCTGGTCTGCTTGATTGCCCGGTTAACATGTTCCGAAAGAAGCTTATCTTTTGTTAATACCTTGTGCGAAGGACGTTCGATTTCCACCAAAGTATAGACCGGCCCCTGATCCAACACATTTAGCAGCACAAAATCAGTAACGAAATCCTCTCCTAACTTTTGTTTTGGTATTATTTCAGAAGCTGGCTTAAGGAGGAATGGATTCTCTCTCAAGAATTTCTGAACGTCTTCTTCCTTGTTATCACCCTCCAGAAGATTTCGGAATTGCTCTATCATGTCTCGCAACTTTGCTATTGTATTTTCTTTTGATATTGTTACTTCTTTCCTTTCTGAGAAAACCGCCCCTCCTGATTCTATGATCATTCCAAGCAATGTAAGTCTGAAGTCAAGAATAGCCATTTTTTGGTCAGGAGTAAAATTTTCTCCCTTATAGAAGGCATGAAAAACATGAGCATATTCAACAAGCAAACCATTAACAACACAATTTATTAATGTAATATTTGAAGAGCCAGGAAATAAACCAGCTAAAGAGACCTCTCCCTTTTGTGTTGGAACAATCCACATTTTTTCTAACCAGTATTGTACGGTGACGTCGAGAATTCTTGTATCAAAGTGAGGCTTTTTTCCAACACTCTTATACCGAACAAATACTAACCCATCCTTCAACAGCCATACAATTCCAGATAAGTCGGTGGGAAAAATTTGCTCTCCACAAGGCCGAAAATTGAAGGCAGCGGATGTTTTATTAAATTCTTTCTGAAGACGCTCTTGTTCACTCCAATATGCTTTTATCGCCTTAACAAAATTACTACTTTTCTGCTCAATAATAAGTTCTTCAGTTGTTCGGTGCCTTATCGGGTTTTTACGTCTGAAGCTGTTTCTAGTAAAACGCTTAGACATTCATCCTCCACTCAATTTTTGTACTGTTAGGATCACCTTATTATCCTAATACAAATAAGCCGATTTTATAAGTAAAAGCGTATCGGACGCACTTTCCTTCTATTTATTCCCCCCTTACTTCACCACCACCATCTTTCTCCTCATCACCTGCGGCGGCGGCTCGCCGGGGGAGGCAATGCTCAAGCGGTAAAAATAGACGCCGCCGGCAAGTTGTGAGGCTTCGAAGGTG
>FWPV01004499.1_pt1 | contig 29486 bp, 17 predicted proteins | sample 2228371 | NCBI WGS metagenome assembly FWPV01 (sample SAMEA103939776, study PRJEB20133) | metagenome | reverse complement strand
TTTGCTGGGAGGGCGTAGAGGCGCGGCGGCGCCGCGCCTCTACGCCCAAACCCTCCCGCGCGAGGACTATTTTCACGTTAGAATGTAGCCGACTCGGGCGGGCCGGGTGATGAACGTTGGCTGCAACCCCGGGTCTTCTACCCCGCCTGCCGGGCGGGAGTGGGAACGCCGCTCCGCCGCCGCACATCGTAGTACTGCCAGAACCACACGCCGGCGACGATCGCGATGCCGACCAGATCGGTGAGCAGGCTCGGCCAGAAACAGAGGAAGGTGCCGAAGGCTGCGATCAGCCACTCCCACCAGGTCGTGCGACGCACCAGGAAGAACATCGAGACCGCGGAGAACGCAAGGGTGCCCATCGTGCCCGAGAAGAACGCCAGCGCTACATCGTGAAACACGAGGTCGCGCAGGGGTTGCCCACCTTCGCCAAGCAGCAGAATGGCCGGACTAAAGGCGAAAAGGAAGGGCATCACGTAGAGCAGTTTGGCGAATTTGAAGGCGGTCCACCCGGTCTTCCAGGGGTCGGCTTTAGCAATGGCAGCCCCGGCGTAGGCTGCCACGCAGACCGGCGGTGTAATGTTGCTGTCCTGGCTGAACCAGTAGACAATCATATGGGCGGCGAGCAGGGCCACTCCCATATCGGTGAGGGCCGGCACCGTCAGCACCGCAGTGATCAGGTAGGCCGCCGTTACCGGCACGCCCATACCCAGGATCAGCGAGGCCAGGCCGATCAGAATGATCGCGATGACCAGGTTCCCGCCACTGAGACTGACGATGATATTGGTGAAGCGCTGGCCGATGCCAGTGGCGTAAATTGTCCCCACAATCATCCCGATCACGCCAACGGTGGCGCCGATCACCAGGGTATCGCGGACACCGTCCTGCATCGCCTCGAGGATGTTCCGCACCAGGCGCACCAGGCTGCGTCCCAGGGCGTGTAGCACGCCCCCACCGAGTGCTGCCGGGTTCCGCAGGTCGGCCAGATTCTCCGGGGCGATGGCGAGCAGCGCGATACAACACATAATTGACCAGAACGCGGCATAGCCCGGTGAGTAGCCAATCATCATCAGCACGACGATCACCAGCAACGGGGTGGCCATATACCACTCCTTGCGGATGATATCGAGTGCCCGCGCGCCGGTATCAACACCCTTGAGGCCGTGTTTCTTGGCCTCGAAGTGCACCATCGTCAACACCGAGAGAAAGTAGAGGATAGCCGGAAAGATCGCAATCGCGACAATCGTCGGGTAGGGGGTGTTCGTCAACTCGGCCATCAGAAAGGCGCCAGCGCCCATAACCGGGGGCATAAACGAACCCCCGATCGAAGCCGACGGCTCGATCGCCCCGGCCACATGGGGCCGGAACCCGGCCTTTTTCATCAAGGGGATGGTGAAGGTGCCGGTGCTGACCGTATTGGCGATCGGGCTGCCCGAAATCGAGCCGAAGAGCGCCGAGGAGATGACCGCCACTTTGGCCGGACCACCGGTGCTGCGCCCGGCCAGGGCCAGTGGCAGGTCAATGAAGAACTTACTTGCTCCCGACTTGCGTAAAAAGGCCCCGAAGAAGATAAACAGAATAACATACGAGACCAGCACGTTGGCCATAACCCCGAACACGCCCTCCTGGTCAAAGAAGAGCGTCGTGGCAGTGCGCTGCGCCGTCCGGCCACGGTGGGCGAAGGCTCCCAGAACTGGCACATCGTAGAGCACGTAGCCGAAGCGCAAGTAGAGAATGAACGCTGCGCCGATGATCGTCATCGGCCAGCCGAGCACGCGCCGGGCGATCTCGAGGGAGATCACCAGCCCGATAGTGGCGATGACAAAATCGGTCTCGTTATACGCACCGGCACGGAACTGGAGTTCGCGGAAGTTGATAATGTAGTAGCCCACCGTGGTAACGGTCAGGGCAATGAGGATCAGATCGATCACGCTCGGGCCCTGGTGCGGAGCCAGCAGCGCCCGCAGCCAGTCAGGTAGCCGGTCAAGCCACCTCTCAACGTATGGTCGCGCCCGGCTCCGTTTCGGAATAGCGGGGTAGAGCAGCAGGATGAGAATGTAGGTCAGCATCACGTAGATGCCGCGCTGCCACTGTACCGGCGCCGGCAGTGTGCCTGCCGTGTAGATGTAGAAGCCGGCCATGCCCACGGAGAGCGTAGCCACCACTGCCGCCCAGAACCGATTGAGCGTGCGCGTGGACGGCTCGTCGTACTCCTTGAGCTTTTGCAGCGTCGCTTCGTCAATGCTGTCGGCGCTGTTCGCGGCCCCGGAAGCCGCCGCGTTCAGGCCATCGGCGGGTGGCTGCTGGTTCGTGGGCTGCTGCTCTGCCATGGCGACAGGATCTCCTCATCGAGAACTGTAGATACGGAACAGGGCGTAGTTCAGGGTCGGGCGTTTTAGCCTGACTGTTGCTCCACATTTGCAATCCGGCCTGATGTGAACATACGGGGAAACCGGGTTTCCCCACCTGCGGTGAGCCTGCCGAACCGCACCCCTGCCTGTGGGGGGGGTGCCAGCCACTCCCACCAGCGGTTGGGACATGGGGAAACCGGGTTTCCCCAACCCCCTCCCTGCGGGGAGGGTTTGGGTGTAGAGGCGCGGCGCCGCCGCGCCTCTACGCCCTCCCAGGAAAAACCTATTCTCATCGTGTCGTCGTGCGGCGCAGCCGCGTGGAGGTCTAACGCAGTTCGGCCGGGATGGTCACTCCCTGCTCTTCCCAGAAGCGCACCGCGCCGGGATGGAGCCGGTTGGCAATACCCTCAATGCCTTTCTCCAGTTGCACCTCCTGCGCCGAGGGGTGCGCTTCGCGCAGCCGGCTCAGCCCTTCCTCTGAGAAGACCGCTTTCAGCGCGTTGTAGACCACCTCTTCGGGCACGTCGGCATTGGCCACCCAGAGGGCGGTATCCTGGAAGCTGGAAACGTCCTCATCAACGCCGGTATACGCACCACCGGTGAGGGTACGGGCGGAGTAGAAGGGGTAAGCGTCGAAGAAGCCCTTCTCGACGCCGGGGTTGTAAACGTCAATCAGGCGGATATCAGTGTAGGTCGTCGCCTCGGTCACCGAGGCGTTCGGAAAGCCTGCGAGGATCCAGAAACCGTCGAGCTGGCCGTCGCCCATTGCGGCAGCGGCCTGCGAGTAGCCCAGGTACTCGACCTTGACCTTGTCCATCAGACCCATGTGGGTGAAGTAGCGCTCGGCGGAGAGCGCCGCGCCCGAGCCAGCATTTCCGAGCGCGATGCGCTTGCCCGGCAGATCGTCAACCGTCTCGATGCCGCTGTTCTTCGTTACCACCAGGTGGATCACGCCGCCGTAGAGCGGCGCCACGGGGAGCACGTTGGTGTATCTGGTCGTGTCGTTCGGAAGCTGGCCCTGTGCGCCCAGGGCCACATCGCCCGAGTAGACGATGCCGAACTGGAAGTCGCCCGAATTGACGCTGCGCAGATTCTCCGCCGAGCCGCCGGTGCCTTCGGCGGTCAATTCGAGGTTCGGGTCGGCGCCAGCCACGATCAGCGAGAGCACATCGGCATAGACCTGGAATACTCCCCCAACGGGCCCGCCACCAAAGGAGTAGCGGAGCTTCTGTCCACCTGCCGCCGGAGGCGCGGTCGGCGCGGGTGCCGTCGTTGGTTGGGCAGCGGGCGCGGTTGTGGGCTGGGCAGCGGGCGCGGTTGTGGGCTGGGCAGCGGGCGCGGTTGTGGGTGGCGTGGTCGGGGCAGCGGCGCCACATCCGGCAACCAGCACGACGATCACGGCCAGCAGCAGGACTCTGAGCGATGAAACCACCTTGTTTCCTCCTTGAGGTTCCTGGAGCGAACACCGAGATGACGGCGCACTGTCACAGACATGGTGACAATGCGAGGATATGATCCGCGCGGAGGGAGGGAAGCATCTGACCGGAATTATACTTATAATACGTCGCACGTCAATGCGTAAAGGTTAACAGATGACTATTCTCGCAAATTTCCGAACGGAACGTGTTCCCACGACCGAGGTGACCCTCAACATCGCCCTGGGGGGCAGCGGGCCGCCCCTGCTCTTGCTCCACGGTTACCCGCAGACTCACGCGATGTGGCACAAGATCGCCCCCCGTCTGGCTGCCGATTTCACAGTGATCGCGCCCGATCTGCGGGGGTACGGCGACAGCGACAAGCCTCCTGGCGATCCTGAGCACGCCACGTACAGCAAGCGCGCCATGGCCCGCGATATGGCCGCGTTGATGACCGCTCTCGGCTTTCGGCGCTTCGCCGTGGCCGGCCACGACCGCGGCGCCCGTGTTACCCACCGTCTCTGTCTCGATTACCCCGAACGGGTTACGCGCGCAGCCGTGCTCGATATTGCCCCGACCGTTACGATGTTCGCCAGCGCCGACAAGGAGTTCGGTGATGCGTACTACCACTGGTTCTTCCTCAGCCAGCCTTACGATCTGCCGGAGCGCTTGATCGGCGCCGTCCCGGAGTATTACCTGCGCGCCAAGATCGCCCGCTGGTCGCGCAATCCAGGGGCCTTCACCGAAGCGGCGCTGAATGAGTATCTGCGCTGCTTTTGCGATCCGGCCACCATCCACGCCACCTGTGAAGATTACCGCGCCGCGGCGAGCATCGATCTGGTTCACGATGCTGCCGACCAGGAACGGACGCTGGCCTGCCCCTTACTGGTGCTGTGGGGGGCAAAGGGCTTTATCGGGAAGAAGTACGATGTCCTCGGCGTCTGGCGCGAGCGAGCGAGCGATGTGCGCGGTCGCGGGTTACCCTGTGGCCACTACCTGGCTGAAGAAGCGCCCGAGGAGACGTACTCGGAACTGCGGGCGTTTTTTCTGCAACCCGATGCGGAGCCGGCCGCTCCGACCCCCTGACGCGAATATGGGGAAACCGGGTTTCCTCATGCCCCTGCCCGCCGGGGCGCCAGGCGCCCCCGCCATCGGTTGGGGGATGGGGAAACCGGGTTTCCCTACGCCCCTCCCGGCGCGGCGGGTGGGATTCGGGCGCAGCCCCCATATTACTCCGCCGGGGAAGCTCGCTCGCCTGCGGTGCTGGGCGTGGATGGTTCCTCGAGCATGGCCAGGACACGCTCGACCAGGGCGCGATCCAGCTCGTCCAGGTCCCGGGTAAGCCGGCTGAGGTCACGTTCGCCGGCCCAGATGTATTCGGCGGCGCGGCGCAGGCGCCAGCCTTTGCGCTCGATGTCGCGCAGCGCCAGTTCCACCTCGGCCCGTTCGCCGACGTCGCCGCGGGCAACGGCAGCGATGCCCTGCAGGAGCGGCTCGAACTGTCGCAGCGCCTCCTCGCGGCTATTCGCGTCGTCGCCGTCCAGCGGGGCGATCACCCCCGCGGCGGTGAGCTGTTCGATCACCACTTCGCGCTCAGCCAGAGGCAGGGCGTCGAGGGCGAACTGCAAGCCGGCCCCGTCACTCCGTTCCAGCGCGCCGCGCACGGCTGGAGGAAGACTGGCAAGGAGCGCTTCGGTTACGCCAGGGTTGACGTCTTCGGCGGCGAAGCGATGGCGCTCGGCGAAGTCGCTCAGACCGAGTTGCTCAAACAGGGTGGCGGCCTGCTCCAGGTAGGGCCGCGCCAGATCCGGGCGACCGTTGCGGCGCAAGGCCCAGCCGTAGTTGCCAATCTGGGCCGCTGCGGCATAGTGCTCACCTGCTGCCCAGTAGAGGCGCACCGCCTGGTTTAACAGGTCGGTGGCGCGGGCCAGCTCCCCCTGCTCCAACTGTGCGCGCCCCTGCGCAATCAGGGCGTCGGCCTGCTCCTTGAGTGTCATGCTCATACCTCGTTCCTGACGTTAAAATTATCGGGAAAGCGGGTTTCCCCCTCCCCTTGCCCACAGGGGTGACAAATCCTCTTCACCGGGAGGGGCGTGGGGAAACCGGGTTTCCCCCTACCCCCGCCCACGGGGGGTACAAACCCTCCCCATCGGGAGAGGCGTGGGGAAACCGGGTTTCCCCCTCCCCTCGCCCGCAGGAGTGGCAAATCCTCTTCACCGGGAGGGGAATGGGGAAACCAGGTTTCCCCATTCCCCAACCGCTGGTGGGAGCGGCTGGCGCCCCAACAGGCAGAGGGAGGGGGAAACCCGGTTTCCACATATTTTCACATCAGCGCAGCGTCTCGACCAGGGCCAGTTGCACGCCGAGGCGTCGTCCATCCGGACTGCTCCGGTCAAATTCCCGCGGCGTGAACGTTGGCGCGCGGAGTTCCAGCACCAGTTCGTCGCCCGCCCACCCGCCGGCCGGCAGGGCAACGGTATGTTCAGACCACGCCGGGCCGATCTCTGCCTGGCCCACCCGGGTTGAGCCTGCCCACAGCGTTACCACCACCGGGGCGGTGCCTTCGGGTCGTCCCGAGGCCAGGCGTAGCCGCACTTCCCGCTTGTCGCCGGCATGCTCCAGCCGCACCCGGGCCACGCCGGTAGTCCAGCGAAAATTGTGTTCACCGGGGCGCAGGCTGTGAAACCCGGCGATGAAGCCGAGATCCAGCCCATCGCCCAGCGTGAGCCGCGTTGGCGCCGGCGTAACCCCTCGCTCCCACAGCCAGCCCTGGAGATCCTGGAGTGAGGCGGTTTCGTAGGCCAGATCGGCCCGCGCGCCGGCCGTGTCGCCGAGGGCGCGGCGCACGTCGCCTCGCAGTACGCGGGCCTGGGGATGGTCGGGCATTACCGCCACGGCTTCGTCGAGGCGCCCCAGGGCGGCGGGCATATCGCCGATCAGCAGATCGGCTCGCGCCAGGGCGATACGCGCCAGGGCCGAGCCTTCGTCGCGCAACAAGGCCGCCGCGGCAGCGCCCCGCGCCGCCGCGGCGTCGCCGCGATCCAGAGCCGCCTCGGCCCGCCACAGGTGCCAGTGCTTCAGCCCCAGATGCCAGCCCAGGGTCAGGTAGTTGGCATGGAGGAGTGTCAGCGTCAGGACGGTGAGGGGCGCCAGCGAGGCTATGAACCGGTATGCATACCGGCGCGTCGCGCTTGCCCGCCGGCGGTCACCAGGCAGGATCGGCGAGTCGGCTGCCGCGAGGGTGGCGCCTGGCGGTTGCGGTGTCGCAGTCGAGCCTCCCACGGCGGCCGGTTGTTCGCCTGGCGTCGAGTTAACCGGCCGGGAGGCGCCGGGGTGCTGGGGCTGGCGGGTCGTTGACGCGGAACGCTGCGACGCCAGCGTTACGCCGGCGAAGGGCAAGAGGGCCGGAAAGAGCGGCAAACGATAGCGAAGTTCGACGTGAAAGACCATCGTGGTCAGGATAACATACAATGCCCATGGACTGAGTAGCCAGGCCGGGGAACGCAGCGTGGCGCGCCAGCCCGGCGGCGCCTCTGGCTGCGGCAGTAGCCCCCGCGCCAGGCCGTAACTGCCAGCCAGTGCCAGCAGCAGCCACAACCCATCCCCGAGGATCAGGCGCAGCCCAACGTCGAACGGGCGCACCCAGATCTGCGGGCGCGCCCGCAGATCGTCGGCATACTCCAGGGCAAAAAACTTCAGCAATTCACCCCACGCCTTGGCCGCGAAACGCGCCGGATCGTCGCGCACCGCCGCCCAGCCCGCGCGCGCAGCGAGTTGCTGCCGCGCCAGCCGGTCCTCACCCAGGGCGAAGAGTTGCCTCTTGACCGCCTCGCGCCCGGCGGGGTCGTTGTCGAGCCAGAGGTTCTCCGCGCCGGTCGTGTCGATCAGGATCAGGCCACCATAGACCAGGTAGTTCCGGGCGGTCCAGGGCAGAATGGCGAGACAGCCGGCCAGCGCGAACGCTGCGGCCCATCGCCAGGCCGCTTTCCCCTGCCCGACGAGCAGCCAGAGACTGCCCAGGGGCAGAAGCGGCAGGGCCATCGAGCGCACCAGGCTGGAGAGGCCCACGGCCAGACCCGCCATTCCGGCGCGCCACGCCGCGCCCGGGCGGCTCGCTCGCACGAGCAACCAGAAGCCCATGGTCAGCCCGAAGAGAAACAGGGTCTCGGCAAGCAGTTCCGTGGCGTTGGCTGCCAGGGTGTAGCTCAACGCCGCCAGCAGGGCGGCCGCCAGCCCCGCCCGCCGCGCTGGCGCCGATGGGTGGTTGAGAGCCAGGGCCACCTCCCGGCTCAACAGATAGACCAGCGGGATGGTCGCGGTACTCAGCAGAGCCTGCACCAGCCGCAGGTTCTGCACGAGCGAGTCCACCAGCACGATGCTCGCGGCCAGGAACAGAGGATAGATGGGCGGGCGCATGAACAGCAGTTCCTGGTAGCGCCACTCGCGCAACAGGATCAGCGCCGCATTGAAATACTCCTGCTCGTCACCGCCAAGGGGCTGGAACTCGCGCCAGCGCCACAGCACCAGCCGCAGCGCCAACCCGGCCAGGGTAATGAGCGCCAGCGGCAGGAATTCAGGCGGTAAACGCCGGAGTCGGGTCATGGTTCTTCTCTGCTGTGAGCAGCGGGGCAACCGGGTTTCCCCGCGCCCCTCCCTGTCGGGAGTTTAAGGGCGGACAGAACATCCGAGCCAACGTGGTTTGTACCACATTGGAACGCCCCCGCGCACGGCTCTGGTCTCCCCTCTCCAGCTTCGCTGGAGAGGGGGAGGGGGTGAGGACCAACCAGCGCATCCCCGCGCCATAACGCCCGTCGGCGCTCATACGTTCTGTCCGCCCCCTCCCTGTCGGAAGGGTGTGGACGGGCGTAGCCCGCTCACGTTACCCCCGGTCACCGTAGCTCGGCCCAATCGAGCTGGTAGGCCAGCAGGCGCAACTGGCCCTCCTGCGGCCCCTGCTGCCCGATCATGTCGAGCGCGTCAGGCACGAACGTGGGAGCACGCAACTCCACCACGTAGGTCGTGCCGGGCGGGCGAGCCGGCAGGTCCAGACAGGCAATTTGCAGTTCACGGGTAAGGGCAATGGCGCCGAGGGCTGTCCCGTCCAGGAACGCTTCGACCCGCGGCAATGGCAGATCCAGGGGCCAGGCGCCACCCAGGCGCAGGCAGATCTGGCGGGGCGCCCCGGTGCCGGCTTGGGGGAAGCGCAGCGCCGACGCGCTCCGGGCCCAGCGCACGGTTGCTTCGAGCGCGGGTTCGTAGCCACCCAGGTAGAAGCCTCGCAGGTAGCCCAGATCGTTGTCGTCGGCCACGGCGATGCGGTCTTCGGGCAGTCGCGGGGGGTACAACCAGGTCCAGGCCCATAACACGGGGTTCTGGCTGTCCACCAGTTCGGGGCCGAACTCGCGCCGCGCAGCCTCGATCTCGCCCATCTGACGGAACAGTTCGCCCGCAACCACTGCTGTCTGCCAGGGCTCGAGCGGGCGCACGGGGTTGCGCGCCAGCCGGTCCAACCCCTCGGCCGGGCGACCCTCCAGCCCATCGAGCAGTGGCGCGCCCACGGCGGCGCTGTAGGCCGGCAGGTCGGGGTTGCTCAGGGCAGCTCGGGCCGCCGCGGCATCACCCGCGCCCAGCGCCGCGGCCAGTCGCTGCTCGGCAAGGTAACCAGGGCGCGTCTGTAGGGCGATGCGGCTGCTGGCCAGGCTGGAAGGGTAGGGGCCAAGATAGGAGGCCCAGGCCGAAGCCGCGCCGGGCGCGCGTGGTTCCAGATAGGCGTAGGGCGCCGTTGCCACCAGCAGCAACAGTGCGCCCAGTACGGCGCAGGCTGCGCCATAGCCGGTGCGGAGCGTGGCTCGTAGCCCTGGCCCGCTGGCCAGCGCCGCCGCGGCCAGCAACAGGACAAAGGGCATCAAGGGCGCCCGAAAGCGGTTGATCGCAAAGAGCAGCGGCGCCGTTCCCAGGTTGTACATCAACCAGAGGCCAATGAGTCCGGTAAGGGCCAGGCTGGCAGGGGCCGGTCCTCTTGATACGCTGCTCCCCCGCTCTCGAGCCTGGATCCGCAGGGTGGCCCAGCCCGCTGCGGCCAGGGGCAGCGCCAGGACGTAGAGCGTGTCGTCCAGCAACAGCAGGGCCAGGGTATACCAGGGCGGCACATGGCCCAGGGCGAAGCCGCGGGTCAGGCGTTCGTCGCCGGTGTAGTTGATGCGAAAGAGATCAATGAATTCGATCACGACCTTCTGCGCGAAGGCGAAGGGCCGGGCGCGCAGCAAACAGCCGGCTTCGGCGCTCATCAAACGTTGTCGCTCGGCCTGGGTGAGTTGCTCGGGCGGTCGCTCCAGGGCCGCCATGAGGCGCGGATCGGCCGCGGCGTACAGGCAGGAGCCGGCCCGCTGCACACGCCCGTCCGGGGCGCGCCGCGGTTCCAGCAGCGCCAGGCGCTCCGCCTGGCTGCGCCCGGGGATGGGCAAGAGCGCCAGGACAAAGTTCCGCGTGGGGAGCGTGTCACGCCCGCCGTCGAAGGCGGTGCGCGCGCCGAGGAGCAGATTGAAGGCCCCTGTGGTGTCAACCAGGATCGGGCCGCCGTAGGCCCGACTGGCGTAGAGGCTCCAGGGTAGTACGATCGCAAGACACGCCAGCGCCACCACCGCTGCGTACCCGGCCGCCCGCCGTGTGCGCCCTCCCGTCCAGAACACCCAGCCCAGCGCCAGGGGGATGAAGCCCAGCGTCAGCCCCCGCGTCAACGTGGCCAGGCCGAGCAGCGCGCCCGCTGCGCTGGCCCACCCCGCGGCTGCTGCAGACCAGCCCAACGACGCGGCGTTCCCAGCCTCGCGCCTGCTCCAGAACCCGAGGGCCAGCATGGTGGCCAGGAGCAGGGTGATAAACAGCGTCTCAGTCAGCAGCAGTTGGGCAAAGGTGGCAAAAGGCAGGTACAGTGCCGCGCCCACGGCGGCGACCCCCGCCACGCGCCGTCTGCCAGTGATCTGCAGACCCAGGGCATAGACCAGACCGGCGTTGAGCAGGCTGAGAAGCGTCTGCGTGGCAAAGATTGGCTCCGGTTCACGCCCGAAGGCGCCGATATGCGCAGCAAGGAAGAGCGGATAGAGCGGAGCGCGTGTCCAGAAGAACTGCGTGTGCCATGCAAACCCGCGCCCCAGGGCCAGCCAGTCGGCTGCGGCGAGGTACTCTGCCTCGTCGCTAATGAAGCCCGTGCGGGGCAGGCGCCCCCACAGCGCCAGGCGGAGCGCCAGCCCTGCTCCAAGGGCAAGCAGCAACGGCCAGTGGGTTCGCAGTGTCGCCCCGATCCGCGCGCTCATGGTTGCCCGGCGCCCTCCGCAGCGGGCACAATCTCCACCGTGCCCAGCACCAGCCGTCCGGCGCCCAGGTTTGGCTCGCCGACAACGGGGAGGCGGCCCGCGGGTGTGGCGTCGCCAGGGTCGAAGACGCCAAGGAGCAGCATGTAGCGCCCCGGGGCCAGGTCCGCAGGCAGATGAATGGCCCGGTCGTCACGGGCCGGCTTGCCGGGCAACCAGACACTCGTGGGCAAGTAGCCCTCCAGCGGCGGCCCGTCGTCGCTGGCGAGCGGCGGCGTCTCACAATCGCGGCAGAGGTGGACGAAAAAGCTATAATCGGCTGCTGGCGTCGCCGACACGTCCCAGAAGAGGCTGATCGGCAGGTTCCCTCCTGCCCGATACACCCCCGGCCCGTGGGCCGTGGTCGCCTTGAGGGTATAGCCCAGCAAGCGCAGGTTGCCGCCGAAGACAGCGCTGGCCGGAGTGGCGGGTTCGAGCGCCTTGCCGGTGAAGTATGGCTCGGGCGCCTCCTGGCAGAGCAGGTGCACGCCGTTGAAGCGCCAGATCCCGCAGGGCCAGGTGCGCTGCTCGCGACTGTAGGCCCAGAACAAGCCCACCATGCCGTATTCATCGCCTGGCAAGGGCACGTCCACGGTGCGGGCGTGGTCGGGGGCGATCAGCAGGAAGCTACGCGAGAAGCCGGTCAGCCGTTCGCGACGCTCCATTTCCCACTCGCGCCGGCCGTAGGTCGTTGGCCCGCGCCAGAAGTTGCCGAAGGTCAACGGCTCAGGCGCCGGATCGGTTAGATACCGCGCCATGTAGTAGTCGTAGAGCGGGCGCAGGTAGCCGGGATGCACCACTACCGCATCATCAGGGTGGACGCGCCGGGCCAGTTCGCCAATCGCCTCGCGGTACTGCTCCTTCACCGGGTCACCCGAGAACAGCCCCTTCGCCGGTTGAAACAGTGACAGGGCGCTCGTAGCCCACGCCGTTGCCAGCAACACTAGCAGCGCCGCTCGCGCCACCGAACGACCGGCGCTGAAAGCGAGAGGATACGTCAGCAGCAGAGTCCAGGCTGGAAAGATGATAATCAGGTACCGGGCCTCGTAGATCCGCGTAAAGACCAGTTGTGCCAGGAACAGCGCCAGCGGAAGGCTGAACAGGGTCAGAAGCGCTGCGGCGCCCCGCTGGCGCGGTCCACGCAGATCGCGCGCGGCCCCCCCGAGGCCCCAGCCTGCCAGGGCCAGCCACGGCAGCAACCACCACCACGGCGCATCGCCGGGCCAGCGATCCAGGGCAAAGCGCACAAAGGTAAGCCACAGGGCCTCAACCGGCCCGGCCGGAATGTAGGCTCCCGTCGCCGCAGTCTCACCACCCAGCCCCAGAGCCATACCCGCCACCAGCCCGACGGCAGCCAGGCTCAGCCCTGCCCATGCCAGGCGTCGTCGCCCCGATGCAGGAGGCAAGGTCAGCAGTGCGACGACCCCGATGCCCAGCACCAGCAACACCGCAAGCCGATGGACGAACAGCGCACCCAGACCGACAGCGCCGAGGGTGATCCAGTTGCGCCGCGCTCCGCTGCGAACGGCGTGCAGCGTCAGCCATGTCATTGCCGCCGCGCAACAGAGCAGGATTCCGTAGACCTTGGCTTCCTGAGCGTACCAGATCGCGTAGGGCGAGAGCACGGCGAGCGTCGCTGCGGCAAGCGCGTGAAGCCTGGAATGAGAGCCAGCGCCATTCAGACGCGCCCATTCTACTGCTGCCAGGTAGATCAGAGGCGCGCTCAGCGCCCCGGCCAGCGCCGAAGGCAGGCGCAGCGCCGCCTCGGTGTCGCCGAATAACCCTGTCCAGGCCTTGAGCAACAAATGGTAGAGCGGGTAGGCCGCGGTTGGATTGAACAATTCGCTCAGCAAAAAGCCCCAGCCGGCCCGACTCAAGGCCCAGCTACTGCCCTCATCAAGCCAGAGGCTCTGGGCATCGAGCCGGTAGAGGCGTATGAGCAGCGCGACGGCGAAGAGCGCCAGGCCCATCCATCGCCAACTCCCGGCGCCACGGCTGAACCGCGCAGCAACCTCCGACCGGGCTGCCCCTGCCGCAAAAAATGCCGGCAATCTCAACGCCTTATACCGTTTCGACTTGATGGCGCCGCATTGGTTCAGATCCCGCAACGCTCCAGGTCCACAGCGCCACAAAGCCCCGTGTGGGGGCTGTCGGGCTGTGGAGGTGATGCTAGAGCATGCGAGGTCGTCAATTCCAGTTGGTATTAACCCTTCACCCCGGTAGCAAACCGCCCTGTAACCGGTTGCAAACCACACTGTTTCATTCACCGCATCTCCCTCGCTCTCCTCAACCAGCAAGCGAACGTTCTGCGCCGACGGCCAGGCGAAACACCTCCTCAAAGCGCTCTGCCGTCCGCTCCCAGGTCAACTCGCGCTCGACGCGGGCGCGGGCAGCCGCTCCCAGATGCGCTGCCAGCTCCGGGGTGACCAGCAGGCGAATGATCGCCGCAGCCAGGGCCGCTGGATCGCGCTCGGGTACGACCAGTCCGTGAACACCGTCTTCGATCACATCGGGCACGCCGGCAACCCGCGAGGCAACGACCGGCCGCCCGGCGCCCATAGCCTCCAGCAGCACATTGGGCAGACCATCCACGCCCTCCCGCACAATGGGCAGGGCAAACACGTCGGCTGCGGCGACATAGGCCGCCGCGCGGTCGCGTTCCAGCCGCCCACTGAAGCGCACACTCGCCCCCAGGCCGAGGGCCGCAGCCTGTCCCTCCAGGCGCTCACGCAGGTCACCGTAGCCTGCAATCACCAGAGTGGCGTCGGGCACAGCGCGGAGGACGGCGGGCCAGGCGTCGAGCAGCACACCAAACCCCTTCTTGGCTACCAGACGACCCAGGCCGAGCACCAGGGGCGCGTCAGGCGCCAGACCAAGCTCTGCTCGAACGGCGGTGCGCACGGCGGGATCGGGGCGAAACTGCCGCGTATTGACACCGTAGGGGATGACATGGCTGCGGCCCGGCGCCGCCCCGAGACGAATGCCACGGGCGCGCAAATCGCCGCTACACGCGGTGACAGCCGTAGCAGCGCGGAATGCCCCGGCAGCCGCCAGCGCGAGCGACCAGTGGCGCTCGGCCAGATACATGTCGCTGCCGTGCAGACTCACCACCAGCGGCGTCCCCAGGCGGGCCAGGGCCGCGGGCGGGCCGTTGGGCAGCACCCAGTGCGCCTGCACCAGATCATACGCCCGGCCCGCCGCGCGCGCCGCCCGCAATTCGTTCAGCACCGCCCCGAGTGAGGCGGCGACCGCAAACGGCGTCACCAGCAGTGTCCGGCGCTTGATCTGCGTATCGCTGAGCAACGACTGGGCATAACCCCAGATGTTCAGGGCCGGGTGCGGCGCGTAGTGAAAGCAGCGCAAGCGCACCCCGCGCACCTCGGCGTCGCGGCGCAACTCGGGATGGTACGGTAACAGGAGCGTCACCGCATGGCCCCGCGCCGCAACTCCGGCGGCGATCTCCTCGATAAAGGGCGCCGTCGTCTCGCCAGGCCACTTGGGAAACGACGAAGCCAGCATCAAAATACGCATACCTGAGGCGACCCGTTCCGCGCCTGCCGCCTACTGATCCGGAATGCGGTAAATAAAGGCGCGAAAATCCGGCGTTGGGCTGGCATACACCAGTTCAAAGCCTTCAACCACATCGCCCACCTGATTGTTGTGATCCATCAACGGCGCCAGTAACCGACCGGCGTCGCCTTTGACCCGCTGCTGGTTCTCCAGCACCAGGTACTCTGCGCCGTAGTAACGGGCGATCCACAGCAGGAGCGCGCGGTCAGCCGTGTTGGGAATCATGACCGCCGGCCGGCGAGTGTGCCAGTTCAACTGCCATGGCGCTCGCGTCATTACAGCGGTTCCTTCGGGCGTGTGCGCCTCCAGCCAGGCATAGGCCGCCAGATCGGGCGCCCAGATCTGTGGTTCGTAGCGCACTTTGTTAGCGATGTCGGGCCGTGAAAAGCCTACCACTGAACCCACAATCGCCAGCGCCAGGATCAGGCCCAGCGGCGCCCAGCGTCGATCGCCCAGCGAAGCCAGTTTGTCGTACCCGGCCCACAGCGCCCAGGCGCCGAACAGGGCCATCCACGGAATGAGCATGACCCAGTAGCGGTGTTCGTCGGTGCGCCAGTAGGTGAGCATGAACACCGTGTAGGGCGTGAATGCGCTCACCAGCAGACCCAGCAGCCGTGGGCGGAAGCGCAGCGCCCCGATCGCGCCGATGAGCGCCAGCCAGGCCCCCATGTCCGAGGCCAGGTTCTTGCGCTCGTTGTCGCTGAATAGCCAGTCTGCGCGACCGGGGAGGCCATGCCACACCGGCATCACATAGTCGCGCAGCTCCTCGACCTGAGTTGCGAGTTTGGTCAGGGTTTTGTCGAAGCCCCAGCGCAGGATCCAGCTCCGATCGGGCAGCCCCGGTCCGCCCAGTTCCGGGGCAAACACCCGGTAAATCTCCTCCCAGGCGTCGCCGCTTGTGCCCAGGTAGCCCAGCACCCAGGCATCGTAGCGTTCAGTCGAGTAGACCGGCTCACCAGAGAGGCGCATATTGCGCACCAGATACGGCGAGAGCACCAGCAACGCCAGGGCGCTCCAGAGGATCACCGGTCCCAGCATCCGCGCCAGGCTGGCCGGGTTCAACCCGCGCCGCAGCGTCGCCCCGCTCCCTGCCCAGCGCTGTCCCAGGAACCACAGTCCCATCCCCAGGGCGATCATGGCTCCGGAGGGCTTCTGAAGCATCATCAATCCCGTCAGCACCCCTGAGAGCGCCGGCCAGCGATGCGCCCGGAACTGCGCCAGCCAGCCGGCAAAGCCGCCGGGCCACAGCCGCCGGGCTGCCGGTAGATCAGGATGCCGGTCGAGGGGCGTGGCCGGGCGGTCTTTGCGCGCCAGTTGCTCCGCCTCCGGGCGCGCTTCCTGGCTGCGGTAGAGGCTGTACAGCGCCCCCAGGCTGAACACCACGAACGCCAGATCGCTGGTGGCGTAGATGGTCAGACGAAAAAACAGGTAATTGGTCAGCACAAAGATCGCCGCCACCAGCCCGACGCGCCGGTCCCAGAACCACGCCCCGATGTGGTAGACCAGGGCCAGCAAGATGGCATCGAACACCAGGTTCGGGATCTTCGCCGCCCAACTGCTCGGCCCGAAGAGCAGGAAGAAGGGCGCGATCCAGACCGGTTGCAGGAGCGGCCAGGTTTCCTGCGGGCGGGTCAGGCCGATGTTGAGGCGGTAGAACTGCGTAACGTAGTCTACGACCCAACCCCGCCCGGCCACCAGGTTGCGAGCCACCACGGCATTGTCGGAGTAGTCGGCGTGGCCGACATAGGGCATCCTGCTCACCACCAGCGCGGCGTAGCCTATCCAGATCGCCCCGAACAGGCTCACCAGCAGCAACGCCCCCCGGCGCGAGCCGATTGCGGCCACCAGGCGATCGGCGAGGCGCGGCAACCCCTCGCGCCCGAGCACGATCACCAGCAGTAGCACGCCGCTTCCCAGCAGGGCATACAGCAGCGAGTCGGGAAAGATCTTCCAGAAGAGTGGACGCCCGAAGGCGCCCATCCAGGCGAAGAGTTGGGCCAGAGTGTGCACCAGCAACGCCAGGGCCGCGGCGACCAGCCCGTAGCCCAGGGCGCGTCCGTGGGTGTAGCGACGCACCAGCGCCCGCGCCAGGGCCAGAATCGGCCCCTGCCAGGCCACCAGCAACACGCCTGCCAGCACCACAAGCGCCACGCTCAACGCCGCGCCCATCCAGATCCGCGCGTAGGCCAGCCCGACCCCGGCCAGCCCCACTCCCAGGATTGTCAGCGTGTAGATCGCAGATGGCCTGACCAGGAGGCGCGTCAGAATCAGATAGAGCAACCCGCCACCCAGGGCCAGCAGGGCGACGGCGCGCCAGGCCGGCGGGTACACCGCGGTCAGTTTATCGGCGGCGCGCACCTGCACCTCTGCCAGTCGCACACCCTTGGGGCGCGGATCGGCGCCAAAGCGTACCGTATCGGTAAAGATGTGTGAACTCGCCAGCGTTACCGTTAGATCGCCCCCCTGCCGCGCTTCCGCTGGCACACGGAAACGGTAGGTTTCCCACGCGGCGGTGGGCTCGAAGCGGCCAATGACCGTCCTATCGGCGCTAACGGCAACCGTGGGCTGGGCCACCGCTGCGCCGAGGACATCCGCGGGCCAGCCCTGAACAGTAAGAGCCAGTTCCAGGTCGGCGCCCGCGCCAATGTTCGGCAGCGTGATCCGGGCGTACTGGCGCGTCCAGCGGCTGCGCAACGTCGGCGAGTCGGGAGTCAGATCATCGGCGAAAAACTCTCCCCGCGCCGCGGCGGCTGCATCGAGGCCGGCAGTGGCATCGAGAAACAGACGGTCGCCGATCCAGCCGATCTGCACCCGGCCCGCAGGAGGCGCCTGGTAGGCCATAACCCCCACCGCAATGCTCAGCAGCAGCACCAGGGCGAGCGTGAGGCCCCATCCCCCCGCCTGGCGCGCCACCGGAGGTGCTGCGGCCCTTCCTGGCAGGGCATCTGGTTGGAGATCGGCAAGACCCATACCCGCTCGCATCGCTTCCGCTGCCGCGCCGGAGACCCGGGCGCATCTGAGGCATTATACAGCCAATCGCCTGCGTCACTAATGAACCTGAGGTGAAAATAGCCCGCGCGCGGGAGGGTTTGGGCGTAGGGGCGCGGCGGCGCCGCGCCGCTACGCCCTCCCAGGAAAAACCCATGGTCATCGTGTCGTTGCGCGGCGCAGCCGCATGGACGGCTGGCGCGCCTCGCGGCCATGCTACAATGCCTGCCATGATCTGGACTATTTCCGATCTCCATCTTTCACACGCTCAGCCGAAGCCGATGGACATCTTCGGCGCGCACTGGAAGGACCATCCGACGCGCATCGCCGCGAACTGGCGCGCCCGGGTCGCCGCTGAGGACCATGTGCTCGTCGCCGGTGACATCTCCTGGGCGATGAAGTTCCCCGATGCCCTGGAGGATCTCCGCTGGCTCGACGCGCTACCTGGCCACAAGGTGCTCATTCGCGGCAACCACGACTACTGGTGCCCCCGTAATGTCAGGCCGCTCCGCCCCCGTCTGCCCCCCAGCCTGACCCTCCTGGGCGCCGATGCCTGCGACCTCGGCGAGGCGGTGGTGTGCGGCACCCGCGGCTGGATCACGCCCGAAACCCCTGGCTACGCTCCCGCTACCGACGACCGGATCTACCAGCGTGAACTGGGTATGCTGGAGCGCGCCCTGGCTCACGCCACCACCCTCGCCGCCAGCGCCAAACCGATCATCGTGATGATCCACTACCCGCCCTTTGTAAACCGACAGCCTACCGCCTTTGCTCAACGCATCACTGCCGCCGCAGGGGTGCGCGCCTGCGTGTACGGGCACCTCCACCGCCGTCAAGATCACGAAAACGCCGTCAACGGTCGCGTTGACGGCGTCTACTACCAACTCACCTCAGCCGACTTCCTCGACTTTGGCCCCGTTGCCGTGCGCGGGCTGGCATAGGCGACGAAGCTCTGCCGATGTGGTCGAGTTACTCGATTGTAAACCTCAGAATCTCCTGCTCGCCGCTATTGATCGAGTTCGTGAAGCTGCGCACCGAGCCGCGGTAGAGGAAGCGCACCGAATAATTCGTTGGCGCGCCACTATAGAGATGCACCGTGAGGCGGTAGCTCCCGCGCGGGAGGGGCGAACCAACGCTGAAGATATTCTCGGCGGCGTTGCCAGGTTCACGCAACCAGTCGCGGTCCAGGCGCAGGTTGTTCTGCGGCCCCGGGTTGCCATAGTAAATATGCAGCCCGTCAGGTCCGTACAGGTGCAGGTCCAGATCGGTCGCTCGCGCGGCCGTATTCACCCAGGTGAGGGTTGCCTGCAACTCGCCGGTACCCACCGGCACCGTCGGCGCGGGTTTCGGACAGGCGGCCCCTTCCTGCCAGGTTCCTCCTGGATCAAGCACGACCGGCCGCGTACCCCGCCATGGAGATTCCCATCCAGGAGAACTCCGGGTCATTGGCCGATCCAGAGTGACCCGCGCCGGCTGCGAGTAGGTCCAGCGCCTCAACGACGATGGGCCTGGAACGGTCATCGGCGCTTCCCATGCCTCCACACACAACTGATAGCTCCCCCTCGGCAGCGGGAAGACGCAGTACTCAGAGGAAGTGGAGTAATAATCAGGATCGGAGATCGCATCGGGGTCATTGTAATCAATCCTTTCGTAACACCGTGGGCTGAGCGTGCTCGCCGCCGATCCCGTGCGCATAACAATGCAACGATGCGGTCCACCCGCTTGCGAGCAGTTCGAGATGAAAAGAGCCTCGGAAGGGCTCGTAGCGTTGGAGTCGATAATTGAGAAGTTGTACCCGCAATTGAGGTGATCAAAAGGCGCCGGGCAACTGGTGCGATTCCAGCGGAAGCCCCCGGAGATCCACGGCCGGTACGTCTGGCTTGCCGATGCCGTAGACCCGGTCTGCGACGCCGTAGACCCGGTCTGCACACCAACCACTGCATAGCCCAGGTCATACCCCGCAATGTTCACCGAATCGCCCTGCAAGCCCAGCGGATACGGAATCCATTCCCCGGTATCTGGCGCATAGAGCAGCAGCCTGAGTTGAGACCGGTCAATATCCGAGGAGACAGGAATAGTCATCTCTATCGGCATAGCGAAGGTGAACCCCTCCGGTCCGAACTTGATTACGCTGCTCACCGGCTGGAAGCCCTCTGGCAGTGGCGCGGGCGGCTGAACGCCTGCTTCGATAGAGAAATTCGTAACTCCCCTTGACCCGTCAGCCTGCTGGGGCACACTTCCCGCCAGTACCGCCATCCTGACCCCCGATGGTGTGCTGACGATATTGCTCTCTTCCGAGGTAATCGGGCTGGTCTGCGCTTCCGCTTCTTTGTTGATCAGCGGGAGAAAGACCCTGATCTGCTGGCTCAATTCCTGCGCGTGCAGGGCCTGTGCGCCACCCTTGATTGCCGCGAACGGCGCTCCGGGAATAGCTGCCATCCCCATCGCCACGACCACCAGTACCGTCGTCCACGCCAACAGCCTGTGCCTGAGTCGATTCCGCGAATGCATTGGCGCCTCCTTTGTGCGAACCTGCTTGAACGATGTAGAACGTCGGTTGCCTGTCGAAGAGATCGAGTGCGAGTATGCGGCTTCAGGAGGTCTCGGGTACGGGGAACATTCGCTTTCTGGTGCGGATTCGCTGCCCAAGGGCGCGATGGAACAGCATTATTTCCTGAGGCGTAGTTCAGATCCGCTTGACAATCCGGCTTTCATCTCCATGCCTCGACAGTTGTGTGGAGGTGTAGGAGTTGTGAAGATGTGGAGCGACGGTAACATAGAAACGTTCGCCATTGAGCCTTGCCTGAGGTGAAAATAGAGAACCCGCGGTTCCCTACCTGTGGTTTGACAAGCTCACCGCCTGCGGTGAGCTTGTCGAACCGCGCCCCTGCCTGCCGGAGCGCCAGGCGGCCCCAACGGCGATTGGGGTGTGGGGAAACCGGGTTTCCCCATACCCTCCCTGGAGTAGAGACGCAGCGCCGCTGCGTCTCTCTGGCGTTGTGCGGCGCAGCCGTATGGACGACTGAGGGGGTTGAGGCAAGCCCCCATTAGAGACAAGAGCTAAAGTAATGCGTTTTTATAAGAAAATCAAGCCTTATCAAGACAACTAAAGTGGAGATTTGATCTCAGATTGTTATTACTTCTATAGTCAAAATATACTGTACCGGGAGCGCGGGGGCTCCGCTCGCAATGGCCCGGATACGGGCAAGCCACCCGCGCTCCCGCGGTGGCGCCTTAGCCCACATGTGAGCAGGCGCCTGCCCGCCTGCCCCCCCGCATTCGACAACCACCCCCGGATCGGGTACAATACGAAATGGCATTTATAGCATTCCAACGCCCTGGAGAACCCCATGGAGATCGGAATCGTCCGCCCCGTCAACATCACCACCGAGATGCGCACGGCCTACCTGAGCTACGCTATGAGCGTCATCGTCTCGCGCGCGCTCCCCGATGCGCGCGATGGCCTCAAGCCGGTCCAGCGGCGCATCCTCTACGGAATGTGGGACATGGGCTTTCGCAGTAATGACGCCTATAAGAAGTGCGCACGCATTGTCGGCGATGTGCTCGGCAAAATGCATCCCCACGGCGATAGCGCTGTCTATGACGCCCTGGCGCGCCTGGCTCAACCCTGGAGTATGCGCTATCCCCTTGTGGACGGGCAGGGCAACTTTGGCAGCATTGACGGCGATCCCCCGGCGGCTATGCGTTACACCGAGGCTCGCCTTGCGCCCATCGCTGAGGAACTCCTGGTTGATATTGACAGGAATACGGTTGATTTTCGTGACAATTTCGATGGCTCCTACAGAGAGCCGACTGTTCTCCCGGCCCGGCTGCCCAATCTGCTGCTTAACGGCGCGTCGGGCATTGCCGTGGGTATGGCGACCAACATCCCGCCCCACAATCTGGGCGAACTCTGCGATGCCATTAGTTACCTGATTGATAATCCTGAAGCTACGGTTGAGGATCTGATCAAGCTCATCCCCGGCCCCGATTTTCCCACCGCCGCCAGTATCCTTGGCGCCGAGGGCATTCTCGCCGCCTACAGCACCGGGCGCGGTCAGATTACCCTGCGCGCCAGGGCCCACGTCGAGGAGGCCTCCAGAGGCGCGTTCAATATCGTTGTAACCGAGCTGCCCTACCAGGTGAACAAGGCGCGCCTGCAGGAACGCATCGCCGAACTGGCCAGAGAACGCAAAATCGAGGGCATTCGCGATGTCCGCGATGAGTCGGACCGCAGCGGTATGCGCCTGGTTATCGTCCTTCGACAGGACGCGCAGCCAAAAAAGGTGCTCAATGCCCTGTACAAGCACACGCAGATGCAGACCACCTTCGGCATCAATATGCTGGCCCTCGTCGAGGGCGGTCGTCAGCCGAAGGTGCTTACCCTCAAGCGCCTGTTGCAGGAGTACATTACCCACCGCCAGGAGGTCATCCGCCGGCGCACTGAGTTCGACCTGGAGAAAGCCCGTGACCGGGCCCATATCCTCGAGGGCCTGAAGATCGCCCTCGATAATCTCGATGAGGTCATTCGCACCATTCGCGAGTCGCGCAGCGCCGAGAGCGCCAGAAATAACCTGATGCGCATCTTCAACCTGAGTGAGCGCCAGGCTCAGGCCATTCTGGAGATGCAACTCCGTCGCCTGGCCGCTCTTGAGCGTAAGAAGATCGAAGATGAGTACCAGGAGGTTATTAAGCTCATCGCTGAACTCGAAGATATCCTCGCCAATCCGAAGAAGGTGCTCCACCTCATCAAGGAGGATATGCGCTATCTCAAAGAGAAGTACGGCGATGAGCGCCGTACCCGTATTGTGCCCGACGTGACCGGCGAGGTGAGCGATGAGGATCTCATTCCTGATGTGCGCGTGCTAATCACCATCACCGACCGTGGCTATATCAAGCGGCAGGCCGCCGATAGCTACCGCACCCAGCGCCGCGGCGGCCGCGGAGTCAAGGGTATGGTCACCCGCGAGCAGGATATCGTGCGCCACCTGCTCATCTGTAGCTCCCTCGATAACTTGCTGTTCTTTACCGATAAGGGCAAAGTCTATCAACTCAAGGCCCACGAAGTGCCCGATAGCTCGCGCACCGCGAAGGGTCTGCCCCTGGTGAACCTGATCTCGCTGGAGCCCGGTGAACAGGTGACCAGCATGCTCGCCGTCCCCGATTTCGATGGTGAGTACCTGGTCATGGCTACCCATCGCGGCAAGATCAAGCGCACCCAGCTCCGTGAGTATAGCCAGGTTCGCTCCAACGGCCTGATTGCCATTGGTCTGGAAGAAGGCGACACCCTTGGCTGGGTGCAGGTGAGCCGCGGCGATGAGGATGTCTTGCTGACAACCGCTCAAGGGCAGACCGCGCGCTTCCGCCAGAGCGAGGTCCGCCCGATGGGCCGCCCGGCTACTGGCGTGAACGGGATCAATCTGGCCGATAATGACCGCGTGATCAGCATGCAACTGGCTAAGCCCGACCACGATTTGCTGGTGGTGACCGCCCGCGGCGTAGGAAAACGCACCAGCCTCGATGAGTACCCCACGAAGGGTCGCGCCACCGGTGGCGTGATCACCATGCGCCTGCGACCGGGCGATGAGATTGCCGGCGCTGCCATCGTCACCGAGCGCTCGTTGCTGACCTTCGTCACCGCGGGCGGCGTCGTGATGCGCACGACAGCCGAAGATGTCCCGCGGCTTGGCCGCGCTACCCAGGGCGTGATCGTGGTTAATCTTACATCCGGTGACCGCCTGACTGCGCTTTCGGTCGAAGCGCCTGATGAACAGGACAGTGAGCCGACGACGATTGTCAGCCCTGATGGCGCCTGAAGACGAGGGTGGATGCTACGGGTTGTTGGGTACAGAGGGGACGGGTGGGCCGTGGTGTGGGGGCATTTCCCTCAGGGGATGGGCATGGGGAAACCCGGTTTCTCCATACCCTAACCGCTGGCGGGGCCGCCTGGCGCCCCGCCAGGCAGGGAGTTGGGCAACCCCGGTTTCCCCGATGCGTTGCACAATGACCCGGGGAAGGGCATGGGGGAACCTGGCTTCCCCATGCCTCGTATCAGCGCTCGACTGGCACTACCTCTGGCCACAGCGGCGCTACCGGTAGCTGTCGCACCAGCCCCTCGACGCGCAAGCGCTCGCCCTCACGCCGGTAGATGTCCACGAAGCGCTCGACCAGGTGCGGATCCCAGGCGCTCCCGCGGCCGCGCAACAACACCTCCAGCGCCTGCTCGGGAGCCATCGCCGGTCGGTAGGCCCGGTCGGCGGTCATGGCTTCAAAGGCATCGGCGATTGCCAGGATGCGCGCCTCCAGCGGAATATCCTCGCCGGCCAGACCTTGCGGATAACCGCTGCCATCGTAGCGCTCGTGGTGGCTCTCGATGATTGGCAGCACTGCCCGCAGCCCGCTCACACGCTCGATGATCCGCACGCCGATGCGCGGATGCTGCTGCATGACCGCCAGTTCCTCCTCGTCGAGCCGGCCCGGCTTCAGCAGAATATGGTCGCGAATCCCGATCTTTCCCACGTCGTGGAGCAGGCCAGCGTAGGTCAGCAGCTCCAGACGCTCGGCACTCAGCCCCACTTCCTCTGCCAGCCGCACCGCGTAGCGCGTCACCTGGCGCGAATGGCCGAAGGTATGCGCATCGCGAGCCTCAATCGCCTCGGCCAGTGCCGCGATGGTTTGCCAGTTCTGGTCCCTCAGCGCCTGATACAGCCGCGCATTGTCGAGCGAAGCCGCTACCTGGCCGGCAAAGATCCCTAACAATCGGCGCTCAGCGGCGTCGAAGGGCGGCTGCTCGGCCCGCCGGGTCAGGTGCAGGAACCCTATCGGGCGATCGTGGCTCCGCAGTACTACCCCCGCGAAACGCTCGCTACCCTCGCTCCCGCGGTAGCCGCTCAACGCCAGGTGGGCTGCCTGGAGCGTCTTAGCGTCGCAGTCGGCGTCCAGCGCCAGCTCACGCCGCGGTTTTTGCGCCTGGCATACCGAACGCGCCGCCAGGAGCCGCAGGCTCTGCCGATCAGGGTAGAGGAGCGACAGCGCCAGCGATGCGGGCACGAAGCGCTGCCACAGAAACTCTACAATCTGGGTTGCCTGGGTCTCGACATCCAGCGAGGTTGCGATCAACTGGCTAAACTGGTACATAAAGACTAGATCGGACAGCCGTTCCTTTTCCTGCCGTACGCGCCGCAGTTCCAGTGCCGAACGCACGGTCCGCTCGAGATTCTCCGCCTCAACCGGCTTGGAGAGATAGTCGAGCGCCCCCAGTTTCAACGCCTGGCGCGCTGACTCGACGCTCGCGTAGGCCGTGAAGACGACCACATCGGTCTCAGCATGGCGTTGACGGATGTGCTCCAGCAGCGCGATCCCGTCCATGACCGGCATTTCGAGATCGACCAGCGCCAGGTCGTAGGGCTGGCGCTGGAGCAGCTCAACCGCCTGGCCGCCATGCTCGGCGGTCTCGACGATGTAGGTAGTGCGGAGCAACCGCTGACAGAAGGTGCGAATGTGGGCGTCGTCTTCAACCACCAGCAGGCGCGGCTGCACGCCAGCAACGCCCGGCGCCGGCAACACATCGGCCATACCACTCTCCTCGACCAGGTCGCAACAAGAAGCGACACACGCGCAAGACTGCCAATCGTCTGCGTATCTGTGCTACATCCACCCGGTATGAAGAAGCGTTCTTATGGGAGCGCAACTCCACGGACCCTTCCACGGCCGCCCGCACCCCTTTTGCCGCGCCCGGCGCGTGCACCGATGCCGCTGCCCGTGCAGCCCGCTAACAGGCAGGATAGTGGGATCAGATGTCATTTTGACTACACGGAAAGCGCACTTGATGACAGTTTCGTCATCGCTCCGACCCCGGGGCGGGTCGTCATTCACTGGTGGAAATGTGGCACAGAGGGGGGGATTAGCCACCTGCGCGACGGGCAAAAAACTCCTTCACCCGGCGCTCAAGTTCCTCAAACTCAAAAGGCTTGGTGAGGTACTCGTTGACCCCGGCGCGGTAGGCGTTCTTCTCCGTATCGGGTGTGCCAAAGGCGGTGACCATGATGACATACACGTCGGAGTGGCTCTGGCGCAATGCTCGCACCATATCGATACCGCCCATACGGGGCATGTTCATATCAGTAATGATCACATCAACCGCCGTCTTCTGGAGGTGTTCGAGCGCGGCGATGCCATCCTCAGCCTCGACCACGGTATAGCCACTGTTGGTAAGAAGAAATCGGTAGAGGCGCCTGGTCGAGGGGTCGTCCTCCACAATCATTACCGTTGGCGACACGCTGGCCTCGCTTTGCTCAAGTCTCAGGAATATGAACGATGCGACGCCCGTTTATTGCAAATGCTCGAGACCCTTCCGGCCGCTGCATCGTGTTGCTTACTATACCATAGCAGTGAAGACGGTGTTTGTGCTGGAGTGTCACACCCGATGACTGCGGGGAGTCCGGGGTTCTTTACTCCCTGGAGGAACGTTCCGGAGGGCTGCGACCTCCTGTGTCTCTCTCGAAGGGACGTGTGGAAGCCCGGTGGCCCTCCCCGTGAGGGCTTGCCACCCCACAGGCAGGGGCGTGGGGAAAGCCGGGTTCCCCATCCCCCAACCGCGGTCGGGGTCGCCCGGCGCACCCATCGGCAGGGGCGCGGTTCGACAGGCTCACCGCCTGTGGTGAGCTTGTCGAACCGCAAGCGAGGAAACCCGGTTTCCCCGATTTTCACCTCAGGCGTGGTTCAGATCCGCTTGACCATCCGGCCTTCATCTCCACAGCTCGACAGCCCTGCAAGCCGATCGGGTGGGGGTGTAGAGCTGTGGAGACGTGGAGCGACGGTAACATAGAAACGTCCACCATTGAACCTTGCCTTAGAAATAGGCCGGGCATCCGGTTAGCGTCTTAGCAGCGGTACGCTGCCAGATCATGCGCTTCAATGATCGGCATAAAGCGCGACATCTCCACCATCTTGAAGATTTTCTGGTGGTGCGGGCTTACGTTCATAGCGAAGAGCTTGAAGCCTGACTTTCGCGCCGTCACGACAAACTTGAGCAGAGCCGAGATGCCGGCTGAGTTGATGAACGAAACTTCGCTGAAATCGAGCACGGTTACCGGGCGCATCTCCTGGCACTCTGCGGCGATTGCCGCAGCGGAGATCGCGTCGACGCTGGTGCTGGTGATGTGTAGAATGGCGACGTCGCCGAACTCCTCCCGCAGGATGATGTCGCTCATGGCTCCCCCCTCCGATAGAGCCGCAGGGTAAGCACCGTACCGCGGTGCGAGGTGCTCACTTCCAGGTGATCAACAAGCTCGCTAATCAGATACATCCCAAAGCCGCGCAGGTAGCCGCTCTCAAGACTCTGCTCGTCCACCACGCGCCGCGAGGTGTCGAACCGCTCCAACCCGTCACCCTGATCGCTGATCCGGATCTCCAGTTTCTCGCCGTCAATCTCGAAGACCACGGCTACCAGTTTTCCCGCCTCCCGCCGATTGCCATGGTCAATGGCGTTGTTTACCGCCTCGCTGATCGCCAGTTTCAGATCCTCAACCCGCTCCTCCGAAAACCCGATGGCGTTGCCCACTTCTGCCGCGCTGGCACGCACCACCCGCTCAAAGATGGGATTCGAAGGGATGTTGAGTTCTACACGCTCCATGTCCGACCTCGTTCCGTACTACACGGACGTCTGTCCGAGGCTCATTCTACGCGCAATCTGTCACCAGAACATAACGGCAGGGTGGCGGTTAATGCACACCGTTCGTTGCGGCCTCGTGGGTACTGTTGTCAGAGGCCTGGGGGGCAGCGCCGTTGGCGCTTTCTCCTGCGCGCCGGCCCCGAACCGTATGCCGGGCAACGACCGGCATCTGCCGCACCAGATGGTCGTAGCGTCGCAGGTAGGCCTTGCCCAGCGGTGTGTTGCCGATTTGCAGGTAGCACGCCCCCAGGTAGTACAGCGCCTGTACGTGGCGCGCATTCCGGCGCAGCACCTTCTCGAAGAGCGGAATGGCCTTTTCAGGCTCCAGAATCTCCCGGTAACACAGCCCGAGCATAAAGGTGGTCTCGATGTCTTCGGGCCAGTGTTGGAGCACGTGCTGAAACTCGGTGACCGCGAGCTTGTAGAGCCCCCTCCGCACGTACATGTAGCCCAGATCGTAACGCAGCGAATGGGCGTCGGGCGCCAGTTCTACGGCCTTGCGCCATGCTGCCAGCGCCCAGTGCTCCTTTCCGAGAACGGTGTAGATGAAGCCCAGCAGGTAGTGCGCTTGCGCGTCGTTGGGTAGCAGTTCCACTGCGCGCTCAAACGCGCGCATGGCCTGCCCGTTCATTCCCATGTCATAGAGTAGTTTTCCCATGCTCAAGAAGAGCCGCCCATGGTTCGGGTAGTGTCGGGCGCAGGCAAAGAGCAGGTCATAGGCCTCGCGCGGCTGTTTCCGGAGCCGCAGGACCGCGCTCATCCGCAGCCGCGCGTCCACATAGTGGCTATGCTGCGGCGGAACCTGCCGGTACTCGTCCAGCGCCTCGTCCCAGCGCTGCTGGCGCGCGAGCAGATTGCCGAGCAAATAGTGCGCCCGATACTCCTGGGGCCGCCACTGGAGCAGCGCCCGGTAAATCCGCTCGGCCTCCTCTTCGTAATGCTGTTGTTTCAACGCATTGCTGAGCCGGTAGTACCACTGCGCGACCTCTTCCTCGCTCCGGTTGACAAGTACGTTCTCCCCCGGCTCCGGGTCAGGTGACACGAAGGTCGGTTCGACCCGCAGGGCTTCGGCAAAGCAGCGTTGGGCCAGTTCGTGCGCGCCGTGACTCTGGTGCATCAGGCCCATGTAGTAGCGCGGCTCGGCTGCCTGGGGGCGGGCGTTGCACGCGCTGTTGTAGTGAATGTAGGCCCGTCCGGCATCGTCAATCTTCTGATAGCAGCGCCCCAGGGCAAAATGCGCTTCGTAGAGGTTGGGGTTGTGCTCCAGGGTTTCTTTGAAGGCTGCAATGGCCCGGTCAATCTGGTTCAATGCGGCGAAGGCCACACCCAGGTTGTAGTGCGCCTCGGCCAGTTGCGCATCGGTCTGGACGGCTTCCAGGTATTCGCGTAAGGCGCCATCCCAGTCTTCTTGAAAGGCCAGCGCGTTACCAATGTAGAGGTAGATGATGGCACGCTCGCGCTCGTAGATCTGCGCCTGCTCTTCACCGTCAACATAGGCGGCGATGAGCGCCGCCTTGAAGTGTTCAATCGCTTCAGTGTAGGCTGCCCGCAGGTATGAACGCATCCCCTGACTGAAGGCTGCGCCCAGCCGCGTGCCTGCCATGAACCGCTCGCTTCCGGCAAATGTATCAAGGTCGAGCGGCATGAATTGGAGTTGATCATTTACCGCCATTGCTTTCCCCGTCGAACCCTGTGCGCAGGCCGGCCCGCCGTCACGGCGCTCTCACTATACCATACCGTAGGTGACGGCGGCATAACACGCTCCACTGTCGTACATGGTGGTTTTGTCAGACGCATGCGACTGCGCCGCGCCCCGCCAGGATGAACAACGCAGGGTAGTAGGGGCGCAGCACTGCTACGCCCCTACCCGGGAGGGCTTCGCCTTCCCAAACCCTCCCCATAGGGTGCGGTTCGACAGGCTCGCCGCAGGTGGGGAAACCCGGTTTCCCCACCTCCCAACCGCTGGTGGGAGCGGCTGGCGCCCCACAGTCAGGGGGATGGGAAAACCCGGTTTCCCCATGTTCATAATTAGACGGCCATGCGCACGGCGCACACCGCCGCGATGACCATGGGGCGTCTTTGGGAGGGCCGCCCCCTCCCTGGCCCTCCCCCGCTGGGGGAGGGAACCGGGCGCCTCCCCACAGGG
>FWPV01004498.1_pt1 | contig 29499 bp, 22 predicted proteins | sample 2228371 | NCBI WGS metagenome assembly FWPV01 (sample SAMEA103939776, study PRJEB20133) | metagenome | reverse complement strand
CGGCAGACGGTGGCGGATTTTGTGCGCGATCAATACGCTATCCATCTTGGCGGGGACCCGGAGGTTTTTCTGGTTTCCGCCCGCCAGGGTTTGGCGGCCCGTCAGGCAGAACCACCTGACCAGGCTGCCTGGCAGGCCAGTGGGATGGCCACGCTGGAAGACTTTATCACCCGCGCTCTGGATGATCGGGAGCGGCTCCGCCAGAAGCTGCAAACACCGCTCCAGATTGCCCGGCATGTGTTGAGCGAGGCCGAACGGCAGGTGCAGGTGCAGCAGCGGGCGCTGGATCGCTACCGCAGCGTGCAGGAGAATATCGACGCTCAGATTGAAGCCGGACGCGGGCAGCAGCGCCGCCTGGTGGACGGCGTGCTTGATGAAGTCGCCGGGTTGTTTGCTGAGTCTGCCCAGCGCGGCGAGGATGCCATCCGCGAGTTGTTCCAGCCGACTCGCGCCCTGGCGCAGGTGACCGCTGGTTTGGGCGAACTGATCGGGCTGGGCGGGCTGGCACGGCGTCTGGGTGCACGCAGCCATGCAGAGGCTGCCTTTGACGCGCATGAAGTCCTGGCCCCGCTCGATGATCTGCCGACCCTGGCCGAAGGTCTGGGACCGCGCCTTGAGGGGCGCGATATGCAGGATATCGACGATCTGGTGGGGTACACCAACCGGGCGCTGGCTGAACTGCCGGATGCCCTGCGCTCGCGGGTGATCGGGGAGGTGCGCGCACCTGCCGCTTACGATCGCGAGCCGCTGCGCCGGGTACGCGGCCAGCTGGAAACGATTGTGGCCAGTGCCCGCCGCGTGGAACCGGAGCGGCTGGATCGCGCCGTGCGCAACGCGCTGGTGATGCTGGCCGGGTGGGAACTGGCGGTTGTCGTGGCGCTGATTCTGCTGGGGACACTCTCCGTTGACTGGTCGGATATCCTGACGCCGCTGTTGCTGGTGATGGGGGCGATGGCCCTGATGTTCCTGGGCGTGGCGTTGATGGCTTTCCGCGGGCATCAGCTGGCCGGACGTTTCGGCGCCCGGATGGTCGATCTGGCGCAGCAGTATCAGGCCATCCTGCGGGAGGCGGCGGAGGAGCAGATCACGCAGGGTGTCAGGTTGCGTCAGGATGTGGCCGCACCCTTTACCCGTCTGATTGACGCCCAGGTGGCCCGCCAGAACGAACTGGCAACTGAGTTACGCCGCCTGGAAAGCGATCTGGCAGCGCTTGCGGCGGAAATTGGCGGGGTCTGGGAAAAGAAGTCGTGAGAAGGGGAGACCTGGAACCGCATGATAGACCGGGTCGGGCTTGATGGGTAAGGTGAGCGGTGCTGTGGAGTGTACAACGTGGTGAGTGACCTGAAGCTGGATGGCCCGCTGGCGGCACTGCGCGAACGGGAAATTCGCCTGCTGCATGAGATCGGTGACGCGCTCGCGCGTATCCTGCCGGAAGGGGAAGAAGCCCGGCGACGGTTGCGGGATGTGGCGGACGATCTTCGCGATCTGTTCTTCATGGTTGTGGTGGTGGGCGAGTTCAACTCCGGCAAATCCTCGTTCATCAACGCGTTGTTGCAGGATGACCTGCTGCCTACCGGGATCACGCCGACGACCGAAGTGATCGAGTTGATCCGCTATGCTGAGACGGCCAGCCGGCGGCCTGACGTAAGACCGGATGGCGTGCGCGTGTGGGGGCACCCGAAGGTGGGCGGGCCGGGGATCGTACTGGTGGATACACCCGGTACGGGTTCGGTCTTCGCCCGGCATGAGCAGACGGCGCGGGGCTTTCTGCATCGCAGCGATCTGGTGATCTTTGTGCTCTCCGCGAAGCACGCTTTTGCTGAGACCGACCGCCTGTATATGGAGTTGCTGCGCAACTACGGCAAGAAGGTGGTTGTCGTGGTCAACCAGATCGACCTGCTGGCCCCCCGTGAGCAGGCCGATGTGCGCCGCTTTGTGCAGGCCCAGATCGAGCAACGTCTGAATCTCAAGCCGTTGATCTTCATGGTTTCCGCTCGGCGAGCGCTGGAAGGGCAGCTTGACAGCGGGCTGGAAGCAGTGCGGGCGCACCTGTTCGCCACGTTTGCCCAGATACCTCCGGCCCGGCAGAAGTTGCGCACCCAGCTTGACTTTGCAGCGCACAGCATCGAGGATGGCCGGCGGGTCTTGCGCGAACGGCTGGCGCTGGTCGGGCGCCAGCGGGAGCAAACCGGCCAGATTCAGCAGGAACTGGAGACTTACGCGCAAAGTATGGAGTCACGCCTGCGCACCAGTATGGACGAACTGAGCCGGGTTTTTGAGGAGGTTCGTCAGCGCGGGATGGCCTTTGTTGACCGCCACTTCAGGGTGCGCATCGGCGGACGGACGCCGGACAACGCCGCCCTGCAGAAGGAGTTTGTGGAGGAAGTCATCGGACGTTCGCTGGATCAGATCGCCGATATTGCCAACGATTACGTCAACGCCCAGGTGGACAGCAATCGCCGCTACTGGCAGGGCATTATTGCCCGGCTGAGCCAGCTGCAGGAGCTTGTCCATTTGCAGGTTCGCGGGGTGGATGGCAGCGTTTACACCGAGCAGCGCGTCGCCCTCCAGGAAGCTATTGCCATTGCTGATGCGGAGATGGGCGCATATTCCAACGCCGAGATGCTGGCCGTGATGCAGGAGCGCTTCCAGGCCAATCTGACTGGCCTCAGCTCCAGCGCTGGTCTGAGTGTGCTGGGGGCGCTGGCGGCGGCGCTGGGAATTGCTACACCCGGGGCGATCACACTCCATGCTTTTGCGTTGCTGGGCGCGGTGATCGGTATCCCGGTAGCGATTGGCGGGGGCGCTTTCGCTGTGTACTACTGGCGGCGGCTGCGCCGAGACGTGAAGGCTGATTTCAACAACCAGCTTGATCTGCTGGAGCAGGGTTACCGCCGGGCAATGGCTGAACTGACCGACCGAGAACGTAATCGGCTGCTCCTGTACGGCCAGCAAATTCTTGAGCCAGTGCTCAGCCATTTTGCTGTTATGGCCGAGACAGCCGAGCGCGATCTGGCTACCCTTGACGAATTGGACAACCGTATCAGCGAGCTACAGGCAGCCCTGGACGCGGTGACCGAATCGCCAGATGAAGCTCCTGTTGCCTGAACGGCGGTTCTGAATCTGGTATGAAATTCCCTGGACAGTCCTGCAGTTGAGGTTTACACTGATTCAAGGATCGCGTTCAGGTGGTTGATGGGATGATCTGCTCAAACTGTGGGGCCAACAATCGAGAAGGAGAGTTGATCTGCCATACATGCGGGCGGATGCTGGTCGTTCCTGCGGAGACGCGGCGCATCAAGGTCAGCACCGGGCTGGTGCCTGAACGGGAGCGCAAGCAGACGACCGATCGCCTGAAGACGATCACCTTTGAGATCGACAACATCACCTACGACTTTTCCGTCCAGAGTGGGGATGAAATCCTGATCGGGCGGGGGTACCCCAGCACCGTTCCCGGCGCTACCGCGCTTGACCTGACTGAAGCCAATGGCGGCGAACGGGGAGTCTCTCGCAAGCACGCCATGGTTAAGGTCGAAGGTCAGTCCGCCTACCTGATCGATCTGGCCAGCACCAATGGCACTTTCCTCAACGGGCGCCGCCTGGAACCCCAACATCGCCATCTGCTTTACACGGATGACATTGTCCGCTTTGGCGCTCTGGAAGTACGTATCAAGCTCTCCTGATTCCTGTGTGTGCTGAAATGCCCTTGTTTTCAACCTGACCGTTTCTTCTCCGCCCGGAAGGTGGTAGACTTCCCGCCGTGAGGAATTGTGCAGACTGTGCTTCGTGGAGCGAGGTATGTCATATCACGTACTGATACCGGACAAACTCAGCCGCGAAGGGCTTGAAGTCCTGCAGGCGGCTGATGCTTTTCATTTGACGGCAGGATCGCTCTCTCGTAGTGAGGCACTGGCGGCGGCGGCGGATGCAGATGCCCTGATCATCCGTAGCGCAACGCGGGTGGATGCGGAGTTTCTGGCCGCAGCGCCGCGCCTGAAGGCGATTGCCCGCGCCGGGGCTGGAGTCGATAACGTTGACCTGGCGGCGGCCACCGCCCGGGGTATCCCGGTGATGAACACGCCCGGCGCCAACACGATCGCTACGGCGGAGCATACCTTTGCTCTGCTGCTGGCTTTGCTCCGCCATATTCCGGCCGGACACCAGGCCCTCCTGGAAGGGCGCTGGGAGCGCGGGTTGATGGGTACGGAGCTCAAGGGCAAGACGCTGGGGATCATCGGCCTGGGACGTATCGGGCGGGCTGTCGCCCGGCGCGCGCTGGCGTTTGACATGACTGTTGTGGCCTGCGATCCCAGACTGGTTGTTGGTGAGGTGGTCGATGGCGCGTTGATTGTCCCGCTGGAAGACCTGCTGAGCCGCAGCGACATCATCTCCCTGCACGCGCCCGCCAACGAGAGCACGCGCCAGATGATCAATGCCCAGAGTATCGCCCGGATGAAGGACGGTGTGCGGATTGTCAATACGGCGCGGGGGGTGCTGATTGATGCCGAGGCGCTGGCAGCAGCAATTCGAGCCGGTAAGGTGGCCGGCGCTGCGGTGGATGTGTATCCGGTTGAGCCTCCGGCGGCGGATTATCCGTTGATCGGTCTGCCGGGCGTGATCCATACGCCACACCTGGCTGCCAGCACCCATGAGGCGCAAGTCGCCGTAGCCGTCCAGGCTGCAGAGCAGATCCGTGACGGCCTGCTGCACGGCGAATTTCGCAATGTGGTCAACATCGATGTGCTGCCCGCACTGACGGCTGGCGGTTAGCGGTCACCGGAGCGGGGCATTCAGAGGAATTGACGATGGACTCGCTACAGCAAGCCGGGCCGATGGCTGTGATCCTGTTGTGTGCCCTGGCCTGTAGCCTGCTGATCCTGATCGGTGGTATCGGCTTCATCATCATACGTTCCGGTCTGCCCGGCAATCTCCTCAGTCTTTTTCAGGAGGATCGGCGCGAGAGGGCTATCCCACCCCGGGCGGGTGGCCGCCGGACACGTTCCCGCGCGGATCAGATCCGGACGCAACTTGATCGGGAGTTTGAGGGCCGATTGGGTGGGGAGGCATCGGTACATCCCGGCGAGGACCCGGCCATATTGCCCGGTCGATTTGCACGTGCTGCGGATGAGGGCCTTGACAGTGCCGATCGCCGTGTGGGGCGATCGTTGTCGCGGCGGCGCTTCCAGCGAGGTCTCGATGACTACGATGATGAGATGGATGCCTACCTTGACGATACAGAGTTGCTGTGAAGGTGGATCGCCGGGCTTTCCCGCTCCGTTTGCAGTTTGCAGGCGGAGCGGTTTTCTGTGTCAGCGGTGAGGAATCTTGAACATGTTTTTGGGGGGTACCGCGCCATCATGCAGAACTGTATCGGTGTTGATTCAGGATGGTCACGATGAGACAGATGGCCGACCGTGTACGAAACCTGGGGCCGAGTGTCTTTGCTGAGATCAATGCCCTGGCCGCCCAGTATCAGGCGGTCAATCTGGGGCAGGGTGCACCGGATTTTGATGCGCCTCCACCGGTGATTCAGGCCGCTGTAGACGCTTTGCGCTCCGGCCAGACGGCCTGGTATGCGCCCTCGACCGGGACACCCGCCCTGCGACAGGCTGTCGCGGAACACGCCCGCCGCCATTACGGGCAGGTCGTCGATCCGGACACGGATGTGCTGGTGGTCGCCGGCGCGTCGCTGGGGGTGTTCTTCGCGGTGCTGGGCCTGGTCAACCCCGGCGATGAGGTGGTTGTCTTTGAGCCATTCTTTGATACCTACGTGCCAAATATCGAGATGGCCGGGGCGGTGCCCCGTTACGTGGGACTGCATCCGCCAAAGTGGACGTTTGATCCGGACGAACTGGCCTCAGCTTTCAATGCGCGCACGCGGGCGATTCTGGTCAATACGCCGCACAATCCGACGGGCAAAGTTTTTAGCCGGGATGAACTGGCGATCATCGCCGACCTCTGCCAGCAATGGGATGTCATCGCCATTGTCGATGAAGTCTACGAGCACCTGCTGTACGATGGTGCGGCACATGTGCGGCTGGCGACTCTGCCCGGCATGGCCGGGCGTACCGTGACGCTGAGCAGCGCCGGAAAGACTTTCGGCGTTACCGGTTTTAAGATCGGCTGGTGTATTGCGTCATCACCTCTGCTGGAAGGGATCAGGCGGGTGCATGAGTTCAGTATGTTTGCTACCGCCCATCCCCTGCAGGAGGCGGTAGCTGCCGCGCTGGCCTTCCCGCAGTCATTCTATGACGATCTGCGGGCTTTCTATGGCCGGCGACGGGATATGCTGCTGGCGGTGCTGCGTGAAAGCGGTCTGGATGTCCTGCTGCCGGAACACCTGGGGGCATTCTATCTGGTGGCGGACTTCAGCCGCCTTTTCCCGGCTGATGATGTGGCTTTCGCCCGCCATCTGGTGACGGAGTATGGTGTGGCCTGTATCCCCTTGACGCCGTTCTACAGTCCAGAGCATCGCTCGCAGGGGCAGAGTCTGGTACGCTTCACCTTTTGCAAACGTGACGATACACTGAAAATAGCCGCAGAGCGCCTGCAGCGGTTGAGGGCGCGAGGCCTGTAGTGGCAGGGCGGGGGCGCGGTAAACGAGGAGAGCGCGCCTGCAACCGGATAACAAAAAGCTTGCTGCCTGTGTTCTGTGAGGAGGAGGCTCACGCCGATCGGGTATCGCTGACTTATGCACACAATCATTGGTATTCTCATTGGCCTGTATGCCATCAGCGCGCTCTTACTTGCGCTGTATCCGCTCGGTGCGCTGGTGTTGCTGGTGCTGTGGCAGTGGGGGCGGCGCAGGGGGCCTGCTCTGGCGGGGAAGGCGCCCGCAGATTGGCCGCATGTTCTGGTGCAACTGCCGGTCTACAACGAGCGGACGGTCATCGGCCGCCTGATCGAGGCTGTTGTCGGGTTGGATTATCCGCGTGATCGGTTACATGTGCAGGTACTGGATGATTCGACCGATGAGACAAGTGATTTGATCGCCCGCTATGTCACCCACTATGCGGCTTTCGGCTGGGACATAACCCATGTCCGGCGGATGACACGCACGGGGTACAAAGCCGGTGCGCTGGAGGAAGGTCTCAAGCGACAGACCGCTGATCTGGTCGCTATCTTTGATGCTGATTTCGTGCCCCCGGTGGATTTTTTACGACGTGTGGTGCCGCTCTTCGCTGCTGATGACCGGCTGGGGATGGTGCAAACACGCTGGGGCCATCTGAACGCTCTGGAGAATGCGCTAACCCGCGCTCAGGCGATGAGCCTTGATGCGCATTTTGTCGTTGAACAGGCAGCCCGCTACCGGAGCGGCCTGCTGTTGAACTTCAGCGGTTCGGCAGGGGTGTGGCGACTTGCCTGTATCCAGGATGCCGGAGGGTGGTCGGCAGCGACGCTGGCTGAGGACCTGGACTTGAGCTATCGCGCTCAGCTCCGGGGCTGGCGCTTCCTGTACCTGCCGGAGGTTGTGGTTCCCGCTGAGATTCCACCGCAGATTGCCGCTTATATCCAGCAACAGAGTCGCTGGGCCAAGGGGACTGTGCAGAATCTGCTGCTGCATGGCCCGGGGTTATGGCGCAGTCGCCTGAACCTGCTACAAAAGCTCATGGGTACGCTGCATCTCGCTCAGTACCTGGCTCACCCTCTGATGCTGATCCTGCTTCTGCTGAGCGTACCGTTGCTGCTGACCGGTCATCTGGATACGCTGCCGCTGGCCCCGCTGGGGTTGGTCGGCTTCGGTCCGCCGCTCCTGTACCTGGCCGGGCAGATGGCCCTGTACCGCGACTGGCCCCGTCGTATCCTGGCTTTGCCTGTGTTGATGGGGTTGGGAACGGGACTGGCCCTGCGTAACACGCTGGCCGTGCTGGCAGCCCTGCGCGGTGAACCAAATGAATTCCGCCGCACACCCAAGTTCCGGAACGCTGCCTGGCAGCAAAGCAGTTACGCATTGCAGCAGGGCTGGCTTTTGCGGGGAGAGACTCTGCTGACATTATACGCGGCACTGGCGCTGAGTCTGGCCCATCAGCGTGTGCCCTCCCTGGTACCGTTCATGGCGATCTACGTCTTCGCTTTTGGTCTGGTGAGCGGATGGAGCCTGGTGGAGGGTGTTCAGCTTCAGCGGCGGGCCAGAGCGGCGCAACCGTCCGTGAGCAAGCGGGTATCGGCTTGAGCTAGAGGCCGGACTCTGGCGGCGTTTGCGAGGCGGCGGCTGCGATGGCGGCGCCCTGCTGGATCTGGCTGAGCGATAGTCCCAGAGCCAGGATGCCAATGATGCCCCACAGGGCGTAGGTAGCGATGACGCCTGCATGCCACACAATGGCATAGGCGGCGGCCGCTTCCTGGGCGATGCCAGCGGTGAGGAGGGCGAAAATGGCCGCCGCTTCAAATGGCCCGACACTGGCCAGCGTGAAAGGAATAATGATGCTGAAGGATGCGGCGACAACGGATAGCGTGAGCGCTGCCCGCATCTCCGCTGTCTGAGGCAGGTCGGGGAAGGCCAGCGCCAGGATCCACGAGCCAGCGGCGGACAGCGCCCAGGCCAGGGCCGTCCACAGGATGGTGGCCCCCAGAGTGCGCCAGCTGGTCAGCGGGCGCAGCCCAACCAGGACGCGGGCCAGCAGTTCCTCAAGGGGCAGACGGTCCAGCAGAGGCAGCCGACGCTGTACCCGGTCCAGAAGGCGATGGGCGCGATCGGGGGTATGGGCCAGGATCAGCAGGATAGCGAACCCGATGATCGCTCCGCCGCCCATCAGCAGCCCTCCGCTGACGGCGGCGCGGTCGATGGCCAGCACTGGCAGGACGATCACCAGCATGACAACCACCGCCAGCATATCGATGATGCGCTCGGTGATAATGGTGCTGAGAGCTGTCCAGCCGGACAGACCCGTTTCGGCGCGGCTGACCAGATAGGCGCGGGTGATGTCCCCGACACGGAAAGGTAGCGTGTTGTTGATCAGGAAGCCGATGTTAAGCACATGAAAGGTATGGCGGAGGCCGATGCGCTGCCCCAGCAGGATGCGCCAGCGCACAGCCCGTGCAACCAGCCCGGCCGTCCAGATCATGCCTGCCGGCAGGACAACCCCCCAGCGGGCGCTGGCCAGCATACGGCCTGCATCGGTCCAGTCCAGATCGCGCAGGGCCAGCCAGAGAAAGAGCAGGCTGAAGGCAAATCCCAGGGCAAGATTCCGCCAGCGTTTCATGGGCAGGTTCTGTTCTCTTCCAGTTGCGCTTTCCGCGGCGCGGACATGGTGTGCCATAAACGGAGCTTGATTGTACCGGCGTGTGCTGTCCCTGCCCATAGCTGATCGGAGTGGGGATGTGTCTGGTGGAGGGGGTATCCTCAAGATTTAACCGACGCTTACCGGAAAGATCGTGGTGATTTAACCGGGTTGGTCTAGAATAAGCAGAACGTAATCAAGGTAGCATATGCGTATGATTGTGAGGGCCTGTTGAACGAGCAGCGACCGCTTATTTTGTTTACAAATGATGATGGCATTGAGTCGCCCGGTCTGTGGGCTGCGGTAGGAGCGCTGGAGGATTGCGCTGAAGTGCTTGTAGTGGCTCCGCGGGAGCAGCAGTCCGGTATGGGGCGCAGCCTGCCAGTCACCAGCGAAGGACGTATCTACGAACAAACTCGCCGTGTGAATGGTCATCTGTTGACCGTCTATGCGGTCGATGGCACGCCGGCCCAGGCAGTCCAGCATGGCGTGCTGGAACTGGCACCACGCCTGCCGTCCCTGGTGGTGTCGGGCATCAATTACGGTGAGAACGCCGGGAACGGCGTGACAATCTCCGGGACGGTTGGCGCTGCCCTGGAAGGAGCCAGTCTGGGAATCCCGGCGCTGGCCATGAGCCTGCAGACCCCTAAAGATTTGCACCTGACCTACGCCGATGTTGATTTCTCGGCGGCGGCGCACTTCACGCGTTTCTTCGGGTGTTGGTTGTTGGTCAACCGGCGCCTGCCGGATGACGTGGATGTTCTGAAGGTGGATGTTCCAACAGGGGCCGGGCCGGAGACCCCCTGGCGGGTGACGCGCCTCTCCCGGCGGCGGGTGTACTGGCCGACGCGCCCCGAACGGATTGCGCTCAGTGATGTGGGCAGGCTGGGCTACGAATACATGGCCGATCCTTCGCGGGCGGAGCCGAACTCAGATGTCTACGCCGTGTTGCATGACGGTGTGGTTTCGGTAACGCCGCTCAGCCTGGATATCACCTCGCGGACCGATCTCTTCCGTTTGCAGCAACTGATCCGGGGCGAACTCCGCTACGGCGAGTGAGTATATCTCTCAGATCAGGTGGTGATGTGGTTACGGGACGGCCAGAGGGGACGTCCCGTTTGTCATGATGGGGAGGGTGGGGCAGGTCTACAGATCATCCAGGTCGCCGCGATCCAGGGCGATCTGGAACGCACGGCCAATGAGGAGGATGCTTTCCAGCCAGGTTGATATCTCGTCCTCCTCAAAATGCTCTTCCAGAACATCCACGATGGACTGCGGAGTCAGCCGGAGAAAAATCTCGGTGGTCAGGCAGGACATCGCCTGCCAGACTGCATCGCGCGATTCGGGTGGGTCGCCTTCCAGCAGGTCGTCCAGCCAGCGTTCGATGAGGGGATGAATCTGGCTGCAGGCCGAGCCTTCGGTCAGCTTGAAGTTTGCAAGCTCCTCGAATTCCTCCAGCCAGTCAAGCCTTCGGGCATTCTCCTCGCCTTTGTCCATGCTTGCACCTCCTTGCCGGCTTAACCCAAGTGTACTCTGGGGGGCGCAAAAAGCAATACATTCTGGCCGATGTTGCAGCAATCCCCCTACTATGGTGATGCAGAGCAGTGAGGCCGATCGGTTCTCATGCGGCGGCTTGACAATTGCGCGGCGGGCGTGGTACCATCCGCGGCGTTTAACAATCCAGATGCGTCATCCAGAGCGGTGGAGGGACCGGCCCAGTGAAACCGCGGCAACCCTTGACCTGCGCAGGCAGGTCAGGAAGGTGCCAAGTCCGGCAGGGGAGACACCCTGACAGATGATGGCTTTACAGTCGACCTGTCAAGTCTCTTGTCTGCCGCAAGAGGCTTTTTTTTGCCCCCACCCGGTTAGGCTGTCAGCCAGTAAGGAGTAAAGCCTGTGAGCAGCAACACCACATTCATGACCTCTCCTCACTTCTTCTTCACCTCCGAGAGCGTCACGGAAGGTCATCCTGACAAGCTGTGCGACCAGATTTCAGATGCAGTCCTTGACGCGATCATCAAAGACGATCCCAATGCGCGTGTCGCCTGCGAGACGGCGGTGACTACCGGGCTGATCCTGGTGATGGGGGAAATCACGACCAGCACCTACGTGGACATTGCCACGATCGCCCGTGAAACGGTTCGCGACGTGGGCTACACGCGCGCCAAGTACGGTTTTGACGCGGAAACCTGCGGCGTGATCGTGTCCATCAAGGAGCAAAGCCCTGATATCGCTCTTGGCGTCAACAGGGCGCTGGAGGCCCGTGAAGGCCAGATGACCGACGCCGAGATCGAGGCTATCGGGGCAGGCGACCAGGGTATGATGATCGGTTTCGCCTGCAACGAGACGCCGGAGTATATGCCGTTGACCAGCAGCCTGGCCAACAAACTGGCCCGCCGACTGGCCGAAGTGCGCCGCAACGGCCTGCTGGACTATCTGCGCCCTGATGGCAAGAGCCAGGTTACGGTGGAATACGCCTATGGCAAGCCCAAGCGCGTGGATACCGTTGTGGTCAGCACCCAGCATGCGCCAGATGTGGCCCAGGAGCAAATCCGGGCAGATGTGATCGAGCATGTCATCCGGGCAGTTGTCCCGCTTAACCTGCTGGATGACCGTACGCGCATCTATGTCAATCCGACGGGGCGCTTTGTGATCGGCGGCCCGATGGGTGACGCCGGTCTGACCGGGCGCAAGATCATCGTCGATACCTATGGCGGCGTTGCCCGTCACGGCGGTGGCGCCTTCAGCGGCAAGGATGCGACCAAAGTCGATCGTTCCGGCGCGTACATGGCCCGCTACATCTGCAAGAACCTGGTGGCTGCTGGCCTGGCTGAGCGCGTGGAGTTACAGGTTAGCTACGCGATCGGTGTGGCGCGGCCTACCAGCCTGGCGGTGGAGACGTTTGGTACAGGTGTTATCAGCGATGAGAAGATCGTGGAGCTGATCCGCGCACACTTCGATATGCGCCCGGCGGCCATCATCCGCGATCTGGGTCTCCGTCGCCCGGTCTTCAAGCAGGTGGCGGCTTACGGCCACTTTGGCCGTGATGATCTTGACCTGACGTGGGAACGCACAGACAAAGCTGAACTGCTACGCCGGGAGGCGGGTCTGGCCTGATTGCCAGCGGGTACCTCGATTGCTTGCCCCAGGCCCCGTCCGCTGTGACGGGGCTTTTTGCACTCAGTCACGTGTGTCACCGGGCGTGCGGGCTGGCAGGCTGAGGGTGAACGTGCTGCCTGCACCCTCATCGCTCTGGAAGCCAATATGGCCCCCCATCGCCTCCAGCTCCATCCGGGCCAGGTAGAGGCTGAGGCCGTAGCCGTCGACAGCAATCACCTGGGGCTGGCGCGACCGCTGGAAGGGCAGGAAGACCCGCTCCTGCTCAGACTGGCGAATGCCGCAGCCTCGATCGATCACCGCGATCTGGACGGTGTCTCCGTCGTGGTTCAGGGTGGCCGTCAGGGTGATGGGGGCGTTAGCCGGGCTATAACAGGCGGCATTGCGCAGGACATCGCGCAGGATATGGGTCAGGTGGGGTGTAGAGGCCCAGACCTGTAACTCCTGTGGCACAGTCATTTCCAGGCGATCGCGCAGGTCAGCTTCCCCCATATCGGGATCGCTCAGCGCTTCCTCAGCGAATTCTTCCAGCAAGTCCTCAATGAAGTTTGCCAGGCGGAGCTTGCGGCGCCCTTCCCGGATCTGTTTTTTCAGTTCGCCGGTGCGGATGGCTTCCAGACGTTGCATCTGCAGGATGAGGCGCTGCAAGCGCAGCATATGCGCGGCAATGATCGCGGTGAACCCCTTGACGCGGCGGGCAAGCTCCTGAGTCTCCGGGTTGTTGGCGTGCTTATGGAGGAGTTGCGTGACCAGTTCAGCATGGCCCTGGGTGGCGGAGATGGCCATCCGGGCTTCCTGCCGGAGGATCGCTGTCAGATCGGTCAGGGCATCCCAGCCGGGTTGCTCAAGGTTGATCAGAGTCAGGGTGGCCCCGCCTGCGCCATAGATGACCGCAATCCAGCAGGGGGTGACCGCACCGTTGAAATGGGTATAGAAGCGGATGGGATTGGGGGTACGCCGCGCCTGTTCCTGTAGCAATCCCAGGTCAGGCGGGCCGCCCTCCGGCGAAGTCTGGAACAGACTGGCAAGGGCACGCCAGCCGCCAGCGCGGATGGCCGGCAGATGCTGGCCGAGGATGGCCCGTGCCGCCAGGTTATCCAGCAGGAGCCGCCCGGTGCCGTCAAAGAGCAGGATGCCCTGCCCCATGCCATCGAGGAGGGCGCGGTAATCGATCGGTGCGGATGCGTTGGCCATGTGTTCTCCGTGAGGCGCGCTTGCCTTGTCGTCCTGATTATGGCCGCACCTGACCGGCCTGTGCAACAGATCGGCAAGAGATTTTTGGGACGGAGCCGGGGGCGGGCTATACTAGTACCGTTTGGAAACCAATATCGTAGACAGGACAGACCGCATGATTGCAGAGACCGCCCGGCGTATTCGTGAGAACGTCCAGCGCGTTATCGTGGGCAAGACGGACGTGATCGACCTGGTTCTCACAGCCATCCTGAGTGAAGGGCATATCCTGCTGGAGGACGTGCCCGGCACCGGTAAGACCACCCTGGCCAAGGCGATGGCCATCTCGCTTGGGGCAACCTTTCGCCGGATCCAGTTCACCCCCGATCTGCTGCCCGGTGATGTCACGGGCATCAGTTTCTTCAACCAGAAAACGCAGGAATTTGAATACCGGCCCGGCCCGATTCTGAGCCAGATCCTGCTCACTGACGAGATCAACCGAGCCACACCGCGAACGCAGAGCGCCCTGCTGGAGGCCATGCAGGAACGTCAGGTTACGGTCGATCTACAGACGTACAAGCTACCGCGTCCTTTTCTGGTGCTGGCGACTCAGAATCCGATCGAACTGGAGGGTACTTTCCCGCTGCCGGAGGCACAGATCGACCGCTTTCTGATGAAGATCGATATTGGCTATCCTACCGAGCAGGAGGAGCGGGATATCCTTACTCGCTTCCGTCTGTCCGATCCGCTGGAGACTCTGCAGCCGGTGACCGATCCGGAGACCGTACTGCGTATGATCGACGGCGTGCGCGAAGTCCGTGTGGAAGCGAGCGTGCATGACTATATTGTGCGGGTGATCCGCACCACGCGGGAGCATCCTGAGGTTGACCTGGGGGCCAGCCCGAGGGCGACAATGGCGCTCTACCGCACCAGCCAGGCGTGGGCGGCCATCCATGGGCGGGACTTTGTTCTTCCGGATGATGTCAAGAAGCTGGCTCCTTACGTGATCACGCATCGCATCATGCTCAGCCCGCAGATGCGCCTGCGCGGGCGCAAGCCGGAAGAGATCGTGGCCGACATTGTGAGCACCGTGCCTGTACCGGTAGAAGCGTAGGCGTGCGTTGTTTGATTTTGAGCAGGTCGAGAAGGAACTGCTGAACGGCAGCCGCCGTATTGCGGACGGCGATTCTGTGCGTAGCCTGCTTGATCATCGCTGGGTGGGCATGGCTGTGCTGCTGTTCGTGGTTGGCGGGATCACCCAGAATCTGCCTCTGGTGACGATGACTGGCTTCATGCTGGTGATTGTGGGCGTGGCCTGGGCGTGGAGCCGGGCGGCGATGACGCAGGTCACGTACCGCCGCCAGTTCGAGCATCGCCGTGTCTTCCCCGGCGAGACGATCGAAGTCCAGATCATCGTGGAGAATCGCAAGCTGTTGCCGGTGGGCTGGCTGCGCGTGGAGGATGAGTGGCCGCTGGCCTGCGCCCCGCTTGACGAAGAGCGCCTGGACCAGGCGCCTACCCCGGAGATCGGCTACCTGACCAATACCTACACCCTGCGCTGGTACCAGCGGGTACGGCGACGACTGCCGATCGTCGCCCGCCAGCGCGGTATCTATGCTATCGGCCCGGCCTATGCCCTCTCCGGCGATCCGTTCAACCTGTTCGAGCGGGGCCAGGAATTGCGCCATCCTGAGTACCTGATCGTTTATCCGGAGATCAGGTCTCTGGAGGAACTGGGCCTGCCGGTCAAGGATCCGATCGGCGATATCCGCGTCCGCCAGCGCCTGTTTGAGGATACAAACCGGATCATGGGGGTGCGCGATTACCAGCCGGAGGATGATCTGCGGCACATTCACTGGAAAGCCACAGCCCGCACGGGTGATCTGCAGACGCGGGTCTACGAGCCGACGCGCAGCGCTAACGTGATCTTCTGCCTGAACGTGGCGACCTTTGAGCAGCACTGGCATGGCTTCTGGCCGGATATGCTGGAATATCTGGTCAGCACGACGGCGTCACTGGCCTACTGGGGGGCGGAGCAGGATTACGCCGTTGGTGTGGTGGCCAATGGTACGCTGGCCCATGCCGATCAGCCATTCCGCGTCCTGCCGGGCCGCAGTCGTGTGCAGCTTACCCGGATTCTGGAGACTCTGGCCGGAGTCAGCTATATCGTTACGCAGGACTTTGGGGCTTTTATGCTGGAGGAAAGCCCGCGCCTGCCATGGGGGGCGACGCTGGTGTTGATCACAGCCTTTGTCAATGAGTCGTTGCAGGCGGCGATTGTACGTCTGCGCGACAGTGGGCGCCGGATTGTGCTCCTGGTGCTGGGCAAAGAGGTGCCGCCGTCTATCCCTGGCATTCTGATCCATCACCTGCCGATTCAGAAAGAGCCACCGGTGCTGGAAAGCGAAACGGCAGAAGTCGAGGAGGCCTTGACACCACGCCAGCGCTTCCTGCGTGAGCGGGCCAGGTCGGAGGCGCAGCCATGAACCTGCTTCACCGCCTGCATGATCCTGCGCTGCCATACGTGCGTTTACAACTCCGGCAGGAGGCCACCCATTTGCTGGCTGCCCTGATGGAAGCGATGTGGATCGCGCCCTGGTACGTGGTGGTACTCGCGGGAGCCAGAGAGACTACCCCATCGCAGGTGCTGCTGTATGTGGCGGCCAATATCAGCGCAGCGGTGCTCATTGTGCGCCTGCTGGATGCGCGTGGCGTGTGGGAGAATCTGCGGCAAATCGTCTTCCTGGCTGCCATGGTTCTGGCTCTGCTGTATACCGTGGGCGTGATGTTCCCCGCCGGACAGCAGACTCCGCTCGTGACGACCATCAGCGACAATGTTAATGCCATTCCAGTGGCCACCATCCCGCCGTTTATCCCGGCCCTGATCATGGTCGGCCTGGTGTGGTGGCGCGGATTGCGTCTGGCGCTGGTGCCGCCGACCCCGATCCGCGTCGCGTTTGGGATGCGGCTGGGTATCCTGTTCTTCGTTGGCGCGTCGCTGGTACCGGTAGCCCGTCCGGTGATGCTGGCTGCATTGCCGCCGTTCTTCTTCTTCGGGCTGCTGGGAACCAGCCTGGCACGGGCCATTGCGCTGCGCGAATCTGGCGGGGTGGCGGTGTCCTTCGGGCCGCACTGGACGATCTTCATGGTTCTGGCTGTGGGGGGCGTCACGCTGCTGGGGGTGCTGATCACCACCCTGGTGAGCGGCCTGGATCCGGCGATTTTCCGCCAGCTCCTGGAACCGTTGCTGGCAGCCGTGCTCTTCCTGGTCACGCTGGTGATGATGCCCGTTTTTATGGTGCTGGGCGCGATCGTGGAGGCGATTGTCCGGGCGCTGACCGCCAGTGGTGTCTTGAGCGAGGAAGAGGTGCTCGGCCTGGGGGCGCTGATCGAGCAGGGCGAACCGCAGCAGACTACCCGCCTGGAAGAACTGCTCCGCCGTCTGCAGGATTTTCTGTCGGCGATCGGCGGTATCGAGACCTGTCTGAGTATCCTGGCGTTGTTACTGGTGGTGGCAGTGATTGTGTTGACCCTGCGGCGGCAGCAACGGGCTGTCGTCCAGGAAGGCGAGGAACGCGAAGACCTGGACGGTGATGTGCTGGGCAGTTTGCGCGATATGTTCCGGCGGAGCATCGACGCTGTTAACCGGGCGCTCAACACGATCGGCCAGTTCGGGCTGGGGCGCGACCTGCTGGCAGCGCTAACTGTGCGCCGCGCCTATGCCCAGATGGTGCGCCTGGCCGGTAAGCTTGGCTATCCGCGCGGTGTCTCTCAGACGCCCTACGAGTTTCGAGGGATATTACAGGGCGCTTTCCCCGAGGCGCGGGAGGCTGTTGACATCATCACAGAGGCCTATGTGCGTGTTCATTATGGGGAAGTGCCGGAGACGGAGGAAGCGCTATCAGCAGTCACACAGGCGCTGGACGCCTTCAAGACCGCTGTAGCACCTGTGCAACCCAGATCGAGCTAACCTTCTCTTTGCCGGGTAAATGGAAACTTCCAGATTCAGCCGTCGAGAAACAAAGGCGGGGACAGCAGGTTGCCGTCCCCGCTTTCTATTCCACGCAGGGTTCAGCTTCCCGCTGCTGTTAGCGCTTCGAGCCGGGTGATAGCGTCTGGCAGGAAGGGATAGGCGTAGATCTTCCCCCAGTCTTTCACCCAGGCGTATTCACGGGCCGCTGCGTCCGTGTTGCCCAGCGCTTCCTGAATGCGCCCGCGCAGATAGTGGCGCGATCCGGATTCCTGGGCTGCCAGCGCCGCGTCAATATCGGCCAGCGCGCTGCGATACTGTTGTTGTTCCAGCAGGATGCGGGCGCGGTATTCCAGCGCCACCGGTCGCAGGCTGGCCTCCAGAACGGTCGGGAACCCACCGGCCAGGATGTTCAGGGCGTCGCGGAGCGCCTTCCGGTAGGCCTCTTCATTGCGTGGGTTGGCCCCATCGACCAGAGCCTGCGCCTTGAGCAGCCGCAGGTTGTAGCGACCCGGCTCAGTTTCCAACAGGATGTCGATATCCTCGATGGCTTCGCCGAAGCGTCCGGCCTCGTAGGCTGCCCGCGCCCGACCTTCACGTGCCTCGCTATGGTCGGGGTCAGTGTCCAGGATGGTTGTGTAGTCCGCGTAGGCACGTTCTGGCAGGTGCAGGCGGCTATAGAGTCTGGCGCGGGCCAGCAGGGCCGGGAATTGCTCCGGGGAGATCTCCGGAGTGTTGACAGCCCTGCTGTAGGCCTCGATGGCCAGCATATCGTTGCCTTCCAGAACACGCACATCGCCCAGCAGGGTCCAGCCCTGGATGCTGCCGGGATAGAGGAACAGGTAGTCCTGCAGGTGCAGCACCGCCAGGCCGTAGTCGCCAAAGGCCATGTCGGCACGCACCTGAAGCAGATACGCTTCCTCCGCGCCGGGATCGATATACAGGGCGACACGCGCGTTTTGCTGGGCTTCAGCTGGCTGGTTGCGCAACAGATTCAGTTCACCGCGCAACAGCCACAGGTTGACATCAGCCGGGTGGCGATTCTGAGCTTCATTGAGGAGACGGCTGGCTTCCTGGTAGTCGCGGGTTGCCAGGGCGTTCCTGACCAGCGTGTAATAGGGCTGTACCAGATCCGGATCGCCGGTCAGGGCCAGATCGGCTTCCTCGTTGGACGCGCGGTAGTTTCGCTGCGCTGCATAGACGTAAGCCAGGCCGGCGTGTAGCAGGGCCGGATTGGCACGCAGTCTTTCCAGCCGCTCAATGCCCTCACGGAGCACCCGCTCGGCTCGGTCGGTATCGCCCAGGTTGGTGAGCGCGATGGCCTCGTAATAGAATGGGTTAGCGCTGTCGCTGGTCTCCAGGAGCGTTTCACGCAGGGCGGACAGGGTGGGCAGGGCCACACTATCACGTCCGGCGTCGATGAGCATCACCGCTTCCTGGATGACGCGCCCTTCCAGGAAACGCGGATAGACCGGTGTGCTGGTCATCCCGACGGACAGATCGCCCCTGGGCAAACCAGGATCGATGGCCGGGCTGGGCGTATAGGTCAGCCGCGGCGTGGGTGAAGGCGTTGGCGTGTAGCCGGGAGTGGGCGTGGGGGTAACGGTTGGCGTATGGCTCGGCGTCCAGGTGGGGGCCAGGGCAATGGCGCTGGCATTTGTGCTGACGAAGTAAGCGCCGATAGCCAGCAGCCCGACGATCAACAGCACCGGGATGACCCGGATGGCGATGACGAACAGGGTCGCAGCCCGCTCACCGGCACGGTTCCGCCGCTTATGTACCCACTGGATCTGGTTGTATGGATCTTCCCGGCTGGTGGCCGCCTGGATGATCGGGCCAAGCGCGCGCTGGGCGGCTTTGATGCGCTCCGGCGAGGGCCGGGGCACAGTCGATACAGGCCGGGCAGCCTGAGGTTCGGTCGTTGAGACGCCGAGGGCCTGCAGTCCTCTGATCGCCAGCTCGCTCTGGGGGTTGATCTGAAGGATCTGACGCAGGCAGAAGATTCGTTCCTGGTTGTCCCTGGCGACGCTGCTCAACCACAGCCAGGCTGTCTCATTGCCGGGGTCAAGGCGGATAGCGTTCTGCAGCAGGCGGCGCGCCTCGTCCGGCTTTTTGGCCCTGGCAGCGGCGATTCCCTGCTGGAGGAATTGAAGGGCTTGCTCTTCGGACATGCGAACGTCCTGTCCTTTGTCGGCCAATCCTCATGCGCACCGCGGCATGCGCGCTGCACAGCCATTGTACACTAACGCCCCGGTAGCCCACAATCAGCGGCAGGGCTAGGATGGCTGCACGATCACCCCAGCCAGCGCCTCGAGTACCGTGATCACAGCGCTGTTGTCCAGATCGCCGTTTCCGGCAGCAATCATAGCCCGGTAGAGCTGCTGGATGGCAGCGGTCACCGGAAGCGGGACAGCATAAGCCCCGCCGGTATCCAGCACGATGTTCAGGTCTTTCAGTTGCATATAGGCCTTGAAGCCGGGACCGAGTTCCCGGCGGAAGATACGCGCTGGCTTGTTGTCAAGCGCCCAGCACTGCGCCGCACCCTTGCTGATCGCCTCCACCACTTTGCGGGGATCGACGCCACACTTCTGGGCCAGCACCAGCGCCTCAGCCATACCGGCCATCTGCGCCCCAACGATGATCTGATTGGCGGCCTTGGCCACCTGCCCGGCGCCGCTTTCCCCGATGTGGGTGATGGTCTTGCCCATTGCCTGGAAGAGCGGCAAAACTTCCTGGAAGGCGTCTTCCGGCCCGCCGACCATGATGGTTAGCGTCCCGGCCCGTGCGCCGATGTCGCCGCCGCTCACCGGTGCATCGAGTGCCCGGATGCCGACGCGGGCCAGTTCGGCGGCGATGTGACGGGCGGTCTCCGGCTTGATGGTGCTGTTATCGACGAAGATCAACCCCGGATGGGCGCCGGCAATGATGCCATCCTGGCCGAGCGCGACCTGCTCCACATCCGGCGAATCGGGCAGGTTGGTGAAGACGACGTCGACCTGTGCGGCGACTTCCCGCGGGGAAAAGGCGGGTGTCGCCCCTTCAGCGGCGAGTTGATCCACGATTGCCCGGCTGCGATTATGAACCACCAGGGGATAACCGGCCTTCATCAGGTTGCGGGCTATGGAGGCTCCCATCAGGCCCAGGCCGATGTAACCGACTCTCTTCATGCGGGTGACTCCTTTTTCGGTGTAGCTGTACCATTCAGACCAGCGGCCGCCACAAGTCTAGCGCTCAGAACGCCAAAATGCACCGGATCAGCGGCGCGGACCTTCAAAGCGGGTCGGGCCGCGCTGACCGCGCCATAGCACCGCCAGGACAAAGCGGGGTAGGCGGGTCATGCGCTTCCAGCGCCAGGGTTGCTGGATCAGGCGGTAGAGCCATTCCAGGCCCAGACGTTGCCAGGCCAGCGGTGCGCGCTTCTGGACACCGACGATGAAGTCGAAGGCGCCGCCCACACCCACCGCTACTTTGACCCGCAGACGGGGCAGGTTGCGGGCGATCCATTTGTCCTGGGCTGGCGCGCCATAGGCCACAAACAGGATATCCGCACCGCTCGCATTGATCCGCGCTACGATGTCATCCTCGTCCTGCGCGGAGGGGCTACCGGCATACGTCCCGGCGATGCGCAGGCGCGGGTGAATCGCCTGCAGCGTAGCGGCGGCGCGGGCGGCCACACCTTCTGCTGCGCCCAGCAGGTAAAGCGACCAGCCCGCTTCCGCCGCCCAGGCGGCGATCCGCGGGACACCATCTGAGCCGGTGATACGTTCCGGCAGCGGGGAGCCGAGCCAGCGTGCTGCCCAGCGCAACCCCTGGCCGTCCGCAGCGCAGAGATCAGCGCGATTGAGAATGTTGTAGAAGTTGATGTCCTTCTGGGCCACCATCACGAATTCCGGGTTGACTGTGCATATCTGGTGCGCGTTCTCCCCGGCGACCCAGGTCGTGATGATGCGTCGGAGATCGTCCCAGGTGATCGCGTCAACAGGGATACCCAGGATGCGTAGACGGCCGGTGGTGGGCGCCGCTGGCGCGTTGAGCGGTGGATGGTAGGGCGCAGGGTCTCGCCCGGCGAGCAACTCCGCGGCTGTTGTCGCAACCGCCTGCGGTGTGATCAGGCGCATGCACGTACGGGCCGGGCAGCCCTCGCGCTGCCCGACAGTGCTCAGAACATAGCTGCACGGACTGCACCGACATGACGCGGAAAGCACCGCCGCACGGTCTGACCAGGGACCCCAGGCCGCGGCGTTGCTCGGCCCAAAGAGGGCCAGGACGTGCGTTCCTGCAGCGGCGGCCAGATGCATCACGCCGCTATCCGCGCCGATGAAGAGATCGCAGGCTTCCAGTACGGCGGCGAGCTGGGTGAGCGAGGTGGCGCCGGACAGATCGATCGGCGTGTGGGTCATCGCCTGGCGTACAGGTGCTGTGTCATCGCCCGGCCCGCCAACCAACACGATCCGGGCATTGATCTGGCGGCAGAGTTGATCGGCTGCCGCGGCGAAGGCTGCCGGGTCCCAACGACGGGCCGGTGCGAAACCACCGCTGCCGGGGTGAATGACGATAAGCGGTCCGCTGTCTGCCGGAAGACGTTCAGCGGCCCAGGCGCGATCGGCAGCGGTGATCCTGGTGCGCAGCGGCCAGTCAGCCGGGGTAGGGGGGACAGGTATTGAGGAACCAAGCGCCAGGTCGATCACCTGCAGCCAGCAGGCGGCTTCGTGGCGGGCGCCGAATCCATCATCGGATACGCGATTGGTCAGGAACCACCCGCGCCCGTTATCAAGGCCGATCCGGTGTGGTGCGCCGCTGGCCATCGCCAGGGCCGCGTACTTCCAGGCGCCAAATCGGGTGGTCAGGTGGTGCAGGATCACGATGGTATCGTACCGTTCGCGGCGCAGGGAGCGGGCCAGCGCCAGCGCACCGCGCAGGTTGGCGGGCCGCAACAGGTCGTGCGGACGGTCAAAGGCGAACTTGTCGAAGAGGATGATCCGGTCAACCAGCGCCGGCGGCAGGATCGGCGCACTGTGAGCGGTGGTTAGAACGTGTACCGTGTCCGTCGGACGGCTTGCCCGCAGGCGGGCCAGGGCGGGTGTGATGGTCAGTAAATCCCCGATGTCGGCCAGCTTGACCACCAGCCATTTGTGTGATGGGTTTGACGGCATGGTTTCTATCGTCACGGCGTCCCGATCATGGACAGCAGAAGATTTTCGTGTAGTCAGTGTAAATCATACAACCCGAGTCACGGAGAGCAATACAGCCTGGTTCCAGTTCCTCCCGCCCAAGTGTACACAATTATCGCGCCGGCAGGCAGGTTCTCATAATCCTGCTCCTGACCGCACAACCCGGTTTTTGACAATCCGCAAGGGGTGTTGTACGGTAGCCATGAGGGTTGATACCAGTGGAAAGAAAACCAGCCGATGGGCGATACTTCCCGCGTGATACTCCCCACACCGCTGCTTTATGGCGCTGCGTTTACTGCCGGCATGACAACGCTGGGTATCGAGATGGCCATCGTCCGGCAGATAGGGGCGATCCTCGGCACAGCAGATGTTGTCTGGGCGGCTGTCATCACCCTGGTGCTCATCTATCTGACTCTGGGCTATCTTCTGGGAGGGCGCTGGGCGGATCGTTCGCCACATCCGGCCACCTTCTTCCGGTTACTGGCCTGGACAGCGCTGGCTGCCGGGTTTGTGCCGGTGACTGTCCGCCCGCTGCTGCTGCAGATGGCATCCGCTTTTGCGCTGGCTAACCTGGACATTGTGATGCTGGCTATTGTTGGACTGAGCGTAGCGCTACTGCTGGCTGTGCCGGTGACGCTGCTGGGTTGCGTTTCGCCATTCGCGGTCAGGCTGGCGGTGAAAGAGGTGACCGGCGCCGGGCGGGCAGCAGGACAGCTCTATGCGGTGTCGACTCTGGGCAGTATCCTGGGGGCTTTTGGGCCGACACTGGTGCTCATCCCTGCCGTAGGGACGGCCTGGACGTTTGGTGTTTTCGCCCTGATTCTGCTGGCCGCAGCGCTGATCGGGTTGTATCGTGTCTCACGTCGTCAGGTGCTGGCGCACGCCTGGATGCCCGTGTTGCTTATCACCGCGCTAACCATCAGTATTCGGGGGCCGGTCAAACCGGCGCCGGAAGGCACTACGCTGCTCTACGAAACCGAAACGGCCTATAACTATGTGCAGGTAGTTGAAGTCAATCCCGGCATGACCGTTTCCCGCCAGCCGCCGGGGACACGTCTGCTGCTGCTCAACGAGGGGCAGGGAGTTCACTCGGTGTATCATCCGGATTACCTGCAGACCGGCGCCACATGGGATCTGTTTCTGGCCGCGCCTTATTTCAATGCGGGGGTTGAACCGGCTGCTGTCGACCGGATTGCCATCATAGGTCTGGCAGCGGGGACAATTGCCCGACAGTACACAGCGGTCTACGGGCCAATCACAATTGATGGGATCGAGATCGATCCGGGTATTGTGGAGGCCGGGCGGCAGTACTTCGGCATGACCATGCCCAACCTGAACGTCATTGTTGAGGATGGACGCTACGGTCTATCTCGTTTGCCCGGCGACTATGACCTGATCGCGATCGATGCGTACCGTGTCCCCTACATTCCCTGGCACCTGACCACGGTCGAGTTCTTTGCGGAAGTGCGGGAGAAGCTGGCTCCGGACGGGGTGGTGATGATCAATGTCGGGCGGGCCGGATCGGATCGACGCTTTGTCAATGCGATCGCGGCGACGATGTCCCACGCTTTTGCCACGGTGCACGCAGTTGATGTGCCATATTCCTTCAATACGATGTTGGTGGGCACACAGGGGCCTTCTGCCGCGCAGAATCTGATGCTCAACCTGCAAGCTTTACCTGTTGATACCCATCCTCTGCTAAAAGATACGCTGATGCTGGCTGCTGGATCGCTGGTAGCACTGGAACCTTCAACAACGATCTTCACCGATGAACGTGCGCCGGTGGAGACGATGGTTAACACGATGATCCTGGAGTTTATCCTGGGCGCAGATAATCTGTCCCGGATTCGCGGGTAGCGCCTGTGGTCCTGCTTTGAGCGGGGGAACTGTGTGACCGACCCTGTGGAATGTACTTATTGTGGCTTCAAGAACCCGGCAGGTGCGGCGCAATGCCGATCCTGTGGAGCTGTGTTGCCTGTCGGCACAGACGATATCCTGCGGACAACCGCGTTGCTGCCGGAAGAGGTCAATCGACCGGAAAAGACGCGCCAGGTGCCTTCCGAGCCGCCCAGGAATGAACCGCGCTGGGGCGAGGCGCGCATTGACGAGCATACGCGGGTTGTGGCCATCGTGCTGGCTACCGGGCAGACTCTCGAACTGGATGTCCATCGTGTTGGCGCGCTGGTTCTGGGGCGCCTGGCCGGGCAGGACCTGCCGGTGCCTCATCTCGATCTGACGCCATTTGAGGCGGCAGAGGCGGGCGTCTCACGGGAACATCTCCGGCTTGATCTGAGAGAGTACTCCCTGTATGTGACTGACCTGGGCAGCACCAATGGCACCTATCTCAATGGACTGCGCGTGATGGCCAACCAGCCGCGTATTGTGCGCGACGGTGACGAAATCCGCCTGGGGCAGCTCAGGCTGCAGCTCCGCTTTCTACAGCCTGAAGGCGATGGAGAGTAGCTGGCTTGGAGTCTGGGCCGCCGTCAATCCTCAGAAGACAAGCTGATCGTATAGCAACTCCTGACTCAGTTCTTTGACCACAGTCTCTCGCGAGCGCAGCGTCAGCGATGCCGCTGACACGCCCAGGCGAAGCGCTTCATCCAGCGGGACTTCGTTGAGCAGGCCGAAGATGACCCCGGCGGTGAGCGCGTCACCGGCGCCAGTTTCGTCAACGATCTCCGTACGGATCGCCGGGATCAGGCCGCGATCGCTGCCGCTGGCATAGGCCAGGCCGTGCACCCCGAGTGTCACGACGGCGATACGCACCCCGCGTTCCAGCAGGAACTGAGCGGCGCTCAAGGCCGTTTCCGGCGTATAAGTCAGGCTGGAGCGTCCCCACAGCACCGCTGCTTCCGTCAGGTTGGGGGTGATCATCATGATGCGGTTCAGGAAGGGCCGCAGACGCGCCGCCAGTGATGGTGTGGTAGGGTCAGCGCAGACCGGCACCTGATACTTCCTGGCCAGATCGAATAACGTGACCAGCGTTCTGTCCTCCAGGTTGGCATCGATGACGATCATCTGTGCCGCGCGGAAGAGTTCTTCGCGTTCCAGCAGGTAGGCAGCGTTGATCGCGCTGGTAATGGTGTAATCGTTGACCGCCAGATCCAGCTGACCGTCAGTGGTAAGGATGGCCATGTAGTGACCGGTGCTTTCGCCAGGGACGATCCTCACCTGCGAGATATCGATGCCCGCTTCGCTGCACCGCTCCAGTACGCGCCGGCCAGGGGCGTCATCACCAACAGCAGTCAGTAGCAGGGTTGGCACTTCCAGCCGGGCAAGGTTTTCAGCGATGTTCCGCGCTACGCCGCCAACACTACTGCGGATGCGACCGGGAACCGAAGCGCCGCTGATCGGGCTGTAATCAGGCCGGCCCTTGATGTCAATGCCCGCCGAGCCGGCAACCAGCACGTACTCGCCATGCTCAAAGCTGAAACTCATTGTGGCGCTCCCAGGATTGTCCGGTAGTGGTCAGCACAGGATGTGCTCATCCCGCAGTGTAACATACTTCCGCCATATGCCAATGTCCGCCGTTAGCGCAGGATGCTGGCGGGTCGCGTACTGCTCATCCACAGGGTCGCCGGATCGTTGGATGTTGGCGGCAGGGTGAGCCAGGTGACGGTCAGGTGCCGGTCGCGGTCTGTGGTCAGCGCCAGCCCGCTGATGCGCCTGGCCTGGCTGGTGACAGGCTGGTAAGCGATCAACTCCCCGGCATGAAAATAACCCACAACCAGACTTTGATTGACGGTGAAGGCTACAGGGAGCACATCAAACTGGCCTGCCGCCGGGGCCGCACTCCCCCCGGTCACGACGGGCGTGCTGGCGGGAGATGGCACAGCCAGAGCCGGGCCGGTATTGAAACCGGTCGGCAGGGTGCTGAAGGTCTCCGGTGGTGTTGCCGGGAAGTACACCGTCAGAGGGGTGACCGGCGCAAGAGTAGCCTCTCCTGTGGTCAGGGGAAAGGGATAGACCTCTGTCCGAACCTGATTGTCACGAGCATTCCGGAGGTTGATGAACAGGTAGCCATAGGCTCGATCCAGGCCCAGGGTGACCGATTCTATGTAGGAAGCCGGGTCAGGCAGGTCGAACTGACCGATCACGAGGGGCGCAGCGGGAGGCTTCCAGAGCAGGGGCGCTTCACTCATCCAAATCGTCATCTCGCGGCTGGTTGAAGGGCTGTACGGGCTATCCGGGAGCGCCAGCCAGGCTGCCACCCACCGACCGTCGGTGGTACGCGCCAAAGCCGGGTATTCGGCGTTGTAGGCCACGATTGGCGCAGGCCCCGCCTGAGGGCGGCCCTGTGAGTCCAGCCGCTGGCCGTACAGGATTGGCTGTTCCCCGGCGGCGCTCCACAGGAGGAGAGCGCCGCCGATGCCATCCGGCGCAACGGCTGACTCTCCGCTGGCCGCGGAGGTGATGGGGATCGGGCCGCGCAGAAGTGTCCCATCTGCCCCGATGTGTGCGGCGTAGATCCGGACATCCCCGAAAGGATCAAGATCGTACCAGAACAGGTGGTATTCATGCTCTGCCGCCGGGATCAGTGCTGGCGCCCAGGGCTGGTGACCGGTAAGCAGCACCTGGGGAGCTGCTGGGGGTATCCCGGACGAAATCAGGCGGACGAATAGCGCATCAGCGTCCGCCCAGACGGCCAGCCATGCCTCTCCCCCCCAGGCCACTGAGGGTGCTTCCAGGCGGCGGGCATAGCCCACAAGCAGGCCTTCCGACCAGAGGCCTGCGCCGGAAGAAGCGACGATCTCTGGATGGCACCCGGCGGAGCACACACCCAGTAGCAGCATCCCGATCAGGGCAATAGTACGCGTTCGGTTCATCCAGCCCTCGGTGACCGGCGCCGTAAGCAATGGTACTACAGAGTAATTGAAAGATATCGCCAGCGTGGTATTGTCATGTGTAGCAGTGATGAGGGCTGCGTGCGCTATCCATGATCGAGTGAACCACAGGCTGTCACAATGTTACCCCTCTCCTCCAAAAACGCGAAGGCAGATACCGTTTTGCTGGGCGAAAGGGTTAGCCCGGCAGTACAACAGGCCAGCCCCCCGCCGAAAACTGGTTTGCTGGCCCTGCCGTGGCGCTTGCTGCTGCACCTCGGCGGCGATCGCCAGACGACGGTGGGGCTGGAAGTCCGCGATCATGTGGTCATTGGCCGCCGCGATCCGCTGGCAGGCTTCTTCCCCGATCTGGATCTGACTGCTTATGGTGGCAAAGAGTATGGTGTTTCCCGCCGCCATGCGGTCATCACCCAGGATGAAACCGCGCTGTACATCAAGGACCTGAGCACAACCAATGGCACCCGGCTCAACGGGTTCCAGCTGGAGCCTGAGCGCCTGTATCGTCTGCGCGATGGCGACGAACTGGAGCTGGGACGGTTGCGGATGGTTGTCCGTTTTGTGCGTGCCCCATCCTGAGCTTCCTGAGTGTCCATCTGGCACTGAAGGACATCGCGAACCCGATCAGATTAAACGCCCGCCCGGAAGTGCTGCCGGGCGGGCGTTTTGATGGCTGCAACAGAATCGGCCTTCAGGAAGCTACAGCTGCTTCGACATCTACATTCATGGTCTCGCTGCTGTCGCGCATGATGCTTTCGAACTCTTCGCGGTCAATGGTCTCCCGTTCCAGCAGGGTCTGGCTAACCCGGATCAGCTTGGCGCGATGTTCCTGCAGGATGGTCTTGGCCCGCAGATAGGCCTGATCCAGGATACGGCGCACTTCCTGATCGATCTGCACGGCGGCTTCCTCGCTGTAGTTGCGCTGTTCCATCAGGTCGCGGCCCAGGAAGATGCTGCCGGTCTGTTCGCCGAAGGTGCGCAGGCCAAGCTTGTCGCTCATGCCGTAGCGGGTCACCATCGCCCGCGCAATCTGGGTGGCGCGCTCCAGATCGTTGGCTGCGCCGGTTGTGATGCGATTGAAGGTGATCTCCTCCGCAGCGCGCCCGCCCAGCAACCCGGCGATCTGATCTTCAAAGCGCTCCCGGCTGACGAGCATGCTGTCCTCATCGGGCAGGCTCATGGTGTACCCCCCGGCCTGGCCGCGTGGGATGATCGTGATCTTGTGGACGGGATCAGCTTCCGGCAGGAAGTGCATGACCACCGCGTGACCGGCCTCATGGTAGGCGACGACCTCACGTTCCTTGGGCTGGATCACCCGGCTGCGGCGCTCCGGGCCAGCAATGATCCGCTCCATCGCCTCCTGGAACTCGCGCATACCGATGGTTCTCTTGTTACGGCGGGCAGCCAGGATAGCGGCCTCATTGACCAGATTTTCGATATCGGCTCCGGCGAAGCCCGGCGTGAGCCTGGCCAGCGCCTCCAGGTTGACGTCGGAGGCAAGTGGCTTGCCCTTGGTATGAACGCGGAAAATGGCCTCACGGCCTTTGACATCGGGCCGGTCGAGCATAACCTTGCGATCGAAGCGGCCCGGACGGAGCAGTGCCGGATCGAGGACATCGGGCCGGTTGGTAGCCGCGATGACAATGACGTTGGTGCCAGTCTCAAAACCGTCCATTTCCGTCAGGATCTGGTTGAGTGTCTGCTCGCGCTCGTCGTGGCCACCGCCAAGACCGGTGCCGCGCTGGCGACCTACGGCGTCGATCTCGTCGACGAACACGATGGCCGGGGCTTCTTTCTTGGCGCGGTCAAACAGATCGCGTACGCGGCTGGCCCCCACGCCGACGAACATCTCCACAAACTCCGAGCCGGAGATGCTGAGGAAAGGCACGCCTGCCTCACCAGCGATAGCGCGCGCCAGCAGAGTCTTGCCCGTGCCCGGCGGGCCGATCATAAGCACCCCTCTGGGCACCCGCGCACCCATGCGCAGGAACTTCTGCGGGTCCATC
>FWPV01003082.1_pt1 | contig 29506 bp, 31 predicted proteins | sample 2228371 | NCBI WGS metagenome assembly FWPV01 (sample SAMEA103939776, study PRJEB20133) | metagenome | reverse complement strand
ACTTCCCCCTGTCCCCTTGCCGTATGATGGTCTTCCCCCGGTCGAAGACCACCAGTCTCGCGGCGGTGAGGACCAATTCCAGGCCCTGATTGTCCAGCTCCGAGAATATGGGCACCTTGGAGATTGCCTCGGAGAGCCTCGCCGAACGCCTGTACGGTTCGGCCCGTGGCACAGAAAAGGAGACATCTGTCTGCGAAAGCTCCTGCGTCTCCGCCAAGGCCGCGTGTTCCGAAGCCCCCTCCTCCAGGAGGTAGCGGAGTGACACCTTGCCGATCCTAAGGAGATCGCCTGGGCGAAGGAGAGCCTTCCTCACCGGTTCCTCCTTGACGAAGGTACCGTTACGGCTGCCGAGATCCTCCACCACGGTCTGCCCCCCCGCTTCATAGATGACCGCGTGTCTTCTGGACACACTCGGGTCAGGCAGGCGGATGGTGTTGGCAGGACCTCGACCGATGGTCACCCGACCTTCCAAGGGGAAGACCTGCCCGGCAACGAGCCCTTTCTCCAACACCAGATAAGCCTTGGCCATGTCCCTCGGCCTTGCCTCCCGAAGAATCCCTGCAATTCAAGTCCATTACCAGGAGCATGAGTCAAAGTCAAGTTGCCAATCCGCCTGGGCGGTGGCCCATCGGTTTCATCCCGCTTGAGGGAGGATGGGCCCATGTCCCTTCGCCTCCGCGCCTCTGTGGTGACCCATTGCCGCGCTGCCGCGGGATCGCCCCCCCTGAATGGAGGGGGATTGGTGCCCTGCACCCAGTAAACAGGCGAGTATCCGTCGTTGTAATGGCCTTGTGGCCGTGGTACCATCGAGTGGTGCCGTGGAGCTGCAAGCTGATCAGGGTGGCCGCGGTAGGATGGGGGCGGATATGGAGGCAGTTCTTTACGTGTTGGGTGCGCTGTGGATCGTATCGGGGAGTTTCGTAGTACTCTACACGGAGAGGGCCAGGAGGTGGTTTGCGGCGGTCATTGGGGCCATCCCGCTGAACGCCACGGCCTTTCTCGCAGTCGTCACCGGGGTGCTCCTCATGCTCTCGGCACCTTGGAGTCATTCTTTCTGGCTCGTGGAGGCCTTGGGGGTCCTGGCCTTGATCAAGGGGGCCTTGCTCCTGCTCCTCCGGGGTGGAAGGGGAGAGTGGCTCCCCAATTGGTGGGTGCAAAGGGCATCGGATGTCACATGGCGCCTCGGGGGGTTGATCGGGGTCATCCTCGGGGTGTTCCTGGTCCTTCGGCTCTAGGGCTTGGCCGGCTGAGCTACTCGTGCCGCGACGATGGCAGGGTATCGGTCGGCTCGGGGCCTTGGGACAGAGGCGGAGGGGGTACCTGCCAAGGAGGGTAGCGCAGCTCCTCTACACCGTAATAGATGGCGATAATCCCCGCCATTATCAAGAGAAGGGGGAGTACCCCCTTCAGGAGTCCCAGTAGCCCCCCGTGACAAAGCGCAGCCCAGGCCGTCCCTAAGGCCAGGGCGATGATCCCGCCCACCAGGATGAACACCTGACCCCCCGTGTCACCCAAACGGCCCCCTTTTTGTCCCACATTAGACGCCGTTTCAGGATCGTGTCAAGCCCCAGGGGTTGCCAAGGTCCGAGCCAACGTGTTATCTAATAAGGACGAATATCCATGTGGGGATCGGTGACCGCGGCTGATCATGGACTTGGCCGTGCCAACGAGCCTGTCGGTTCGCCCCCTGGGCGTTTCCTGCTGTCGGGCACAGGGCCCCATCGGGGCATTGGGCCCTGACTTGGTGCACGGGGCCCGAGTGGCCGCATGGGAAAGCCCGAGAGGCTGCCTTGGTACGGTCCCAGAGGAGATTTGAGTATCGGAGGTCAAACATGTCCAGTGTCTCGGAATCCCTGCCACGCCCAACATTGAGGACCTGGTTTCTGGAGACCAGGCCTCACTTCCTCCTGCTCACCCCTGCCTGTGTCCTGGTGGGGCTAGCTGCCGCTTACTGGGACCTGGGGAGGCTGGATCCCCTCGCCCTGTTTCTCTCCTTCACAGGGGCACTGCTGGGTCACGTCAGCGTCAATGTCCTGAACGACTTCGAGGATTTCCGCGTCGGTATCGACCAGCGCACCGTTCCGACCCCCTTCAGCGGGGGGAGCGGATTCCTGGTCCGAGGGGAACTGCCTCCCCAGGGGGTCCGGTACCTTGGCCTGGGGGCGCTTCTCCTGACGATCCCCATAGGGGCATTCTTCATTTGGAAGGTGGGCTGGGGGATCCTGCCCTTTGGGATAGTGGGGGGCGCCCTGGTGCTCCTTTACACGCGGCACATAACACATCATCCGTTCATCTGTCTTGCCGCGCCCGGGATCGGGTTTGGGCCGGTGATGGTGATGGGAGTGGCCTTTTGCCAAAGCGGGTCCTACGGCTCCACGGCCTTGGCCGCCTCTGTGCTGCCCGCCTTTCTGGTCAGTGATCTCCTACTCCTGAACCAGTTCCCCGATGTCGAGGCCGACGCCTTCGGGGGCAGGAATCACATCCCCCTCAAGTGGGGGCTCAAGAAGGCGGCCATCCTCTACGGGGCAATGCTCATAGCCCCGTTCTTGTGGGTGGCCGCGGCCGTGGGCTTGGGACTGCTTCCGTGGGGCGCCCTCTTGTGCTGGTTGACGATGCCCCTCGCTATCAAGGCCGCAGCGGGTGTTCCTGGCAACTTTCAGGACAGGGAGCGTTTCATACCCCTCATGGGGGTCAATGTGATGGTGACCCTCCTGGCCCCGACCCTGATGGCCCTAGGGATGATCCTGGAACGGCTGCTCTGATATCCACCTGCCCCTGGCCCTGGCCGGGAGGGCTCAGAACGTGAACTCCACCCCGGCCAAGGCGCTTATCCTGGGGGAGGAGTAGCCCATGGTCTCCTCGTAGCGCTCATCGAGGATGTTTCTGCCTTTGGCGAACACCTTGATTTCCTTCAAGAGTCCGCGCTCCAGCCGAAAGGCATATGATGCCGCCAGGTTCAGGAGGAAGTACCCATCGTTGACAAGCCTCTGGTTCGTGTAAGTGTAGAATCCCCAGGGGCCTGGGGCCGCGGTGAAAAAAGTGTCATCCCTCTTGCCCACATAGCTCCCGTTGAGCCGCACCTTCAGGTCGCGCCAGGACCAGTCCACGTAAAGGGATCCCGAGTGGTTGGGTCTGCGAAGCAGCTTCTCTCCCTTGGCGAAGAAGAGGTTGCCCAGCCCGCCGTCATCGGTGACCTCGGTGTCCAGAAAGGTGTAGGTCCCTCCCAGGGTGAGGCCGTATCCTGGTCTTACCCTGAGGTCGAATTCCACCCCCCAGGCCTTGGCGGCCTGGATGTTCTGAAAGGTGGAGATGCCGGGCGGAGGGACATACACGTAGGCGATGAGGTTATCGTACCTATTCTGGAAGTAGGTCAACCCCACCTGCGCCTTCCTTCCCCAGATCCGTTGGTCGACCCCAACCTCCCAAGAGAAAGACTCCTCGGGGGCGAGGCCTGGATTTCCAACCGTCCCAAAGCCGCCGAAGTTCTCCAGGAAGGTTGGCTCCTTGATCCCTGTGCCTATGGCCCCGCGAAGCTTGGTCCCAGTCTCCTTGATCTCGTAAGCGAGGGAACCCCTGGGGTTCACGTCCGTGCCAAAGGAGCTGTTGTCCTCGACCCGAAACCCGGCCGCCAAGTGTAGACGGTCGAAGAGACTCAACTGCTCCTGGAGGTAATAGGCGGCGTTGGTGCGCTGGGCATCCTGCTCGGAGGCGGAGATCCACGCCCCCCACGGAAGCGGGCCGAACCGGATGGTGGAGAGGCTGCTCAGATCCAGGGACTCGCGTTCGTACTCGTAACCCACGGTGAGGGTGGAACGCACCGAGCCCTCCCTAGGGTAGCGGATGTTCATGTGGTAATCGAAGGTGGTACGGGTCTCTAGGGACTTGGTCTTGCTACCCGGGGCTGCGTCGAAGGCGCTGGACGTGGGGTTGGGCGGGTCCTCAAAGGACTGGTCCAGGCGGTGCACGCCGAAACTCACGCAGTGTTCCCACCATGGGAGGAGCTCCACCCGGCTGCGCAACCCTGCGACCACATCCCTCCTCTGCTGGAACTGATCCGGGTCCAGGCCCGGAAAGACCCTGTCCGGCCTGTCCCCCCCGTTTTCGGTGGGGATTCCCAGTCGGTTGTCGCTCATCCTTGCGGTGAGTGTCATGTCCACCTTCTCGTGTGGATACACATCGACGCGTCCACTGAAGAGGTTGTTCCAATACTCGTTGTTGATCCCTAGGATCCCATGGTCGTCTATGCGGCCGTACGCCAACGAATAGCCGAGCCACTCGTTCCCCCCAGCGAGGCTCAATTTTTGTTCCCCCAAATAACGGCCGTTTTCGGAATGGGTGCCGTGGGCAGTGCTGAATCGCAGGGTGGGCGGCCCTTGGCCCTTTCTCGTGATGATGTTGATCACACCCCCTATGGCATCCGAGCCGTAAAGCGCGCTCTGGGGGCCACGGATGATCTCGATGCGCTCTATGTTGTCCGTGGTGAGAGAAGAGAAATCGAATCCTCCCCCGGCCTCATTGACCTGCATCCCGTCGATCATCACCATGGTGAAGTTGCTCTCTCCCCCCCTGAGGTAAAGCTCAGTCAAGGACCCGCGTGCCCCGCTTTGGACCACATGGATCCCTGCCAGGTCCCTGAGTACTTCCAGGACATCGGTTGCCCGGCGCGCTTCCATCTCTTTGGCCGTGACCAGGCTGGCAGATACCCCCAGTTCGTCGATGGGGACCTCCGTCCTGGTGGCGCTGACGACCACCTCCTCCAGGGTAGCCTTCTCCTGTGCCATGGATGGAGACGCAACACCCATCCAGGCAAGGAGAGATGCCTGTAACAACCGAGGGAAGAAACCGAAACGGGCAATGCGAGCGGGTCTCGCCCGTTGCGTCCTGTGCCGTGCAGCCATACCCCGTGTGTCAAACGCTCTGTCCATTGTCTCCTCCTCGTGATCGATGGATTCGACGTCCTCGGGGCTGGAAAAACAAAAAACCCAGCCTTCTCGGAAAAGACCGGGTTCCTCTACGGAGTCCCTTCACCGTCCCAACCGCGAAGACGTCTGTGAAGCATGCCCGGGCAGGTTTTCTGACTCGCGGATCTTTCTACTCGCCGCGCCTTCCCGTCGCGTCCAACGCGACAGTGGCCTCGTGCGGCTTTCGTCCCCGCTCACAGCGGCGGGCCCGTGACGGCTTCGCACCGTCTTCCCAATTGAGCCTCACGGCACCCGGACATGGTTCTTTGTTGGGTTGTTTCTTATCACGCAGCGAGGGAGATGTCAAGCGCAAAATTGGAGCATGGACCTCGCCTGCCAGGGTGTGTCCTGTGGTATCAATGCGATGTGGAACGAAGCCCGGGCTCACTTGACTAACCCGCAGGCAAGTGGTGCAATGGGCCGTGCTCCGAGCCCCAGGCCATCTAATGCAGGGTGAAGAAGATGCACAAGTTGCCCGGGTTGAAGGGCCGATTCCCGTTCAGACTGGGGACCACCTCGTACATCATCCCAGACGCCATCCTGCCTAACATCCGTTTCCTGGGCCCGTACCTGGATGAGGTCGAACTCGTCCTGTTCGACAGCGGCCGCGAGGAGAACCTGCCCTCCCAGGGGGAGATAGAGGAGATGCTGTTTCTCGGTCAGGAGATGGAACTCACTTACAACGTGCACCTGCCGTCCGACATATTCCTGGGGGATCCCGATCCCAGGGTCAGGGAGATGGCGGTTGTCACGGCAATTCGTTTCTACCAAAGGACCCTTCCCATCTCCCCCACGGCCTTTGTCCTCCACCTGGACTCCAGGGGGGCACACGGGCAGGAGGTCCGGGACATGAGGGGGTGGATGGATCGGCTTCACGCATCCATGTCTCGTCTGGCAAGGGAGGGCATGGACCTGACGAGGGTGGCGGTGGAGAACCTCAACTACCCCCTGGACACGATTCGCCCCCTGGTGGCGGAGTTCGGCATGAGTTTCTGCCTTGACACGGGGCACCTGCTGCGTTACGGTTTTGACCTCCGGAGCTACCTGGACTCTTTTCTGCCTGAGACCTCCATGATCCATCTCCACGGGGTCGTCGACGGGTTGGACCACCAGGGGGCGCATGGGATACCCCCCATGGAATGGAAGGCCATCTCGGAGGCCTTGGCGGCATACAAGGGGGGGGTGTCGCTGGAGGTCTTCTCGCTTCAGGACCTCAGCTCCTCCATGAAACGCCTAGAGGAGACCCTGGGACATGTCCGATGACAAAGAGATCCTCCTGGTGACGGGTGGGTGCAGGAGTGGCAAGAGCAGCTATGCCCAATCTTGGGCTGAGAAGCGTTCATCCTGTCGGCTGTTCCTGGCCACTGCCCAGGCCTTGGACCAGGAGATGGATGCCAGGATACGCCGGCACAAGGAGGACAGAGGGAGCGGCTGGGCCTGCGTGGAGGAACCTCTGGAGGTGGTCCGAGTGGTCAAGGAGATGGGGACCCAGACGGGGGTCATCCTCATCGATTGTGTCACCATCTGGCTGAGCAATCTGCTGCTGGCGGGGCTGGCAGACTCCGAGATACTCTCTGAGGCTGGGGCCTTGGCGACGGCTATGAGGGAGGCGCGGTGTTGTATTGCCCTGGTGACCAATGAGGTGGGATCGGGGATCGTCCCTGAGAATGCCACGGCCAGGAGATTTCGGGACTTGGCAGGATCCGTCAATTCCCTGCTAGCAAGAAGCGCAGATCGCGTGGTCTTGATGGTGAGCGGTATCCCATTGTCATTGAAGTGAAGGGGCTCGCATGGGTCGATCCCGGTCCGGCCTCGAGGTGGACAGGGATTCCCTCTGCGAAATCGGTGCATAAGGAGGCGGAGGATGTCGGTTCGCGAGGATTCCGAGGTTTGGCAAGGCATGAAATTCGACGAGATCCTCGGTTCCATCGAGCCAATAGACCCGGACTGGGTCGAGCGCGCAAGGGACAGGACAGCTCGTCTCGTCATGCCGTTTCGGGCACTGGGGAGGCTTCACGAGATCTCGGAAAGGCTCTGCGGCATCCAGCGGACCCTGGCGCCATCGGTTGAGCGCAAGGCATTCCTGGTCATGGCTGGGGACCATGGGGTGGTGGTCGAGGGCGTGAGCGCCTATCCGCAGGAGGTCACAGGGGAGATGGTGAAGACCTTTCTTCGGGGCGGGGCGGGGATCAATGCCCTGGCAAGGCACGTGGGCGCTGATGTGTGGGTCGTGGACATGGGGATCAAGGCGGATCTCGACCCAGCGTCGCTTTCCGGGGGGGATCGCCTCTGGGTGCACAAGGTGGGAAAAGGCACTGCGAACCTGGCCACGGGGCCTGCCATGGCCCGATCCCAGGCTGAGGAGGCTATCATCATAGGCTTTCGACTTGCCTCGGACCTGTTCCAGATGGGGATCGATATCCTCGGAACCGGGGACATGGGGATCGGTAACACGACCCCCTCTACCGCGGTGGCTGCTGTCATAACCGGAAAGGACCTGCAGGAGATCGTCGGCCCGGGGACCGGGGTCGACCATGAGGGGATTCGAAGGAAGATCGATGCCATCGAGCGTGGCATCCGCGTGAATCGGCCTGACCCTCGGGACGGGCTCGACGTCCTGGCAAAGATCGGCGGATTCGAGATCGGAGGGATCGCGGGCTGTATCCTTGCCGGGGCCTTCCACCGGAGGGCGGTGATCATCGACGGGCTCATCTCCACCGCAGGCGCCTTGATCGCGCATGCCCTATGCCCGAGGGTGGCCGATTACGTATTGGCCGGCCACCGGTCAGCGGAGCCAGGCCACAGGGCAATGCTGGAGCACCTGGGCCTCGAACCAATACTGGATCTCGGCATGCGCCTCGGCGAAGGCACAGGGGCTGCCTTGGCCATGTCCGTGATCGATGGTGCGGTCAGGGTCTTCCGGGAGGTCCTCACCTTCGAGGAGGCGGGAGTCCCTGGAAAGGATTCCCCATGAGGGGACTTCGAGCAGCCCTTGGGTTCATGACCGTACTGCCCGTGGGGGATGGGGGCGGCTGGAAGGCCCGGCTCAACGTGGCATGGCTCCCTGTAGTTGGGCTGATCGTGGGGGGGCTCTGGGCGGCCTTCGACGCCGTGGCGGGAGTCCTATTTCCGTTGCCGCTCAGGGCAGGACTGGATGTCCTGTTCATGATCGTCATTACAGGGGGCCTTCACCTGGACGGGCTCGCGGACACGGCGGACGGGATCCTGAGCCATCGGAGCCCGCAAGAGGCGCTGAGGATCATGAAGGACAGCCGGATCGGGACCTGGGGGGTCCTGGCTATCGTCACGGTCCTCGGCCTCAAGTTCCTGGCCCTTTCGGAAGGGCCCCTGTCGCACAGGGCCCTTACCCTGGTGTTGGTGCCGGCATACGGGAGGCTGGCCATGGCCCTTGGGGTTGAGCTATTGACATACGGCCGCGGCACGGAGGGGATGGCCTACGGGCTCTTCTCTGGGAAGGGATGGCGTCGGTGCATCGTGCCGGTCCTCCTGGTCGGCGGTGGCTCGGCGCTGCTGGGATGGCAAGACGCCCTCTTGGTGAACGCCTCCTTTGTCCTGTGCACTGGCCCTGTCCTGTGCTTCTATCATCGGAGGATGCGGTGTATCACAGGGGACATGCTGGGGGCCCTAGGAGAGGTGACGGAATCCGCGCTGCTGGTGGCCTTGGCAGGGAGGTGGGTCTGACCGGGCGTTCAAGACGTTGACAGGGAGTACTGCGGTGGCATAGCATAACGCGACGAAATCGCTCCGGGGTGTGCGGGTAGAAGTGCGCCCTGACACCGGGAGGCGCTGTCGGTGGCCGGCCGGTCTGAAAAGGGTGTGTCACAAGGGCGATTCCGACGGAGGCTTTGAGTCGCCGCTATAGGCATCATTCCTGATAGTGAGAGCGGGTCATGGTCAAGGGACTGGTGATAGTGCTCACGGGGAACGGAAAGGGGAAGACCACCTCGGCCCTGGGGATGGCCCTCAGGGCATCAGGGCAAGGATTGAAGGTACTCATCCTCCAGTTCGTCAAGGGGGGACAGTTTTACGGCGAGCTCAAGGCCCTCCAGGAGGTGGAAGGGGTGGAGATACGCCCCTTGGGCATGGGCATGCTCCTCAACAGTCGATACGGTTTGGAGATCCACCGTCAGAAGGCCATGTTGGCACTGGAGGAGGCCAGGGAGGCGATCCGTTCCGGGATGTACCAGATGATCATCCTGGACGAGATCCTCTTCACGGTCCAGGCGAGGCTCTTGGCAGAGGAGGACATCCTCGCCCTCCTTCGAGAGAAGCCGGACAAGCTGCATCTGGTCCTCACGGGCCGGGGGGCTACACCCGCAGTCATAGAGGCGGCGGACACTGTGACCGAGATGATCGACCACAAACACCACCAGGCCGTCGTCCACGGCCCTGTAAAAGGGATAGAGTTTTGAACTCAGATGATATTGACTTTCTCCTCTGAACTTATCAATATTGATACCGAAACCTTCCGTGCCCAAAGGGCGTTGAGCTGCGTGACCGAGCCGAAGTGCTGCCGCTGATCCTCTGAACTGGCTGGTCGGTTTCAAACCTCGACGTAAAGGGGACCCTTGAGTGCTTCGTTCCCCGCGGGGGGCCTACCTGTCCCCTGCGGCTCGGGAACGCAAGGGTTTCCTCCCCGATGTCCCCCGTCGAAGCCTTTCGCTGTTGGAACCGGGGGGCGTGGATTCGTTGCCCGAAACTCGGGAGGGGAAGGAGAGGATATGGCAGAAGGTCGGACCCTCCTTGACTGGCGTGGTGAGCTCACGCGTGAAGGTCACAGGGTCAACCTCTCGGGGCTTCCCATCGCCATGCACTGCCACCATTACAACATAAACTTGCAGAAGATGCTGGAGGATACCCTCGGTGAAGAAGGGGTGAACCTTCTGATCGTGGCCGTGGAGGAGGCCACCTACTTGGGTTTCCAGGCCATACTGAGTCATTATCACAGGATCAGGACTGTCCAGTCCAGGCTGGAACTGGCCTCCACCCTGTACCAGAACTGCGGCCTCGGGGTGATACATTTCGAGAGGGTGGGGCGAAAGGGAGGGGTAGTGGTGAGTCCATCGAGCCATCACGTCACCGGGTGGCTTGCCAAGCACGGGGGGCGCAAGGCCGCGGGATGCCACTTCGCCAGGGGATGGATCGCCGGGGTCTTGGCGGCTATCTTCGGCAGACCCCTGGGGAGCTATGCGGTGGATGAGCTGAGCTGCAAGATGACCCGAAGCGAGAAGTGTGTGTTTCAGGTGAAGGAACACTGAGGGCCACGCGAGGCGGTGGGAGAGCTGAGGGGTCCTGGCGTCTGCGGGCAAAGGGGATCGGCATGACCCAACGGCGAGGATGCGGTCGTGAGGCCCGGGAGGGATTTGGGTGGCCATAGATGGACGCAAGATCATCCAGGCTGTGATGGAGGGGAGTCAGATTCGCGACGCCAAGGGGATCATCCCCATCTTTGGGGTGTATCTCTCCCTGTTCTTCGTGGAGTACTACAATCGTCTCTCATTTGTCTTCGAGAAGAGGCTTGGCCATGCCAGAAAGGCCGAGGCCGCCGCCCTCCTCATCGAGGCCGCTCAGGAGTGCGGTTATGCCACCTTCCAGGGTATTCGCAATTCCTGGGAATGGGAGCAGATCGTCCAGCCCATGATAGAGCGCACAGAGGATCAGATTCACGGGTTCACAGCGGTAGCCGTGGCCTTCGGTTGGGGGGATCTGGAGGTGAGGGAGCTTATCCCGAATGAGAGACTGGTGATACGGGTGGGCGATTCCTACGAGGCTACAGGCTATCTTCGCGCCTATGGGATGGCTGATGCGGGCAAGTGTTACATGCTGCGCGGGGTGACCGCTGCCTTCATGGACCTATTGTATGGCGGTGATTACCCGGAGGGTTGCTTCACCTTTGTAGCCGAGGAACCGGCCTGTAGGGCCAAAGGAGACCGATACTGTGAGTTCGTTGCCCAAAAAGGCCCTTGAGGAGATCCTTAGGAAGGGACCAGCCCCACAGAGGCAGGAGTGCTGGGAGTTCCTCGACTGTCACAAGGTCCTGTGCCCTGCCTACGGGAAACGAAACGCGGCTTGCTGGCTCATACCCAAGACCCATTGCAGCAATTACCTGTTCGACGACTTCTTGCAAAAACTGGCAGGATGCCTGGTATGCCCCTTCTTCAAGCTGAGAGGGGAAAGCGATCCCGGCGGATGGAATCATTTCGTGGCAGAGCAGGTCCGGCGGTACAACTTCAAGGCCCTCGAACAGATCTACCAGAAAGAGGAGAGCTTCGTCGAGATCCTCAACAGGATCCCCGATGGGCTCTTCACCACGGATCGGGAATGGCGGATCACCTACTTCAACCCGGCGGCGGAGAAGATCACCGGTTTTTCTGCTTACGACGCGGTGGGCATGTACTGCAAGGACGTGTTCAAGAACAGCATCTGCGAGACGGACTGCGCCCTGAAGCGTGCCGTCTCCGAGGGGACCGACATCCAGAACCGCGAGTACGTCATAACCGATATCGAGGGGAGGAAGATCCCCATAATGTGCTCCACCTCGGTGTTTCGGGATGCGGACGGCCGCGTCACGGGTGGTATCGAGATATTCAAGGACATCACAGAACTGAGGAGGCTGCACGAGGAGATCGCCAGGAGGGAGAAGAAGTACCGCCGGATCTTCGAGGGAAGCCACGACATGATCTACACGACCAACCTGAGCGGCACCATCCTGGATGTGAACCAGGCCGGTGTGGAGCTGCTGGGATACCGAAGCAAAGAGGAACTGCTCGGCCTCAAGACGGCGCGGAAGCTCTATAGGAGACCACGTGACAGGGACAAATTCCTCAGGGCTATGAACAAGGAGGGGTATGTCAAGGACTTCGGGGTGGACTTCAGGAGGAAGGACGGCACCCCCATCCACGTCCTCATATCCAGCAGGAGATACGAGGACCCGGACACGGGCGAAATACAGTTCGAGGGGATCATCAAGGACATCACCCAACGCAAACTCGCCGAGGAGACCCTCAAGCAGAGAAATAGGGAGCTCTCCATCCTCAACTCCATCGCCGTGGCATTGAATATGACCATGGACCTCCAGCATATCTTGAAGGTGACATTGGGCCAGGTCCTCAAGGTCCTCAGGTTGAAAAGGGGGGGGCTCTTCCTCATAGTCGGAGAGAAAAGGGAGATACAGATGCGGGCATCCCACGGTCTTCCCCCCGTCAATCCCGCGATTCCCGACTCCCTCCAGTTCAAGGATCCTCTGCTCATGAAGCACCTACTCGAGAAGGAGGTGCTCCTGGTGGCCAAGCCACCCTCCTTTCCCGCCTTCCGGGTGACATATCTCCCCATCGGGGGGAAGAGTGTGCCTTGGCTGACATGCTATCTCATCACCTCCAAGGGGAGGGCCTTGGGTTTCCTTGGTCTGGACATCCCGGCTCGACGCGTCCTGAGCCCTCATGAGGTGCACCTTGTGGGATCCTTGTGCAACTTCTTGGGGGGGGCCATAGAGAACACGCAGCTCGTGGAGACCATCCGAAGACACCGCCAGGAACTGAGGAGGCTCACCGAAAGGCTCTTCCAGAGCCAGGAGGAAGAGAGGCTGCGGATCGCCCGGGAGTTGCACGACGAGGCAGGGCAGGCCCTAACGGGGATGAAGCTGTGCCTGGATAGGCTGGAGAGGCTGGTCCCAGACGAGGACGGCCCCCTCCACGAGGGGATAGACGAGATGAGGAGGATGCTCACCCGGACCTCCTCCGAGATCCGTCGTCTCTCCTATCGTCTTCACCCTACCCTGCTCAGCGATCTCGGTCTGGAACCAGCGTTGGACCTCTACCTGAAGGAGGTGGCCCGTCACACTGCCCTGGAGATCGATTTCCACATGGTGGGCTTCGACAATCGCCTGGATCCGGAGACCGAGACAGTGCTTTACCGTTTCAGCCAGGAGGCCCTCACCAACACCATCAAGCACTCCGGGGCGACACGCTTTCGTCTCTCCATCATCAAGAGCTTCCCCAAGATCATATTTCTGGCAGAGGACAACGGGTGCGGTTTCGACGGGGAGATCGTAGGAAGCGGCAAAGGTGGCCTCGGACTGCTGGGCATGCGCGAACGGGCTACCTTGCTGGGTGGGAAGTTCGTGCTCAGGAGTCGACCCAGGGAAGGCACGCGGATTCGCATCGAGATCCCGTTGCAGGAGGCCCCGGTCCATGGAGCGCCCCATCAGGATCTTGCTCGCGGATGACCACACCATAGTTCGGCAGGGCTTGGCCAGGCTGATCCAGGATCAGGCGGGTTTGGAGATCGTGGGGGAGGCACTCAACGGCCGAATGGCGATCGATCAGGCCTTGGCCTTGAAGCCAGATGTGGTCATCATGGATATCGCAATGCCGGTCTTGAACGGCATCGAGGCGGCCAAGAGGATCAAGAGGCAGCTTCCCAACACCAAGGTCATCATCCTGTCCATGTACGGTCACGAGCATCACATCGGGGAGTTGCTCGAGGCCGGGATCTCCGGTTATCTCCTCAAGGATTCCAGCGGGAGGGACATCGTCATGGCCATCGAGTCGGCGATGAAGGGCGAGACCTTCCTGAGTCCTTCCGTCTCAAAGGTCCTAGTCGATCGCTACCTCTCCCTGCGCAAGATCTCTCCCAGGGAAGAGCGATACAAGCAACTGTCGAACCGGGAGAGAGAGGTTTTCCAGTTGTTGGCAGAAGGACACTCTACCAAGGAGATCGCGGACATGCTCTGCGTGAGCGTGAGCACCGTGAAGACCCACCGCTTGAAGATCATGGAGAAACTGCAGGTAGAGACGAACGCCCAGCTCCTCTATTTCGCCATCCAACTGGGACTGGTGGCCCCTGACTAGTTGCATCGACTTCCCCACCTAGAAAAATCATCTTCCCCTTTGTGCAAAATCGTCTTTCGGACGATTCTCATGGAGATCTCTCATTATGTAGAGTAGCGCCCGCCTGAAGACGGGGGTATCGGTGGGGTTTCTCTAAGAAAGAGAGGAGGGGACATGTTTCGCTTCAACAGGGATGTGATGGTATGTGAAATCGGGGGGGTGAAGGTGGGGGGACAGCCCGGGGAATACCCCACGGCGTGTTGTTTCTCCATCTTCCAGGAGAGCGACAAGATATTCGACAAGGGGAGCCGCAGGAAAGGCTTCAACGAGAAACGCGCGGAGGAACTCCTCAGGACCGCGGACAAGTACTGGAGGGAGACAGGCGTCCCGGCCATGGCCGACATCGTTGCCAGCCCTGGGGAGAAGTTCAACAGGTACATCGACTTCGTGACCTCTGTGAGCGATATGCCTTTCTGTGTCGACGCCATCATGATGAGGACCAAACTGGATGGCGCGGCCTATTGCGCCGAGAAGGGACTCCTCGATCGCATGTTTTACAACAGCATAACCGTCTGGGCTGAGCCGGGAGATCTGGAGACGGAGATCAAGGAGATGGCGCAGATCGGGGTCAAGCATGTGGTGCTGGTGGCGTTCGACCAGAACGACCAGATGCCCACCGGCAGGATAACCGGGGCGCAGAAGCTTCTGGATGCCATGGAAAAGGTCGGGGCGAAATTCGAGAGCATCATCGTTGACACATCCGTGCTCAACGCGCCTGCCACGGCCTTGTGCGGGATCGCCAACCGGCTGATCAAGGAGAAATGGGGGTATGCCACGGCCAGCGCACCGAGCAATGGCTCTTACATGGAGATGAAGCGATTCCGGGACGAGATGTGGGGCTTCAAGGGTTGGGCCGCCATCGACGCGGTGGTGGAGGGACTGGCTGCCTTCTTCTTCCATGACCTGATCTTCACGGGCCCCATGGCCGGGGCACCTCGGGTGATGCCGGCCGTGGCAGCTGCCGATGCCTTCCTGGCGGCCGCGGTCTTCGACCAGACCAAGGAACTCCCCAAGGAGCCTACCCACCCCCTGTTCAAGCTTTGGCCCGACTTCGCCGAACAGCTGAGGGTTAGATGGGACAAGGCGGCCGAGCTCAAGAGGGTGGAGCGTTAGGATGGCAAGCCGAGACATCCTGTTCAGTTCATGGGGTGGGGAGATCGTCGACAATCGGGGCAAAGGGGCGCACGCATGGGCCCCTGCGGACGGCATCACATTGCCCGAGCGCCTCGCACAGGGTGAGATGATAAAGGCCCTGGCAGGATGGCAGGGGCTCGCTATCAGGTCCGAGGAAGTGGATGTGGTGGATCTGTGCAGGGCCCATCTGGAGGCGGTGCGTCAGGAATCGAAGAAGTGTGACAAGTGCAACTACTGCAGCACCGGATATGATGAACTGCTCGAGGTCTTCCAGGACATCTCGAAGGGCGAGGCGCGCGAGGAGGACCTGGAGTTCCTGCAGTCTGCTGCTGAGGCGATCCAAGAGGCGGGGAAGTGCAGTATCGGCAAGGCTGGCCCTGTTCCCTTGCTGCACGCCCTGAGATTTTTCCCTGACGACTTCCTGAGTGCCATCAGGGGAGAGAGGAAGGTCAGGGCCGGCAACTATCACTCCGGCGTCACGGCCCCGTGTGTGGAGGCCTGTCCCATACATCTGGATATACCCAGGTACATCGAACGGATAAGAGAGGCCAAGTTTGCTGAGTCCCTCCAAGTGATCGTTGAGCGTCTCCCCCTGCCGGGTGTGTTGGGCCGCGTCTGTTTCCGGCCGTGTGAGGGCCACTGCCGGCGGGCCAATGTGGACAAGCCGATCTCCATAAGGGCTCTCAAGCGCTTCGTGGCCGACCAGGCACTCGCGGCCGGCCAGGGCCCGGAGTTCCATGCCCACCCATCTCCCAGGACTGGAAAGGTGGCCATCGTGGGGGCGGGACCCGCGGGGATGACCTGCGCCTTTCATCTGGCCTCGAGGGGCCACCTCGTGACCATCTTCGAGGCCCTGGCGGAACCAGGGGGCATGTCCGCTGTAGGGATCCCGGATTACAGGCTACCGCGAGGAGTCCTTCGTGGTGAGGTGGAGGCAATCCAGAGGTTGGGCGTGGAGATCCGCTATGGTCAGGAAGTGGGCAAAGACGTGAGCCTCTCGGAGATCGAAAAGGAATTCGATGCGGTCTTCATAGGGATTGGCGCTCAGAGAAGTATCCCCATGAAGATCGAGGGGGAGGCTGAAGGTTATCGCGGCTTCATTCCAGGGCTGCGATATCTGCGGGAGATCAACGACGGTCGCGACCCTCATCCGAATGGAAACATCGTCGCAGTGATCGGAGGGGGAAATGTGGCCATAGACTGTGCCCGTTCATCGCTCAGGGTTGGGAAAAAGGATGTCTTCTTGGTCTACCGCAGGACTCGAAACGAGATGCCAGCGGACCCAGAGGAGGTAAAGGACGCCGAGGACGAAGGAGTGAGGATCTTGTTCTTGACGCTGCCGGTGCGCACAGTGCAACGGGACGGGGCAATCGCCGGGCTGGAGTGCATCCGCGTGGAGCTGGCAGAGCCGGATGAGACCGGGAGGCCGAGGCCTGTGCCCGTGGAAGGCTCGGAGTTCACCCTGGAGTGCGACACCGTGGTGACCGCCATTGGACAGGAGGTGGACCTCTCGGCCTTGGAAGGGGTGGACGGCCTTGGGACGAGCGGGTGGGGTACCCTCCTGGTGAACGAGGTCACCAAACAGACGAGCCGTCCGAAGCTGTTTGCAGCCGGGGACTGTGAGACCGGCCCGGACGCCTTGATCGCCGCTTGTGCCGGGGGGAGGCGAGCGGCCGAGAGCATCGATCGTTTAATCAACGGACTGCCCGTCGAAGGGCTAAGTGAGCCACACTTCTACAGACTCTTTAAGCTCCTCGGTGTTTACGACCCCAATGAAAAGATCTCCAAGGTGGAGTGCAGAGAGCGGATGGAGCCGGTGAAGCTGCCGCCGGAGAGCCGGAAGGGGACGTTTGAAGAGGTAGAGAAGGTACTTGCCACCCAGGATGCCGTGGCCGAGGCGGAGCGCTGCCTTCGTTGCTACTATGTGGCGACAGTGGCCGTGTGATGGGCGGAAAGGGAAAAATCATCCCCAGTTGGTGGGAAAATCATCCTCTGGACGATTCCCGGCAACGGCGGGGCCCGAGTATTAATCACGTATTGTGCCTCCCGAGGCGCCTTCGCGTGGGGCCGGTCGCTGAGGCCCAGAGGGAATGCCCCGTGAGATTCGGGGTGGAAGGTGGTGGTGGCCCTCCCTGGGGTCGCGGTGCGGGGAGATGGCTTCCCAGGTCTGTACACGGTTGAGGACTTCTTGTCCGGAAAACGAAGAGAAGAAAGGAGCATCTTCATGACCGAGTTCACGCCCAAAGAGAGAATCATGAGGCTCTTCAGGAGGGAACCTTTGGACACCATGCCATTCTTCAGCGGCATGGGGATGGTGGTGATGCCTGCCATCAAGAAGCTGGGTTACCGTTTCCCCCAGGTCCACACAGATGCCAACCGCTTGGCTCAGTCAGCCATTTGGTCCAGCAAGCTGATGGGATTTGACTCCATTGTGGTGCCGTACGACATGTGCTGGGAATCTGAAGCCATGGGGAACAAGATAAGCCTTTATGAGGATTCAGAGGACATTCTTTATCCCACGATACCCGAGAAGAGATGGAAAAGCATGGATGAGGTGGAGATCCCAGAGAACATCATGGAACTGGGCAGGATGCCCTTGATTCCTCAGGCCATAAAGATCATCAAGAAGGAGGCCCCAGAATACCCGGTAGGGGCCTGGCAGTTGGGGCCTTTCACCCAGGCCGGACAGATCCTGGAACTCGATATGATCCTCAAGGCCGTCTTCAAGCAGAAGGACCAGGTGGAGAAACTCCTGGACAAGCTCACCGACATGATCATCAAGATAGGTCAGGCATTGCAGGCCGCCGGTGCGGATTACATCACGCTTCGCGAGCCCGGAGTGGCGGCGGATCTGCTCAGCCCCCGGACATTCCGCGAGTTGATCAAGCCTCGTCTGACCAGGATCCTGGCCGCATGGAAGTCCCCCAAGATCCTCCACATCTGCGGCCAGACCGACCCCCTCGTGGAGATGATGAACGAGTGCGGGGCCGACGCCATAAGTGTGGATATTAAGAACAACTTGGTGGAGACCAGGAAAAAACTCGGCAATGACGTGTTGCTTTTTGGCAACTTCGATGTCTTTGCCCTGCCCTGCAAGGCCGAGACCACCGTAGAAGAAGCCGTGGCCGCAATAAGAGTCAACATAGACTCCGGGGTGGATGCGGTGATGCCAGGCTGCGACCTCTGGCCGGACATAAAAGAGGAAAACATGCTGGCCATAGTGAAAACCACGAGGGAATACGGCGGAGCAAGGCCGAGTCCTGCCGTGGGCCGTCTGAACTGAGCAGACAGCCCTCTGTCTCGCGAGTGAGAAAGGGAATTTTGGGGCCGCGGCCATCTGCATGGAAACGGAAGACATAGAAACCAGACCAAGGAGAGGAGGAAACATGGCAAGCAAGGAGGAGCTGCTCAAGGCGTTGAGCGATGGGGTTGTGAATTACAACGAGGATCAGGTCAAAGAGGCGGCCCAGGCAGTGGTGGACAAAGGCTACGACCCCTTGGAGGCCATCATGGACGGGCTGGCCCACGGCATGGAGATCGTAGGGGGGCTTTACGAGCGAAACGAGTACTTCGTGCCCGAGGTCCTGATGTGCGCGGATGCCTTGTATGCTGGTCTGGGGATTCTCAGACCGCACGTGCCCAAGAAGGAAGGGGAATCCAAGGCGCAAGTGGTAATAGGCTCGGTCCAGGGCGACGTACACGACATCGGCAAGAATCTGGTCAAGATGATGTTCGACGTGGCTGGTTTCACGGTACACGACCTGGGTAGGGACGTCCCTCTGGAGAACTTCGTCAAGGAGCAGCTACGCACCGATGCCGAGATCGTGGCCATGTCAGCCATGATGACCACGACCATGCTGGGGATGCGCAAGGTTATCGCCATGATCAAGGAGAAGAACCCCAACGTGGCCATCATGTTGGGCGGGGCCCCTGTGACCAAGGACGTGGCCAAGCTTTTCGGGGCGGACGGATATGCGGAATCTGCCGGAAACGCCGTGGAGGAGGCCATCAAGATGATCTCCCGTCTGCGAGAGCTACGGGCTGCGGGTCAGGTGTAAGCCCCGGCAGCGGGTTTAGGTTCAGAGGCGACCATCGGAGCTGGTGAGTGCGGGGTGAGGGGAACTATGGGCGAAGGGAGTGGGGACCCCTGCGCCGTGCTGAGCGGACTGGAAAGAGAGAGAGGTGAGAATGGAAGACGACAAGGCTATGGTGATCTTTCAGCCCTCGGGCCGACGGGGCTCGGTGAAGAAGGATGTCACGGTCATCGAGGCCTCGAGGCTCCTGGGGGTGGATATCGAGACCCTCTGCGGCGAGAAGAAGGTGTGCGGGAAGTGCAAGGTCCGCATCGAGGAGGGATTTTTCGAGAAGTTCGGCATCCATTCTAGCAGGGCCAACGCCAGTCCTTGGCAGGAGGAGGAAGAGAAGTTCGTCAATGCAGAGCAGAAGGCCGCTGGGTACAGACTTGGCTGCTGCGCCAAGGTCCAGGGCGACCTGCTGATCTTCGTCCCCGAGGAGTCCCGTGCCGGGAAACAGGTGGTGAGCAAGGCGGCACGGGCCATACACATAGAACACAACCCAGCGGTGAAGATCTACTACGTGGAGGTGGAACCACCCACCTTTGAGGAGCCCACCGCGGACTTCGAACGGATCTGCCGTGAGCTGGAGAGGCAGTACGGCTTGACGAACTTGGGTATCGACCTGTTCACCCTCCGGCAGCTCCCAGGTGTTCTCAGGCAAGGGGAATGGAAGGTAACGGTGAGCGTGTGGATGGATAAGGAGATCATCCGGGTGAGGCCGGGCAGATGCGATGCCCATTACGGGATCGCCATCGACATCGGAACGACCACTGTCGCAGGGTACTTCTGTGACCTCAACACCATGGAGGTCCTGGACACGGTCTCCCTGATGAACCCCCAGTGCAAGTACGGGGAAGACGTGATGTCCCGGATAACCTTCCACATGACCACCGAGGACGGCCTCAGGCGCATGAGCGATGACATGGTCGAGGGGCTCAATTGGCTCATCGATCAGGCCGTCCAGGGAACCCACCCCCCGAAGAAAAAGGTGAAGAGGCCCAAGGGCTATCAGGGGCCTGAGGAGTGGGTGGAGGTGCCGGAGGAGGGTAAGACCTATCTTCGACTCTCGAGGGAGGATGTGGAGGATGTGACCATCGTCGGCAACACCGCGATGCATCACATATTCCTTCAGTTGGATCCTCAATTCGTGGGACTGGCACCGTTTCCACCGGTGATCCATCACAGCCTCGACATCAAGGCCAGGGACATTGGGATCAAGGTGAACAGGGCGGCCTATGTGCATGTCCTCCCAAACGAGGCGGGGTTCGTTGGTGCGGATAACGTCGGTGTCCTGGTGGCAGAGGAGCCGTACAAGAAAGAGGAGATGGCCCTCATCATAGACATCGGCACCAATGGGGAGTTGGTCTTGGGCAACAAGCACAAGATGATCTCCTCGTCGTGTGCCACAGGTCCGGCGTTGGAAGGGGCTCAGATCCTCTTTGGCATGCGTGCAGCCCCTGGGGCCATAGAGCGAATCAAGATCGATCCCGACACCCACGAGGTGGACTACAAGGTGATCGGCCGGGACGCATGGCGGAGTTACTCAGAGCCAAAGGAGATGAAGGCCAAGGGGATCTGTGGCTCCGGGATCCTGGACGTCTTGGCGGAGCTCTATGCGGCTGGTGTCATCACCAAGAGCGGCGTCTTCAACAAGGAACAGAAGTCCAAGCGCTACCGCAGGAACCCGGAGACGAACCAGCCGGAGTTCGTGCTCGCCTGGGCCGAGGAGACGAGCATCGACAAGGACATAGTCATCACCCAGAGAGACGTTCGTCAGATACAGCTCGCCAAAGGCGCCCTCCACGCAGGGTGCAAACTCATGATGCGTCGGATGGGCGTAGACAAGGTGGATTCCGTGAAGATAGCAGGGGCCTTCGGGACCCACGTGGACAGGACCAAGGCCTTGGTCATGGGACTGTTTCCGGACTGCGAGATCGACAAGATCATCTCCGTTGGAAACGCGGCGGGGGATGGGGCTAGGGCCTGCCTCTTGAATCGAGAAAAGAGGGTAGAGGCCAACTGGGTCTCACGGAACGTGGAGTACATAGAGCTGACCGTTGAGAAGGACTTCCAGCAGCAGTTCATGGAGTGCATGCAGATACCTCACATGAAGGACAAGTACCCGCATTTGGAAGGGGTGGTCCGACCCGAGATCCTTCATCAGAAGTAAGGCGTTGGGGAAAGGAGGGTGTCAGCACCAGAGGGGAAGGGAGAACAGGGAGTTAGGGTCGTGGTGGACCCTGGGGTGTGCGGATTTCGTTGCGTCATATTGGCGCACAGAGAGGGCAAACAACAGGTGAGGCTTCTGCTGGAGTCGGACTGTGTCCATATACAGCGTATGGCGGCCTATCTGGAGGTCATTACCCTGAGAGGTCTCTTCTCGCCCTTGAGCCGACACCCCATATTCCTCGCCGCGGAGAAGGCGCGCTGCCACGCTTCATGCGTAATTCCGGTGGCCGTGGCAAAGGCAGCCGAGGTTGCATTGGAGGTGGCCCTCCCCAGGGACGTGAGGATACTCTTCCAGGCGTGAGTCCCCCCGGAAAGTCGGGCGAGGGCCTTGGGGGATCCTTGCCGATCTAGCGGCAAGACCCAATGGGAAGGCCCGAGGGAGATATCAACGAGGACCGAGAGGATGCGAACAAACGAGGGCCATGCCGCGTGCGAGGTCACCCTCATTGCCGGTTTCCTTGGGGCCGGCAAGACCACGCTGTTGCGCAGGATCTTGACATGGCCTGGGGATCTGTCCTCGACGGTCGTGCTGGTAAATGAGTTCGGTCAGATCGGGATAGACGGGGGACTCCTAGAGGGGTGGGGGACCCCGGTTGTGGAGCTGACGAACGGCTGCATCTGCTGCACGATCCAGGGGGATCTCGTCAGGAGCGTGGGGGAGATGCTGGATCGTTTTTCTCCTGCCCGTCTGCTCATAGAGGCGACGGGGGTAGCCGACCCCTTTGAGGTCCTGGGCGTCCTTGTCCATCCCCAGTGGGGGGGTCGCCTCGTCATGAACAGGGTCGTGACCGTGGTGGATGCGGATTTCTGGGAGAACCGGGAGCATCTGGGCCCCCTGTTCTTCAATCAGATTAGGGCCGCGGACCTGGTGTTGCTCAATAAGGTGGACCTGTTGCGGCCCGAGGATGTCCCGCGCTGTCTCGAAGAGATCCAGGACACACATCCAACCTGCGCGGTTGTCCCCACTCATCATTGCCAGATAGACCCTCAGACCCTTTGGAGGGCCTCCGAGACCATCGCGTTGGTTGGGGAGATCCCTGAGGCCCACGGGCATCATGGGCACGAAAACGCCCCAGGGCTCGGTTTCGTCGGATTTGCCTTTGAGGAAGAAAGACCGTTCCGGGGGGAATGCTTCAGACGATTCATGGAGGGGCTTCCTCATGAGCTCTATCGAGTCAAGGGATTCGCCCTGCTGGAGGAAGGGCTTTGGTTCGTGAATCACGTGGGGAGGCACACCGAGTGGGTGGAGCTCAAGGGATCCGGAAGGACGCGCTTGGCATTCGTGGGATGGAACGTGGAGGAAGGGCGCGTTAAGGCAGCCCTCAGGGGGTGTCTCCATGCCGTGTAGGCCGATCGATGCGCCCCCCCTGACCAAAGGCGTGACTGTTTCCTGAGCCGAGGGGGGACCGAGCTCGTCATCCACAGCGGGATTGGATCGGCTAGACAGCGCACAGAGGGGGGGTGATAAGCCGCATTCGAAGGCACGAAAGGGAGATGCATGGCTCATGGGGATATGAACCGAACCTGCAAGCAAGGAGGTATCACATGGCCAAACAGAGGTTGATCGATGCCTACCGGGGAAAGAGGACAGACATCCCGCCGTGGGTGCCGTATTCGGGGGTGCACAGCGCCTTCCTCATCAACGAGCCCGCTGACAAGTTCCTCCAGGATCCCAAGATCCTGGCAAAGGGTGTCGTCAATGCGGCCAAACGTTATCATGCGGACGGGATCCCGCTGCTTTTCGACCTCTCGGTAGAAGCCAATGCAGTGGGCTGCGACCTGAAGTGGTGGCCGGACAATGTACCTTCAGTGGTGAGCCATCCATGCTCGGACAAGACACCGGCTCAGGCAGGGCTGAAGCTCCCAACCAAGGACTCAGGTCGGTGGCCCGTTATTTTTGAAGCAGCCAGGATCGCCAAACCGCAGTTGGACGAGCTGGATTGCGTGATGATGGGCCTGCTGTGCGGTCCGTTGACCCTGGCCTCCCACCTGGCGGGGGTCAGGATCTTCACTGACGTTTACAAGAAGAAGGATTTTGCCCACGAGGTGATCAAGTTCGCCGGGGAGGTGGGGGCCTGTTCCGCCCGGTTCTACGCCGAGATGGGGTGCGACATCATCTGTGTTGTGGATCCTGTGGCCTCCCAGATAAAGCCGGAGACCTTCAGGGAGTACGTGACCCCCAATTCCCAGCCCGCCATAAAGGCCATTCATGAGGCTGGTAAGACCTCCTCCTTCTTCATCTGCGGTGACTGCACAAAGGTCCTGGAGGAGGTCTGCAAGGTCGGCACCCACGGCTTCGCCATTGACGAGCAGCTCAACATGGTCTTCGTCAGGGACATGGCGATGAAGTACAAGGTGGGCTTCGGTGGGAACTTGAAGCTCACCCTGGCCCTGAGCCTAGGACTGCTGTCGCCCAGGGAGGATGCCATCGTAAGCCTGGCTGCCGGAGGCAATACAGGGTTCACCTTCGCCCCTGGTTGAGACATGCCCTACGATGTTCCGGTGGAACATATGGATCAGGCTTACGAGGCGAGGGATTGGTATTACCAGTACTACACCAAATACCCGGAGTCCTGGTGAACACGTCTGACAAGGAGGGTGCAAATGGCTGGAGAAAAGATACACATCGATGTGCTCACCTTGGACAGCGTGCAGTGTGCGGCTTGCGGTTACATGATGGAATCCATCGCCGCTATGCCCACCGAGGTCCAGGACATGATCGAGTACAGGGAATGGTCCATCAAGAACAAGGACGGGATCGGCAAGTTCTTGGAGCTTAAAGGGAGGGTCCTGCCGACCATATGCATAGAACGCGATCTCGTCTTCGAGAGCATCATTCCCCAGTACGAGGAGCTCATCGATGAGATGGCCAAGAGGGCCCCTACACCCGCCATGAAGGATAAGATCTTGTCCTTGCGGGAAAAGGGGTTCGAATTCGACAAGATCCAGGAAAACCTGCAGAGGGCTGGGGCCGGGAGGTTCACGAGGACGGATTCCCAGATCAAATAGAACTCTGACGCATCTCCGAGTATGGGGCCTGGGATCGGCCGGGTCTTGAGACCCGGCTCGATTCCAGGGTCCCTCAGAGTGAGGTCCTCGGCGATCCCGCTGAGAGATGAGGGATACTTAGGTCCAAGGGAGATCGCAAGGCGGTGGGGAAAGGAAAGGGCATTCTCATCGAGGTCATGTACAAGGCCGATTACTGTCTGCCTTGTTATTACATGGACGAGGCCGTGAGAGAGGTCCTGCCCAAGTATGACAGCAAGGTGGAGTACAAGAAGGTCCATTTCATGACCCGGGAGGGAGGGAGGCGCTTCCTGGAGCTGTCCAGGTCATTGTACGGTGAAGATGGGGTAATCAAGCACTTGCGACTGGCCCCTGTCCCTTCCCTGTTCATCGAGGGGGAGCTGATCTTCGACATGATCCCTACCAGGGACGAATTGGAAGAGGCCATAGACGAGGCCTTGCGGGACAAGGGTATCGGGATAGGCGAGGGGAGCGACAGATGAGGCCGATCCGGTTGGAGGTAATGCACGAGGGCGAGCATTGAGTCCCGTGCGTGTACATGGCCCGTGTGGTCGAGTCGGTGCTTGTGCATTACGGTCAGGCGGTGGAGTGGGAGAAGGTGGTGACCAAGACCATCGAAGGGGCAACGAGGTGCATGGAGTTGTCCAGAAGGCTAGGCCGGCAGGTCCCCGTTCCGTCTATCTTCATAGAGGGGCAACTGGCCTTTGAGTATACCCCGGCCCCAGAGGAATTGAAAGCCCGTCTCGATGAGCTCCTCAGGAACAGATCGGCATGACGGACATGGAGAGCCAGAAGACTGAGCCCTATCGTTACATCTATCGTACCCACGGGGTGTGCCCACGAGAGATCCACTTCCGAATCCAGGACCAGCTCCTGCAAGAGGTGAGATTCCTAGGTGGGGGTTGCCCCGGTAACGCCCGTCTGGTAAGCCGTCTCCTCGCAGGGAGGCATCTCGCTGAGATCCTGCGTCTTCTAGGCGGCATTTCTTGCCGCGACGACACCTCTTGCCCGGACCAGCTCTTACGGGCCTTGCTGGCAGCCAGGGATGGGACTCTGCTGCCCGCTGGCTCTTTCCTGGTCCAACAAGACGAGGGGCCCATGCGGAGTGTGGGCCTGCTGGGTCATCTGTGTGGGGACGTGGAGGCGTTGAAGGCCTCTGTTGCCGACATGCGAGAGAAGGGCGTGGAAGCCGCGGTCTGTATCGGGGAGCTCACAGGGGGCTCCGATCATGATGTGGCCCTGCTTCACGATCTCATGGAGGAGAAGGTCATAGCTGCGCTTGGGCAACGGGACTGGGATCGCGCCCGAGACCCGGGTTCCCCGTTCTTTGGTCCCTTCACGGAAAGGGAGAGGGATTACTTCCTTAACCTTCCTCATGCAGTTCAATTCAACCTGGCCGGGCGTCGGGCCTTCGGTTTTTTTGGGGAATACCTCCAAAGGCTTCCAGGGTTCTCGGATTACGAGCCCTTTGCCTTGGAGATCAACACGGTGTGCTCTCTGAGCCGCTTCCTCCAGGACGAGGAGGTATTCCCCGCCTTGGAGGCCATAGCCTTCCAGTTCCAGGCGCAGATCATCTTGTTCGCTCAGATCAAGCAATGGGGACACTGGAAGGTAGGTGGGATTGAATTCATAAGCCTCGGGCCGGCCAGGGAGCAGGACAGGGTGACTTGGGGATTGATCAAGGATGACGAGGGGGAAGTCTCCTTCGAGGTACAGAGGATCCCGTGATAGGCAAACCACGTGCCCTCGAGCTTGACAGCGCCCCCGGCCAGGTGTTGCCCGGGTGGCTGGGTCTCCACGGGGGGGCGGAAGAGGGGGACATCATGGATGACAAGGTGCTGGTGGATGTGCTCTTGACAGACTTCAGGCAGTGACTGGCCTGCGTCTATATGGCGGAGTCGGTAAGGGCCTTACCGCAGGACATACAGCAGATCATCAATGTTCGCGAATGGGACATGCGGACCCGGGAGGGGATCCAGAGGTTCAGGGATCTCAAGGCCAAGTCCCTCCCGAGCGTGGCCCTGGACGGGGAGTTGGTATATGAGGCCCTCATCCCCGGGCAAGAAGAGCTGTCGCAGGAGATCCTGAGGCGTTACCTCAGCAAGGGACGACGCATGGGATAACAGGGGGCCAACCAGGTGATCGTTGGGGGGACAGCGCGCTCATGCACCTGGAAGACGTGATCATAGAAGGGTTCAAGTCGTTCTCCGAACCCACCAACATGGGTTTTGAACCGGGGATAGGGGTGATCATCGGGAACAACGGGGTGGGCAAGTCCAATATTTTGGATGCCATCGTCTGGGCCCTTGGAGAGGACGACCTGGAGAGACTCAGGTGCCAAGGGCCGGAGGATCTCTTCTTCTCCGGGAGCAAGAGCTACCCACCGGCTTCGCGGATTCGGGTGGAGCTGAGACTGAGGCGAGGTGCTGAGAAGCGCTCTGCCCTGATTACCTTGGCGAGAGAAATGACAAGGGATGGCACGAATTCCTATTGGATAGGGGGAGGCCGAGTCGGACGTCGGCAATACGAGGGAGAATTGATGGGCCTCGGACTGGGCAGGGCCTTGAAGACGATCATCCGCCAGGAGCAGATCAATGACATGATCTCCCTGAACCCCTCGGACAGGTTCGTATGGGTTAAAGGGGTGCTCGAGGACCATGGGGCAGGGATCACCGTCAGGTGCCTGGAAAATCGGGTGGCCTCGCATTTTCAGGATTACATCTCCTTGCTCTTGCCGGAGGCTGAGGCGAGGATCCTGCTAGACGAGCGCGAAGGAAGGATAGGCCTGGAGATCCAGGTCGCTCTCCAGGAGAAGTCGGTCCGGAAGGCGCACCAGCTCTCAGGGGGGCAGAAGGCCATAACGAGCCTGGCCTTGAAACTGGCGCTCTTTGAAGAGCTAGACAGTCCATTCTATCTCCTCGACGAGGTGGAGCCTTCCTTGGACTACACCAACCACAAGTCCATGCAGGCGCTCCTCAAGATGCTGGCCAAGAAAAGGCAGCTCATCATGATCACGCACCTTAGAAGCACCATCGAGCTGGCCAACACGGTCCACGGGGTGAGGACCCGCATCGATGGTTCGTCTTTCATGAAGTTCTATTTCGTCATGGACGAGCGATTGCTCCGGCTTTACAAGTGCTGTTGAGGGCCTCTGGATGGATCTCTGGGAACGCATAGAGCGTCTTCAGGCCATGGTCATGGAGATGGGACTCCCCCGTCAAGAGATGGCCTATTTCGGGTTGGTCTGCCCCTACTGCGGGAAGTCGGATCGGATCCATAGACTGGAGGAGCCATCGGAGTTGGACCCCGCACCTGGTGAATATCAGCAGGCTTGGGCGGAGTTTGCCAAGGGGGGAGAATTGGTGCTTTGCAAGTTCTGCCGTCAGGTGCTTCGCCTTGAGCCGGGTGGTGGGGCGAGACCTCTAGTGGATGACTCGTGACATGGGTCGCCCAGGCAGGGGGCACTGGCACAACCCAAGGCAAGGCCCGGTGGCATTGAGCGATGAGGCTTCGCTTGGCGCCGTCCGAAGGGGAGAGGAGATGAAGATCGAGGTCCTTGGACCAGGTTGCAGGAGTTGTGAGGTCCTCTATCAGAACGTGACCCAGGCATTGGAGATGGCAGGGTTGAAGGGTCGTGTCCAGGTGGAGAAGGTGAGAGAGCCCGAGTACTTCATCAAGATGGGTGTGTTCACGACCCCAGCGCTGGTCGTGGATGGTGAAGTCGTATCTACAGCTAGGGTACTCACTGCGGCGCAGGTCCTCGACTTGCTCAAGAGCAGGGGCGTAGGCAGCGAGCCCGACTAGCCGGAGCGGAGCGATGGGTCAAAGGACGGATGTCTTTCTCATCACAGGTTTTCTGGGAAGCGGCAAGACCACCTTTCTCAATCGCGTCATCGCATCCTTTCCCAGAGACCGCAAGCTGATGATCCTGATGAACGAATTCGGGGAGGTGGGCATCGACGGCACCCTCATAGAAGGTGAGGACCTGGACATCCTCGAGATAAGCAAGGGGTCCATATTCTGTGTGTGCGTGAAGACGGATTTCATCAAGGGCATGCACGAGATCGCTCAGAAGATCCAACCGGACGTGCTTCTCATCGAGTCCACCGGTGTGGCCAATCCGAGTGATCTGAAGCGAGACCTGAAGCTCCCCTTCTTCCAGGACCGTTTTCACCTGTTGGAGCAGTTCTGTATCGTGGATGCGGGCAATTTCGAAGAGGCCTACGAGACCTTTTCCTCGGTGGAAAAACAGATAGCATCGTCCACCGCGTTCATAATAAACAAGACTGATCTCGCCTCGCCCGGGCAAGTGGATCGCATCAAGGAACTCATCTCAAGACACAACCCGAGTCCCAGGTTCTTCGAGGCAACCTATGCTGACATCCCCCTGGAGATATTCTTTGGGGGGCTATCCACCAGATCCCAGACTCCCATCCTCGATGGTATGAGCAAAGGGGATATGCTCTCCGCCGAGGAATTGGAGCTGGCCATAGATGAACTCCTGGCTGACCCCAACAGGGAGGTGACCCCCCCCGACCTCTTGGTGTCCGCAATCTACAGGTGGGAAGGCGAAAGCCTGGAAGCCTTCCGGGAAGTGGCCCTCCACCTGCCCAAGACAGTCGTCCGGGGCAAGGGTTTCCTGGCACAGGGGCAAGGGACTTATCTCTTCAGCCTTGTGATGGGAAAGTGGGAGATCCAGGAGCGTCCGTTGCCGCCCGAGCGCCTCCATCTTCTCAATCGATTGGTCTTCATCGCCCCGCCGGATGTGATGCCGCAAGTCGAGGCCCTGACAGACCGATTCCCCGCCTTCTCCAAGGAATCCACCTGGGATCCCATGCGGGAAATCGCCTGACAAAGAACTGAGTTCTATGGGACTTCTTTCCCCCCTTGCGGCCACGGCGATCACAGGGGGCATGGTACCCTGGGATCGCCCCTTGGTGAAAAAATCATCTGTTTGGGCGTGAGAAATCATCCTTTGGACGATGGCGCTGAGACTCGGGCGATTCTATTCTACCTTGTAGAATAGGAGACAATGTAAAGGAGCACATATGGGCATACGCTTCCAGGACTGTCCCTGCTCGGGCAAGGCCATGCGGCGCAATGTGGCCCCATGGATACTCCTGACGGTCTACAAGCAGGAGGGTGTATACGGATACGAGATCAACAAGAT
>FWPV01004491.1_pt1 | contig 29523 bp, 22 predicted proteins | sample 2228371 | NCBI WGS metagenome assembly FWPV01 (sample SAMEA103939776, study PRJEB20133) | metagenome | reverse complement strand
GGGAAAGTCACGCCTGTCAGAAACGATTCCCTACTGGAATCGGGGCAGGAAGAAGAACATGCGCATGTTTGCGCACGTTTGGAATAGCAGATCAGAGATGCCTGGTACCAGCACTTTAAACGCTGAGGTGACCCATATTTCCAAACATGGTTGTTGGTTGCTGGTCGACGGCGAAGAGGCGTTGCTCCCTTTTTCCGAGTTTCCCTGGTTTCGGCAGGCCAGCGTCGAACAGATTTGTGACGTCGATCGTCCTGCGCCCGATCATCTCTACTGGCCGCAGCTCGATGTGGATTTGTCGCTTGCTTCGATCCGACATCCCGAGCGTTTCCCGCTGGTATCCCGTGGTTCTACACAACGCGTGCTTTTGACGGATGAATGACTTGTCCCTCTGCGACGCCGAGCGGGTCGCGGCGCTCACCGCGCGGCTGCGTGAGCGCATCGCCGCGGCGGGCGGCTGGCTCCCGTTTGCCGAATTCATGAGCGCAGCGCTCTATGAGCCGGGGTTGGGCTACTACGCGCAGCACGCGCGCGCGTTCGGGGCGGCGGGGGATTTTCTCACCGCACCGGAAATTTCGCCGCTGTTTGGCGCGGTGCTCGCGGACGCGCTGGCTGCGGACGTGGCGCGCTGCGGTCGGGTGGTGGAGTTTGGCGCCGGTAGCGGGCAGCTTGCCGAGGATCTGCTGCGTCGCTGGGTGGCAAGCGGTGTGCCGGTGACCGAGTACGCGATCGTCGAGGTCTCGGCAGGACTGGCGGCACAGCAGCGCGAACGGTTGCAGCCACTGGCGCAGGCGCTGGGGGTGCGGATCGATTGGTGGTCGCAGCTGCCGACGGAACTGGCCGCTGTGGTGCTTGCCAACGAGGTGCTCGACGTGCTGCCGGTGCATGTGGTGGCGACCGAAGGCGAAGCCACCCTCGAACTCGGGGTGACGTGGGACGAAGCGCAACAGCGCTTCGTTTGGCGCGAGGCAGCACTGACGCCCGCGGCGGCGCAGGCGCTGGCGGGGATCGAACTGCCCCGCTCGGACGAGGGGCGCTATGTCACCGAAGTGGCGCCGGCGGTGAGCGCGTGGGTGCGCACGATCGCCGCGGCGCTGACCTCGGGAGCGGTGCTGGCGCTCATCGATTACGGCTACCCGCGCGAGAGCTACTACGCGCCGTTTCGCTCGCGCGGGACGTTGCTCGGTTACTACCGCCACCGCGTGGTGGAAGACGTGCTCGCCGCCCCGGGGGCGTGCGACATCACCGCGTTCGTGGATTTCACCCGCGTGCTGGAAGCGTTGGAGCAGGAGCGCGTCGCGGTCCGCGAATTCGCCACCCAGGGGCAGTTTCTGCTGCGCCATGGGGTATTGGAACGGCTCCTGGAGCGCGCGGCACCCGGCACCGCCGCGTACGTGAAAGCGGCGCGGGCGCTGCAGCGCTTGATCGCGCCACACGAAATGGGCGAGCTGTTTTGGGTGGTGGTGGGAGTGAAAACATGAGCCGCCGCGATTCCATCTGCCCACGGCACCTTGTCGTACCGACGGTCGAACCCGTTCGACGCCGTTGGCTGCGGCAAACGCTGGTCACGTTGGCCACGGGCGCCGTGGGATCGCTCCTGAGCGCGCATGCCGCCCCTCCTGTGCCTGGGCGCTTCGTGCCGGAAATGTCGGATGAGTTTGCCGGCGAAGCGCTGGACACGACGATTTGGCGGACGTACAACCCACACTGGACGGGGGATGAGGATGAAGCGGTGGATCCGGACGCGGTGAGCGTGCGCGGCGGCATCGCGCGATTGACGGTGCGGCTGCTGAGACCGCGCTTTTACGCCACGGCGTTGCTGGAATCGCTGCACTTGCAGCAGTATGGGTATTTCGAGATCCGTTCCCGTGCCGCACTGAGCAAGGTCAACCAGGCGTTCTGGTTCTACGCTTGGACCCCGACCGGGACGCGCGAAATCGACGTGTTCGAAATGGCCCCTGCTTCGCCGGGGGAGCGCCACAGCCTGCAAACCAATCTGCACGTCTATGACGGCGACCCGGCGCTGGAAAACGATCACAACCGCCGTTCTTACCCGATGACATGGGAGGATCCGTCGTTCGATCCTTGTGATTGGCACGTCTATGGGTTGCTGTGGACGCCGCAGGTGTTGCGCTGGTATGTGGACGGTCGAACGATCCGCGAAGCCAGGAACCATCACTTTCATTTGCCGATGCGTCTGTTGCTGGGGGCAGGGATTTATCTGAAATGGCGGGGCGAGCCGGGCAATGACGAATTGTCCCATGCCTTTGAGGTGGATTACGTGCGCACCTGGGCCTTGGTGCCTTAGCGCCTGTCTGAACGACGCGAAGGATTGCAGCTCTGAACGACGACCAACCGGAGGTCCAGGGCGGGCCGTCGCCCAATGTCCCGCGGGGAACAGTTCAGACGGCCTGGCGCTTTTTCTTGGAGTTTGAAGGCGATGACACGGTGGCGGCGATGGCTGGGTTACCTGCGCGGGCGGTGGTTGAGCTGGCGTTTCGGTGTGCGCCCGGCGTGGGTGTGTCAGCTGGGGGCGGTGACGCTGGAACACAGCGGCGGCGGGCGCATCGTGTTCGGGCACAAGGTGTGGTTGTGGCCGGGGGTGAAGCTTGACGTTTGCTCTGCCGATCCGTCTCGCCCCGCCCGTTTGGTGTTGGGAGACGGGGTTTCGGTGGGGGATCGCACCCAAATCCACGCCGGCGAAAGGGTCGAAATCGGCGCCGGCACCTTGATCAGTTGGGACTGTGTGATTATGGATCGCGACTATCATCATCCTGACGGTGGCGCGGAGCGTACTGCGCCCGTGCGGATCGGTCGCAACGTCTGGATCGGCTGCCGCTCCATCATCCTGAAAGGGGTGACCATCGGTGATGGGGCGGTGATCGGTGCCGGCGCGGTGGTCACGCGCGACGTGCCAGCCGGAATGCTGGCTGTGGGCAATCCGGCACGGGTGATTCGGCCGGTGGGAGGGTATCATGGCGGCCAAGGATGATTTTCTGCGCGCTTTGCATGAGGCGCAGGCGGGCATTGCGACGACGGAGGAATGGCATACGCTCGATGCCCAGGGGCTGTTGCTGCGGCGTTACTATCGCCCGTTGGTCGCGTTGGCCCAATGGGTGGGAAAGGACGGCAACACTCAAGCCCTGGCGCTGCTTCTAGAGGAAAGCACGCGCTTTGTCGACCGCTTCTTGCCGCTGCCGGAGCAATACGCCTGTGCGCTGCGTCTGCTCGAGGCTTGGGAAAGGCTGGCAAGCGGATACGGCGATTCTCTGGCCGCGCAGGGATTGGCGCGGGCTCGCGAAACGATGGTCAAGCTGTCCCAGGCCACACCGGTGCGGTTGGTAGGGATCGGCGATTGTCTGTTGAGCGATGTGCGGACGTTTTTGCGTCTGGAAGCCGCGGCGCGCGGCGTGGCGGCACAGATGGGGCACCTGTACCTCAGCGCGGTGGCCAGCGGTGAGTTCGACCCCGCCGAGGCACTTTCTTACACCGAGCAGCAACACGCCGAGCTGGTGGCGATCAGTTTTTTCACTTACGACGGCATTCCGGCCTATCGGTTGTTGCGCGAGGGACGGCAGGAGTTCTTGAACCTTGCTCTGGATCAGGTGCGCCGCTTTCTCGACACGTGGCGGGCTCGCGATGCCCGTCCCCTGCTGTTACATGGGGTTTGCGGTCTGCCGCTCGTGCGGCGCCGGGAATTGCTGCGCTGGTTGCCGCCGCTGTCGCCCCGGATGGCAGATACGATCGCACGGCTCGATGCGGCGCTGCACGAGCTATCGCAGGCGTATGAGCGGGTGCTGTGGGTCGATGAACGGGCATTGGCGCAGACCGTTGGGCTGCGGCAGGCCAACGAGTTCGTGGCGGATGAAGGGGTGTTTGCCGAAGCGTTCTTTCACGTGCGTCGCTTCGGAGCGGTCGTGGCGTCGCATTATGCCGAGGTGCTCGATGCGTTTGTGCGCGCCCGCGGGCTCAAGGTCATCGCGGTGGATTTCGACAACACCTTGTGGCAGGGGGTGATGGCCGAAGGGGAGGTGAAACACTGGTACGAACGGCAGGAACGGCTCAAACGTCTGCGTGAGGGGGGCATTTTGCTGGTTGCGCTGTCCAAGAACGACCCGGAACGCATCCGCTGGGACGAGATGCGCCTCAAACCAGAGGATTTCGTGGCGCTGCGCATCGGTTGGGATCTCAAACCCACGGTGTTGCCGGAATTGGCGCAACAGCTCAATCTGGGCCTGGACGCGTTTGCGTTCATCGACGATAACCCCACAGAGCGTGGTCTGATGCAGCAGCATTGTCCGCAGGTGCGGGTATGGGACGCCACCGATCCGTTTGTCTGGCGGATGCTCGAGTGGCTGGAGCAGTTTCCAGCCGTTTCCCGAACCGAAGAGGCGCGGCAACGCACCGAAATGTACCGCGCGCAAGTGGATCGGCAGCGGGCGCTGGCCAGTGCGAACGGCCCAGACAGCGAAGCGATGTTACGTGCCTTGGAGCTGGTGCTCGAAATCCACCCAATGCGTCCCGACGAGCTGGCGCGGGTGCATGAGTTGGCGCAGCGAACCAATCAGTTCAATACGACAACGATCCGCTACCGTGAAGCCGAGCTGACCGACCCGAAGCGCCGCGTCTGGGTGGGTTATTTGCGCGACCGCTTTGGCTCGCATGGCTTGGTGCTGGTGGCCGTATTGCGGCCCGAAGGGGAGGGATGGTGCATCGAGGATGTGATCATGAGCTGCCGCGCGATGGGATTCGGGGCCGAGACGACGTTTTTGGCCCACATAGCCGAGGCATTGGGACGGCCCGCGTTGCACGGCGAGTTTCGTCCTACCGAGCGCAACGCCCCCGCGGCCAGTTATTTTGCCCGTTGTGGTTTTGAAGAACGAACGCCCGGTCATTGGGTGCTTGCAGCGGGCAACAAGGTGCAAGGGGGGATGCCGTGGATCCGGGTGGAGATGCAAAGATAGGCAGTCAGCGGGCTACCAATCATGACGCCCCTGGGATTACGGACAAATTATCTGATAAGGCTCAGGGGCAATGCTTGGCGGGCCTGTTCATCCCTACGGATCTCTTCCAACCACCCCAGGATCGCCTGCGCATGTCGTGGCCAGTCGGGTTCGAGCATAAACGCGTGGCCGGCCTGCGTGAGCCAGCGCGGCGCAACGCCATAGTGCCGCGCCGTGCTGCTCACCAGTTCCGGCGGGATGATCTGGTCGTGCTCGGCACCAACCACACACCAGCGGGTGGGGTTCTGGCGATGCCGGCTGGGCAACGCAAAGCCGATCATGTCCCACAACGCGCGCATGGATTCGGGCTGCGAAGCGCGCCGGAACTCCTGTAGCGCCTGGGGTTCGGGCAGATGGTGAAACAACGCACGCGCCAGCAGCCGCATGTCGCCGCGGCGTTTGGCCAGGAAGCGGTTCATTTCGATGAGCGTGCGCGGGGCGTGGGTGAGTTGGTGCCACAGCGCGGCGCTCAGACCCGACGGCGGTACGCTCGCCAGCAGCAGCACGGCGGGGAAGGCCCGTTGCTCCAACGCTTTTTGCGCGACGAATCCACCCATCGAGTGGCCGATGAGCACCGGCGTTTGCGGCATCTGCGCCGCAGCCCAGCACACGTCGGCCACGTAATCGCCGATGCCAAGCGCATCGAACGGTTTGTCTCGTTCCGAATTGCCGTGCCCGGAAAAGGACAACGCCCAGGCGTCGAACCCGGCGTCGGCGAACCAGGGCAAAAAATGCCGCCAGCACCAGGCGCCGGCAAACGCGCCGTGCAGAAACAGGAGCGGCGGCGCAGAGCGCGCGGCGCCGCGCGGCGGTTCGTGGAGGAGTTCCAAGGAACGGTTGTGTGGGGACATCGTGGAGCTTTCATTGAAGGAGGGCATCCGGGACCAGCGCGGAGCCCGGGTCGAAAGGTGGCAACGTCCCGGCGAGGAGGCCTCGGTTGAACGCGCGGCGCCGTCCCAGTCAGCCCACGCAGGTGGACCATGAAGCGTCGGTCGCGGGTGGGTCATGGCGCTGGGTTGTCACCCGACGGCGCGCCGGGCTGGCGATGCCGCGCGCGCACAGCGGTGAGTGCCGCCAGGCGCGCGGCGCGCAGCCGCTCCGGGATGGCTTTGGGATCGGGACAGGCGCGGGCGATTTCGGCCGCCGGGACTGCGCGCGCGGCGGCAAGCGCCTCCTGCCAAAAGGCGAGCATTGGCGCCGGATCGGGCGCAAGCGGCGGGCGACCCAGCGCGTCGCAGACACAGACTTCCAATAGCAGCGCAAAGCGCTCGGGGCGGCGCAGCGCGTCGCAGCGTTCCAGCAGCGTCAGGATTGTGCCCGGGCGCAGGCGCGCCGCCTGCGGAATCAGGCCGTGCCAACGCGCGGTCAGCACCGCCAGCGCGCGGCAGTCGTTGGGGGCGCGCAGCCGCTCGCTCAGCGCTTCCGCAAGCGTTGCGCCGCGCGCTTCGTGGCCGTAATGGTGCGGCCAAAGCTCGCGCGGCGTGGTGCCTTTGCCCAGATCGTGCAGGAGCACCGCGTAGCGTACCGATAGCGGCGCGGCGCGCGCGGCGGCGACCTCCAGGCAGCACAAGACGTGTGTGCCCGCGTCCCCCTCCGGGTGGTACTGCGGCGGTTGCGGCACGCCAAAAAGGCACGCGAGTTCGGGTAGCAGCGCCGCGAGCGCCCCGGTTTCCTGCAGCACCGCAAACATGCGCTGCGGCGCCGCTTCCATCAGCCCGCGCGCGAGTTCCTGCCACACCCGCTCGGCGGTGAGCGCCGCGAGTTCGCCGCTCGCGGCAATCGTGCGCATCAGCGCCCGCGTTTCGTCCGCCACCGTGAAGTCGGCAAAGCGCGCGGCAAAGCGCGCCACACGCAGCACGCGCAACGGGTCTTCGACGAACGCCGGGCTGACGTGGCGCAGCACCTTGGCCTGCAGGTCTTTCATCCCCCCGAACGGATCGATCAGCGTGCCGTCGCGCGCCACCGCGATCGCGTTGATGGTCAGATCGCGCCGCGCCAGGTCTTCTTCCAGCCGCACCTCGGGGGAGGCATGAACGACAAAGCCTTTGTAACCCACGCCCGCCTTGCGTTCGGTGCGCGCCAGCGCATACTCTTCGTGCGTGTGCGGATGGAGGAACACGGGAAAGTCTTTTCCTACCGGTCGAAAGCCGCGCTCGGTGAGCGTTTGCGGCGTGGCGCCGACCACCACCCAGTCGCGGTCGCAGGCGTTTAGGCCCAGCAGAGCGTCGCGCACCGCGCCGCCGACCACATACACCTGAAGCCCCTCGGTGGCCGGGTCGGGCGCATCGAGCGCCAAGCGCGCGCGCAGCGACGCGGACTCGTTCGCAGCGGGAGGTGAGGTAGCGGGCAAAGTCCTCACGCCTGTCTACTCAACCCGTGTCTCTTGGAGTCACGGCGGGCGACTTCAGGCCTGATGCACGCGTCGCCACTCGGGGTAATGGCCGCGGTAGGTGTCGTGACCGAGATACGTCGGCGCGATCGCCTCCAGCGCCGTGGGTTCCAGGCCAAACGGCAGCGGCGCGCCAGCCACGACGTTGGGGACAGAGAGCGAGCGAAGGTTGTCGGGGGTGAGCGGCGGGTTGGGCAAGAGCGACATCAGCCGGGCTTGCACAAAGGCAAGCTTGTCGGGAAGCGGCACCACTGGCCGCGGGTGGCCGCTGACGCTGGCGGCGTACTCGACCAGTGCTTTGAGCGTATAGACGCGCGGCCCGCCGAGCGCGTAGGTCTGGCCGATGCTGGCCGGTTTTTCCAGGCAGCGCAGTAATACCGTCGCGACATCGCCCACATACACCGGCTGCAGCTTCGCGTCGGCTTTGCCGATCGGCAGCACGGGAAAGGTTTTTGCCAGCCGCGCAAAAAGGTTGAGGAACGAGTCGCCCGGGCCGAATACCACCGAGGGGCGCAGGATCGTCCAACCCACCGTATCGCCGAGCACACGGATCGCCGCTTCGCCGTCGGCTTTGGAGCGCAGGTATTCCGACGGCGCATCGGGGCTGGCGCCATTGGCGCTGATGTGAATGAGCCGGGGCACGCCGGCCTTTTGGCAGGCCGTCGCGAGGCGCCGCGGCCATTCGACGTGCGCCGCGGCAAAGTCGGGGCCGTAAGGGTGCCCCGGGCGCGAGTGCAGAATGCCGATGAAGTTGGCCACCAGCTGCGCGCCGCTGACCAGCGACGCGATGGTGGCGTCATCGAGCCGCGGCGTATCGATCACTTCGACACTGGGCAAGAGCAGCACTTCCCGCGCGTTTTGACGCCGGCGCGTCGGAATGACGACGCGCCAGCCGCGCGCGACCAGACGGTTGGCGACGTGGCGGCCAATGAAGCCGCTGCCGCCAAAGAGCACCGCAGTGGGTTGTGGGTTCATGGTTGCACCTCCAGTCGTTGTGTCAAGGCACTGAGTTGGGTTGCCGCATCGGCAAAGGGCAGCAGCAATTCGCTCAGGCGCGCCGGCCGCCCGAGCAGGTGCGCGTAGACGACGGTGTTGGCGAGCACGTTTTTGACGTAGCCGCGCGTCTCATCGATAGGCAGCAGTTCGACGTACAACAGTGCTTCCAGCAGTTCCGGGCGGCGGATGTCGTGGCGGGCTTGCAGCCGGCCGATGCGCCCCGGACCGGCGTTGTACGCGCCGGTCGCAAACACCGGATGCCCGTCGAAGCGCTCGTGCATCCAGCGCAGATACGTGATGCCGTAGCGCAGGTTGGTGCTGGGTTCCAATAGCTGCGGCACGCGGAATTGCCGCTCGCCGAGTTTTTCGGCGATCCATTTGCCGGTGGCCGGCATCACCTGCATCAGCCCGAGCGCGCCGCTACTGCTGCGCGCATCGGTGCGAAAGCGGCTTTCCTGGCGCATCACGCCGTACGCCCACGCCGGATCCACGCCTTCTTGCGCTGCGATTTGCGTCACGGTGGCGCGCCAGGGCAGAGGATAGCGCAGCGGCACTGCGGCCCAGTCTTCGGCGCGTTCCAGCAGGCGCACCCCCAGGTCGTACTGCTCGCGTTCGTGCAAGCGCTGCGCGGTGGCGCGCAACCGCTCCAGGGACTGGGGGGTGCGGGGTGCCGCGGCGAGCGCGTCGATTTCCTGCGCGGCTTCGTTGTCCCAGCCGCGCTGCCTGAGCGCCAGGACGCGGCGGGTTACCGGTTCGATCGCCAAGTCACCTTTGGGGGGAACGAACTGCGGCACTTGCCACGGGCGTCCTAAGAGCTCTTGCGCGAGCAGTCCAACGTAGTCGTCGCGTTCGGCAAGCCGCTGCCACCACTGCCGCGCCATGGCCGTTTGCCCCAGCGCCTGGTGTGCCCAGCCGCGCCAAAAGATCCAGTCGCGCGCTTGGCCCTCACCATCGGGCAGGGCTTCGATGCCCGCCAGCACCCGCGCCCAGTCCTGCGCCTGCAGCGCGAGGCGAATCTTCCAGCGTTGCGCTTCCACCCACAGGGTGCTGTCGGGGAGCGTCTCGCTCCAACTGACCGCGACCGGCAAGTGTTGGCGCGCCGCGGCGACGAACGCAGCGCGGCGCACGGTGTCGCGCAGCTCGGAATGGGCGTTGAGGCGCGCCGCGGCTTCATGAACGGCCTCGGGATCGTCGCGCGCCGCGAGCACCAGCGCCGCGGCGTAAGCGAGCGCTTCGTCGCGGGCGGCAAGCGCCGCGGCAGGGGTTTGCCGCCAGGTGCGTTCATGGCGCTGGGCGCGCTGGCGTAGGTGCGCCGCACTGTCGCTGTTGGCCAGCGCTGCCCACGCTTGGGCGCCGTCCCAGCCGGCTTCGAACAGGGTGGCGAGAAAACGCTCCTCCAGCCACTCCCTCGGCAGATGCCCCAGCGCCAGCGCCGCTTCGAACCACGGGGCGCAGTCGCTTGGCAAGCGGGTCATCGCCGCGAGGCGCTCGCGCAGCAGCGGCGCGATGGCCTCGGCGGTCGGGGCGGTCATCATCTGTGCCTGCCCCAGCCAGCAGCGGCTGCTCGGGTCGTGGCGCAGGATGGCGCGGGACCATTGCAGGGCTTCGCCCCAACGGCCTTCGCGCACCGCCGCCTGCGCCAGCGCCCGCCGGATGCGCTCACCCAACGCATCGTCGCCGTGGCGGCGCAAAAACCCCTGCACTTCCGCGTCGTTGGTCTCGCCGCGCAGGATCTGCAGCGTCAGACGCCAGGCGGTGACGTAAGGCGCGAGCGGGTCGTTGCCGGTGCGACTTTCCAGCGCGATGAGCGCTGAGAGGTCAGCCCGGGCAAAAGCGTCGCGGGCGCGGGCGATGGCGTCGTTGGCTTCGGCTTTGGCCGCGGCAGGCTTGCCTGCGGTTGCGGTCCCTTGGCCGCGGGCCGCGGCAGCGCTGGCGGCAGCGGCTTTGCCCGAGGCAGAGGTCGAAGTTTTGGCCGCGGATGGCAGGGTTTTGGCGGCAGAGGCGTTGGTTGCCGCTTTGGGTGGGGAAGGGGGCGATTCTTTGGCCACCGAGGAATTCGTGGCGGTTTTCTGCGCGGACGATGGCGTCTCTTTGGTCGGGGCAACGGGCGAATCTTGGGCGAAGGTGGCTTTCGTTGTGGGTTTCTGAAGCGAAGCGGTGGGCTCTTTGGGCATCGTATCGGCCCACGCGCTGGAGGCAAGCAGCATGACGCCGACGAGCCAGCCGCGGCTTTGCGCTAAGATGTGTCGCTTTACGGAAAAAGGCACGATCATGGCGGTGATTGTACCGGAAGGAGACGGCCGTGCGGCGTTGCGGCGCGCCGCGCTCGCGGCACGCCGGGCGATGTCCCCCGCGGCGTGGCAAAGCGCCAACGCAGCGCTTGTCGCGGCGCTGGCCGCGTGGTGGCAAGCGTGGGGCGCGCGGCACAGGGGGACGCCTTGGGTGGGGTTGTATTGGCCGCTCAAGAATGAACCCGACGTGCGGCCGGTGTTTGCCGATTGGCCGCAGCGGGCATTGCCGGCGGCGGTGGCAGCGCACGCCCCGCTCGAGTTTCGCGTCTGGCGCAAGAAAGCGCCGATGACGGTGGATATTTACGGTATTCCGACGCCAGAGACGAACGAAACGGTGCGCCCCGAAGTGGTGATCGTGCCGCTGGTGGCGTTCGATCGCCGCGGCTACCGCATCGGCTATGGCGGCGGGTTTTACGACCGCACGCTCGCGGCATGGCGCCGGCAAGGCTGGAACGGTCTGGCGGTGGGGGTGGGGTTTGACCGCGCCGAAGTCGCCGACGTCCGGCCGCAGTCGCACGACGTGCCGATGGACGTAGTGGTGACCGACGGTGGGGTGGTGCTCGATGCCAGCGACGTTGCGCCCCATTGGGAATCACCTTTTCGTAGGGGTTCGCGGTGAAAGGGGATGGCGATGCGGACCGATGCTGTGCCGCTTAGGTTCGCTGATGGTCCCGTCTCACCCACGCGAAGGCCGGGGGTGGTTTCGTCGGGGACCGGCAGTAACGGTTACGCACCGTTACTGCCGGCGGCGAGGAACAACCGGTAGGCCGGGTTGTGCGTTTCTTCCACCCAGTCGTAACCGAGCCGGTCGAGGAAGGCGGCGAATTCGGTGCTTTCCTCGGGCGGCACCTGCATGCCCACCAGTACCCGGCCGTAGTCGGCACCGTGGTTGCGGTAGTGAAACAGGCTGATGTTCCAGTCGGAACGCAGCTGCGACAAAAAGTTCATCAGCGCCCCGGGCCGTTCGGGGAATTCGAAACGGAACAACCGTTCGTTCATGACCTGTGGCGCACGGCCGCCGACCATGTAGCGCACGTGGGTTTTGGCCAGTTCATCGTCGGTGAGATCGATCGCTGGCAGCCCCGCCGCACTCAGGGCTTCGATCAGTTGCCCCACTTCTTTGCGCTCGTGGATGGTGACGCCAACGAAAATGTGCGCTTTTTCGGGATCGGCGTAGCGGTAGTTGAACTCGGTGATGTTGCGGTGCCCCAGCAGCTGAATGAAGGCGCGAAACGACCCTGGCCGTTCGGGAATGGTCACCGCCAGTACGGCTTCGCGTTGTTCTCCCAATTCGGCACGCTCGGCCACAAAACGCAGCCGGTCGAAGTTCATGTTGGCGCCCGAAGCGACCGCTACGAGCGTTTTGCCGCTTACCGCGTGTTTTTTCACCCAGGCTTTGACGCCAGCTACCGCCAGCGCCCCGGCCGGTTCGAGGATCGCGCGCGTGTCTTCGAACACGTCCTTGATCGCCGCGCAGATCTCGTCGTTGGTCACCACGATCATCTCATCAACGTAGCGCTGGCACAAGCGGAAGGTTTCCGCGCCGACCTGCTTGACCGCGGCGCCGTCGGCAAAGAGCCCCACTTGCGGCAGCACCACCCGTTCGCCGACGGCGAGCGAGCGGGTCATCGCGTCGGCGTCTTCGGCCTCCACACCGACGATGCGGATGTCGGGGCGCAAGCGTTTGAGGTACGCTGCGATGCCGGCAATCAGCCCGCCGCCACCGACGCAGCAGAATACCGCATCGAGCGGCTCGGGGTGCTGGCGCAGCAGTTCCATGCCGATCGTACCTTGCCCCGCGATGACCTCCGGATCGTCGAAGGGGTGAATGAAGGTCAGTCCTTCGCGTTCGGCCAGCTCCTGCGCAAACGCATAGGCGTCGGAGTACGATTCGCCGGCAAGCACCACCTCGCCGCCACGCGAACGTACCGCTTCCACCTTGATCAACGGCGTGGTGGTGGGCATCACGATCACCGCGCGCACCGCGACGTTGAGTCGCTGTCGCAGTGTCGCGGCCGCCAGCGCCACCCCTTGGGCGTGATTGCCAGCGGAGGCGCAAATGACGCCGCGCGCCAGTTGTTCGGCGCTCAAATGGGCCATTTTGTTGTAGGCGCCGCGCAGCTTGAAGCTAAATACCGGCTGCAGGTCTTCGCGTTTCAAAAGCACGGTGTTGCCCAGCCGCCGCGACAGCGCCGGCGCCATTTGCAACGGCGTTTCCTGCGCGACGTCATAGACGCGGGCGGTGAGAATGCGCTCAAGGTAATCGCGCGGCGGCGTCACGATGCTTCTCCTTCTGAGGATTCGTGCGGGGTATTGCTGGCCGCGAGCAGCGCTTCATGGCGGGCGAGAAATTCGCGCGTGCTGTCGATGCCGCGGCGCTTGAGCACGAAATTGCGCACCGCGGCTTCAAGGAGCACCGCCATGTTGCGGCCAGAGGCGACCGGCAGATGCACGCGCGGGATCGCCACGCCCAGGATGTCCTCAGTTTCTTCCTCGATGGATAGGCGCGGCAGTGGCGTGGTATCAGGCTGGATGCGCTTGAGATTGGCAATGAGCCTCAGCCGCATTTTGCGCCGCACCGAAGTTTCACCGAAAATCGTGCGCACATCCAGTAGTCCCAACCCACGCACCTCGATGTAGTGCCGCAGCAGCTCCGGACAGGAACCTTCGAGCACGGTGGGGGCAACGCGCGCCAGTTCCACTGCGTCGTCCGCAACCAGGCCGTGCCCGCGGGTGATCAACTCTAGCGCCAGTTCCGATTTGCCGGTGCCCGCTTCTCCGGTGATCAGTACCCCCACGCCGAGCACGTCCATCAGCACGCCGTGCACGACGATCCGTTCGGCCAGCGTGCGTGACAAATGATGGCGCAACCGGTCGATGACTTCGGCGGTGGGGCGGGGACTGGCAAGCAACGCGATGCTCTGCGCCACGCAGACCTGGTGCATCACCGGCGGTACCTTTTGTCCGTCGGCGACGATGATCGCCGGCGGTTGCGCCGCGGCGATGGTTGCAAGGACGTGCTGGGTTTTTTCCGCGGGGTGACGGGCGGCCCACGCAAATTCCGCAGCGCCGACCACCTGGATGCGGCTGGGGTGAATGATGTTGAGGTGCCCCACCAGGTCGGCCGGCCACAGGTAGTGTTCGCTCACCCGCACCGTGCGGCTGAGGTCGCCCGCCAGGTGCTGCAGCTGCAAGGTCTCGGTGAGCGCCGCGAGGATGGCGCCGACGGTGGTTTCACGTACCGCCATCGTTCAGGCAAAAAAACCGGCGATGCGTCCGGGATCGGCCACGGCGAGCAGTTCGTGGCGTCGCTCGGGGTCGCTCAGCATTTCGGCCAGCGCCGCGAGTAGCTCCAGATGCGCCTCGGTGGCTTCTTCGGGCACCAGCAAACCGACGACCAGGCGCACGGGAAGGTGATCCACGGCGTCGAAATCGACCCCTTCGGCCAAGCGCAGAAATGCGGCGCGCGGGCGGGTCAGTCCTTTGATGCGGGCGTGCGGAATCGCAATGCCCTCACCAATGCCGGTGGATCCCAGTTGCTCGCGCGCCAGGAGCGCCCGAAACACCGCGTTCGCGTCGAGCGCGTCTGCGTCGGCAAAACGCTGCGCGAGCAGTTCCAACACCCGTTTTTTGCTCGTGGCCGCGACGTCGAGCGCCACGTGCCCGGGATCGAACAAATCGGCCAAAACGCTCATGATAGGGTAACCCCCAGACGTCCGGGCGCGTGCCCGGACCTGACCGATCAGTGGCCACCGTTGTGGTGATTGGTGACGATTTCTTTGTGTTTGACCAGCTGGCGGTCGAGTTTGTCTGCCATCGCGTCGATTGCCGCGTAAAGGTTTTCGGCAATCGCTTCAGCGTGGAAATCTTTGTTTTTGACGTGCACGTTGCACTCGGCCTTGTGTTGCAGCTTATCTACAGAAAGGATCACGCGTGCCGAGGTGGCGTGATCGAAGTGGCGCAGCGCCTGTTGCAGTTTTTCGGTGACGTACTGACGCAAGGCGTCGGTGACTTCGACGTGATGACCCGAGACGGTGAGGTTCATCGATGGCTCCTTGTTAGGTGATTCGTTTCCGTAATTTCGCTGGGGCAATTCCCAGCGCGTCGCGGTATTTTGCCACGGTTCGCCGGGCGATCACAATGCCTTCGCGATTCAGTAGCGCTACCAGATCGTTGTCCGAAAGCGGCGCGGCAGGGTTCTCCGCGGCGATGAGTTCGCGCAACCGCTGCTGGATCGCCGCTGCGGCGGCGGTCTCACCCGATTCGCTGCTCACCTTGGCGCTGAACAAGCGCTTGAGTGGCACGACGGTGCCGTCGGGCGCAAGGAGCGACTTGCCGGCCACTACCCGCGAGACGGTGGATTCGTGGATCTCGAGCGCATGGGCGATGTCTTTGAGGGTCAGCGGCTTGAGCGCCGCAGCGCCGTGTTCGAAGTACGCCGCTTGCGTGTCGACGATCGCCTGCGCCACTCGCACCAAAGTGGCGGCGCGTTGTTCAAGCGCTTTGACAAATTGTCTCGCTTCCGACAGGTATTGCCGCCATTCGGCGGGGCTGCGGCGAGTGATGAGTTCCTGGTAGCGCGGCGAAACGACCACGCGCGGGTAAGCGGCCGGGTTGAGCTGTACCTGCCAGGCGTTGCCAACGCGCCGCACGAGCAGATCCGGGATCAGGTAGCGCGCTTCTGCCGCACCGAAGCGCAGCCCCGGTTTGGGATCGAGCGCGGTGATGCGCTCAATCGCCGCTTTGAGCGCAGCGCGGTCACAGCCCAAGCGGCGTTGCAGGGTGTCGAAGTCGTGGCGCGCCAGTAGCGGCAGCCCCTCATCGACAATTTTCAGCGCCAGGTCTCGTTCGGCACTTTGCGGTTGTTCCAGAAGTTGCAGACGCAAACATTCTTCGAGCGAGCGCGCGCCGACCCCCGCCGGATCGAAGGTCTGCACGATCGCCAGCGCCGCTTCGAGCTCGGTTTCGGTACAGGGGTAGGGGCTCGCGGCGGCGATTTCGGCAAAACTCAACGAAAGATAGCCGGTGTCGTCGATCGCTTCGATCAGCGCCATCATCGCCGGCAATAGCGCTTCGGGAATGGTCGACAACGCCGCTTGCTCCAAGAGATGCTCTTGCAGGGTTTTTTCGGCCGAAAGGGTTGCCAACGGGTCGTGCTCTTCCGCGTCGCGCTGGCGTCCCGAGTCGGCGTCGTCCCAGTAGTAATCGGCTTCAGCAGGGGGCAGAGGTGCTTCGGCTTCGTCGTGGACGGTGGGGTCGGCAACTGCTTCGGCTTGGGCGGACGAAGGCGATGCGGCTGGGGTTTCGGCGGGGTCTTCCGTCCATTGCGCGGCTTTTGCGGGGGAGGAGGTCGCGCTAAAGGGCATGCCCTCGGGTTCCTCGTCGGCAAGGGCCAGCAGTGGGTTGCGCTCCAGCGCCGCAGCGATTTCTTGCTGCAGTTCCGCAGCAGGCAGCGTCAGCAGATGCAGCGCTTGTTGCAGTTGCGGCGCGATCGTCGTGGTTGCGGCGATACGTACGCCGACCCCAGTGCCGGGCTTGCTCACCTCAACCCCCTGCGCTCGGTTGCCAGTTGAAGCCTTCGCCCAGATAGACGCGGCGCACGTCCGGATGCGTCACGATCTCCTCGGGCGTACCGGCGGCGATCACCCGTCCTTGCGCCAGAATCGCCGCGTGTTGGCAAATGCCAAGGGTTTCGCGCACGTTGTGGTCGGTGATCAGCACCGCCACTCCCTTGCTTTGCAAGAAGCGCACGATGCGCTGAATGTCGCCCACGGCGATCGGATCCACACCGGCAAACGGCTCGTCGAGCAGGATGAGCTTGGGTTCGATCGCCAATGCCCGCGCGATTTCCAGCCGTCGCCGCTCGCCGCCCGACAGCGCTACCGCCGGCTGATCCGCCAGCGCCGCGATGCCGAGCTCTTCCAGGAGTTCCTCTTCGCGCTTTTGCCGTGCGCGCGCCGGCAGACCGTGGAGCTCGAGCACCGCACGCAGGTTCTGCCGCACCGTCAGCTGCCGAAAAATGCTTGCTTCTTGCGGCAGGTAGGCCATCCCGTGGCGGGCGCGGCGATGGATCGGTTCGTGGGTGATGTCGCGTTCGGCAAAAACGATGCGGCCGGCATCGGCGCGAATGAGACCGACGATCATGTAAAAGCAAGTGGTCTTGCCGGCGCCGTTCGGCCCCAGCAGCCCGACGATCTCGCCGGCAGCGACGCTGAGCGAGACGTCATCGACCACGCGCCGGGCGCCAAAGCGCTTGGTGAGATGTTCGACGGTCAATAGACTCATGCATCGTCCGTTGCGGGTTCCGGCCAACGCTCGGTGTCGTCTGGCGGATCTTTGAGCACGCGGCGGATCGTTTCCCAGGCAAAGCCGCGTGCGGCCAGAAAGCGCGCTTGCTTGGCGTAGGTCTTGGCGTCGGTAGGTGCGGCGCCGAACTTACGCTGCCAAAGCGCGCGGGCGCGGGTGAGTTCATCGCCTGCCTCTGCGGTGAGTTCCGAAAGCGCCGCTTCGCCGACGGGCTCCGGTATTCCCCGCTGGCGCAGCCGGTACTTGAGCGCGGCATCCCCATGCCCGGGCAAGCGCGCCGCGACCGTTTGCCGCGCCGCACGCGCCTCGTTCAAGAACCCCAGCGCTTCGGCACGCGCGGTCACCGCGGCGATCGTCGCCTCCGTAAAGCCGCGGCGGGAAAGTGCTGCCGCCAGTTCTGCGCGGGTGCGTTCGCGTCGCGCCAGCAGCCGCAGCGCCGCGTTCCACGCTTCAGGCTCAGGCAGCGGATCCATGGGTGTTGCGGATAGGCGAGTGTTGGGGGGACGCTGCCCTTGGGGCGTGGCGCTCTGCCCGATTTTGCCACTGTGCCCGAGGCAAAGAGGCAGCGCGTTGCTGGCGTGGCCGTCCGACACCATGACATTTCGCGATCACGACAAAGGCTCCGTCGCGGTGTTGCTCGCGGCTTCTCCTTCTGCAGTCACCGCACCCAGTTCCGGTAGCTTCGGCAGCCCGGCTTTTTCGCGAATGCGGTTTTCGATACGGCGTGCCAGCGCCGGGTTTTGCTTGAGAAAGTCGCGCGCGTTGTCCTTGCCTTGCCCCAGGCGCTGTCCCTCGTAGGCGTACCACGCGCCGGTCTTATCCACCAAGCCGTACTGTACGCCCAGTTCCAGAATTTCGCTTTCGCGCGAAATGCCTTCGCCGTAAAGGATGTCGAACGCCGCTTCCTTAAACGGCGGCGCCACTTTGTTCTTGACCACTTTGACGCGGGTTTCCGACCCCAGCACCTCGTCGCCTTTTTTGATCGTGCCGGTCTTGCGGATGTCCATGCGCACGCTGGCGTAGAACTTGAGCGCATTGCCGCCGGTGGTGGTTTCGGGGTTGCCGAACATCACGCCGATTTTCATGCGGATCTGGTTGATGAAAATCACCAGCGTGTGGGTGCGGGCGATGCTGGCGGTGAGTTTTCTGAGCGCCTGGCTCATCAAGCGCGCCTGTAGCCCGGGAAGCGAATCACCCATCTCGCCTTCGATCTCGGCTTTGGGCACCAGTGCGGCGACTGAGTCGATCACGATGACATCCACCCCGCCCGAACGCACCAGCATGTCGGCGATCTCCAGCGCCTGCTCACCGGTGTCGGGCTGGGAAATGAGCAGCTCATCGACATTGACGCCGAGCTTTTTCGCGTATTGCACGTCGAGCGCGTGCTCGGCGTCGATGAACGCCGCGGTGCCGCCGAGTTTTTGCGCCTCGGCGATTACGTGCAGGGTCAGCGTGGTTTTCCCGGACGATTCCGGACCGTAGATCTCCACCACGCGACCGCGCGGCAGCCCGCCAATGCCCAGCGCGATGTCCAGGCCCAGCGAACCGGTGGGAATGGCTTCGATGTTGCGCTCCACACTGCCGTCGCCCAGGCGCATCACGGTGCCTTTGCCGTATTGCCGTTCGATTTGCGCCAGCGCGGCCTGTAGCGCTTTGCGCTTGTCTTCCAACGTGGTCATGGCGGTCCTTTCGTGGAAAAATAATGGTCGAATTCGGCGCAAGGAGGACAGAATCAAGTCTCTTCGGAGAATATCGCATCGAGCGACTGGGTTTGCAGTAAGCGCGTGGCCCAGCGCTCGATCTGGCAGCGGTCGGCCTGCGCTAACCGTTGCAAATAGTCCTCCGGCAGCGTACCGAATTTACTTTGCAGCTGCAGGCGCAGGATCAGCCGTTCGCCCTCCAGCAATCCTTTTTCGATGCCTTCTTGCAGACCTTGTTGTAAGCCCTGTTGCAGGCCCTGTTGCAGGCCCTGTTGCAGGCCCTGTTGCAGGCCTTGGGTTTTCCATTCTTCTACCCAGCGTTCCACGGTTTCGGCAAGCATCGCGTGCATCTCCTCCAGGTCGTCACAGTGGTCAGGTATGGTAGCGCGTGGCGCCACCCGCCGCAAGACTACCCGGCGTAACCATACGGTGAAATGCCGGCGCAATTCCGAGTATTTGGCGCCATCGCGTAATCGTGCCTTGAGTTGTGCGACTCGTTCCCGCAGCTCGGTAACGTCGCGGCAACGTTCCAGCCGAACGATCTCGGCAAACAAACCATGCGCTTTTTCCAGACGCTCCGCCGGCCAGACGGTCTCGTCGATCAGCCAATAACGGTGGCGCGGTATCGCTTCGCGCAAAGACTCAGGAAGGTCGATAGGGAAAAGCGCTTCCGTGTGCGTGGGCGCGCGCCAGGGACGAGCGCCGTGATATATCACGATCGGGATCAGGGGGGGAAGGGGTTCTGTCGGCCGAATCAACTTCTGGGTGATCAGGCGCTGATACACCAACCCGCAATAGACCCAGGTGCGCAGTGCCATGAACGCTTGTGGTTCATTCTGCGCCTCGATGAGCAGATAGACGTACCACCATTCCTTGTGATGTTTCAGTCGCCACAAAAGGTCGCATCGCCGTTCCACACCGAACTCGGCCGAGACGAGCGCCGTATCGACCGGTTCGAGCGTCTCGAGCGCAAGTTCTTGCACCCATGGCGCGTCGATGAACTCAGTAAGCAAACTCGCCACCACCTCGGGGTGAGACAAAAGGCTGCGGTAGGATTGGTCTTGGGCAAAGCTCATGAATGGATCATAACATTGAAGTTCCCAGCGCAATGAGGCCTTATCGTTATTGACTCTCCGTTCACTTTTCTGCATACTGTACGCCATGTCCAAGGCCAGGACGGGGCGAGATGAACCAGCGGTGTAGCGAACAAAACGCCATGAAGCGCCGAAAAGAGGATGCGGCGGCAGTAGGGCGCAGGTGGCGCTGGAGGGCTGCGTGTGGAATCCTGGTCGCAACGTTGGCGCTCGGCTGGCGCGTTGCTCCGGTCGTCGCGCAGGGTTCTGCGGGTGGTGCCCAAGCCTCTACCGGTGGCGCCCAGAATGCTCAGGCGGGTGCACCGGCTACCCCAAACCTCGCGCCAAGCACTTCCCGCGGCACCCCGCCCTCGCCGGCGGGCCCCCAGGCTTTTTCGGCAGCCCCGCAGGCGCCAGCGCAGACGCCGCCACCGCCGCGCGTGGAAGTGGCCAGTGCCACACGTGGTGTGGTGCTGGTGGAAAGCGAAGTGCCGGCGCGTCTTACCGCGAGCCGGCGCGCCGAGGTGCGGGCGCGCGTGGAAGGCATCGTTGAGGCGCAGCGCTACCGGGAGGGCGAAGAGGTACGCGCCGGGCAAACGCTCTTTGAGCTCGACGCGCGCCCATACCAAGCGGCGTTGGCGGCGGCCGAGGCGCTGGTGGCGCAGCGGCAAGCGGAACTCAAGCGCCAACAATCGCTGGTAGCGCAGGGCTTTGCTTCGCAGCAGACGCTCGATCTGGCCAAAGCCAACCTGGCGGCAGCCGAGGCGCAGCGCACCGAAGCGGCGTTAAAACGTGAGTACGCGCGGGTGCCGGCACCGATCGCCGGCCGCGCCGGCCGGGCGCTGGTGACCGAAGGGGCGCTGGTAGGCAAAGGTGAGGCCACGCTTTTGACCACCGTCGAGGTGATCGACCCCATCCACGCGCTCATCACCGAGCCGCTGGCGCAATGGCAGTTGCGCCAGCGTTTGGGAATCGCGGCGCCGGCACCGCAGCTGGTCATCGAAGGCGAAGCGCCGCGCGTCGGCCGCTGGATCGTCACCGACTGGCAGGTGGATCCCAACACCCACACCGTCACCAGCAAAGCCGAGTTCCCCAACCCGGACCGGCGGCTGTTGCCCGGCATGTTCGTGCGCGTACGCGTGCCGACGGCGGAACGCGAGGCGGTGACCGTGCCGCAACGCGCCATCGCTTCTGGCGCCGCAGGGTTGTTCGTCTGGGTGGTCGAAGAGGGACGGGCGCGCCTGCAGCCGGTGACGCTGGGGGGCTTCGTCGGCGAGCGGGTGGAAGTCACCTCCGGGCTACAGGGCGGAGAGCCAGTGGTGGTGGCCGGACAGGCGCGGTTGCGCCCTCCGGGCGGGCCGGTGACAGTGGCGAGACCATCGGCCACTGATGGCGGTAAAAACCTATCCCTTCCAACCACCGCCAGTACGAAGAATAGGCCGGCGCCAGAGGTCAGTTCCGCCGAGCCGGCAAGTACCACCGGTAGCGCCACCGCCACGGCGGGGCAAACGAGCACCGCGCCGCGCGAGGAAGGCGGCAACGCCCCGCGCCCACGATCCGGTGCACCAACCCCGAACGCCAGCCGGTAAGGAGCCGCACCGATGCCCCGCTTTTTTATCGATCGCCCGATCTTTGCCGCGGTCATCGCCATTTTGATCACGCTTGCCGGCTTGTTGGCGGTCAGAAACCTGCCGGTGTCGCAATATCCGGCGGTGGCGCCGCCGCAGATCGCTTTTACCGTCGTCTATCCCGGCGCTTCCGCCAAGACCATCGAAGACAACGTGCTCAAGGTGATCGAGCAGGAAATGAACGGGCTCGAGAACCTGTTGTATGTGGAGGCCTCGGCGGAGCTGGGGCGCGGCACATTGACCCTGACGTTTGAAACCGGCACCAACCCGGAACTGGCGAGCGTCGAGGCGCAGAACCGCTACCGCCGCGTCGAGGCGCGTCTACCCGATGAGGTGCGCCAGCGCGGCGTGACGGTGACCAAACCGCAGCGCAACTGGTTGATGATCGTCTCCCTCAACGCACCGCAGGGCGGTTACAGCGCCATCGATCTGGGTTCGATCGCCGCGAGCCAGGTGCTCGACGCGCTGCGCCGCGTGCCGGGGGTGGGGGAAGCAGTGCTCTTTGGCACTGAGTACTCGCTGCGCATCTGGCTCGATCTGGAGCGGCTGCACGCGCTGGGTCTGACGCCGGGGGACGTGGCGCGGGCGGTGAAAGCGCAAAACGTTGACCTGGCGCTGGGGGAGCTTGGGCAATTGCCGGCGGTGCCCGGGCAGCAACTCAACGCCGTGGTGGTGGGCGGCGGCAAAGGGCGCTCGGTGGCCGAGTTCGAAAACCTCATCGTGCGCGCGCACAGCAGCGGCGCGCAGGTGCGGCTCAAGGACGTGGCGCGGGTGGAGCTCGGTGCCGACAGCTACGACGTGATCGCGCGACTGGACCAAAAACCCAACGCCGCGATCGGTATTCGCACGGCGCCGGGCGCGAACGCGCTGGAGGTGGCCAACGCGGTGAAAGCGACGATGGCGCAGCTCGAGCGCTTCCTGCCGCCGGGGGTGGTTTGGGCGGTGCCGTACGACACCAGCCGCTTCATCGACATCTCGATCCGCGAGGTGGTCAAGACGCTCGTGGAAGCCGCGGCGCTGGTATTTGCGGTGATGTGGCTGTTTCTGGGAAGCCTACGCGCCACCCTCATTCCAATGATTACCGTGCCGGTGGCGCTGGCGGGTGCGGCAGCGGTGCTGTGGGCGCTCGGGTATTCGATCAACGTGCTCACCCTCTTTGCGATGGTGCTGGCGATCGGCATTCTGGTCGATGATGCGATCATCGTGGTGGAGAACGTCGAGCGGCACATCGTCGAGACCGGCTTTTCGCCACGCGACGCGGCAATTCGGGCGATGCAGGAAATCACTGGCGCGGTGATCGGCGTGACCGTGGCGCTGATGGCCGTGTTCGCGCCGCTGCTTTTCATCAGCGGTTCGGTGGGGGTGATCTACCGCCAGTTTGCGGTGACGCTCATCGCGACGATGGCCTTTTCGGCGTTTCTGGCGCTGTCCTTGGCGCCGGCGCTCGCGGCGCATTTCCTCAAACCAAGCCATCGCCCTAAGCCGCGCCTCTTTGACCGGCTGTTTTATTGGGTGCGTGAGCGTTATGGCGCTGCGGCGGCCGCGATTGCGATAAGACCCGTGCGCTGGATGATCCTCTACGCCGGCATCGTTGCGCTTGCCGTCTGGGGACTGCACAAACTGCCGTCGAGCTTTCTACCCGAGGAGGACCAGGGCTATATCATCGCCGTGGTGCAGCTGCCGGCCGGCGCGACGCGCGAGCGCACCGAAGCGGTGCTGGCGGAAGTGGAACGCTTTTATCTTTCCCAACCCGAAGTGGCGCGGGTGGTCGGGGTGCTCGGGTTTTCCTTCTTTGGGCGGGGGCAGAACACCGCGCTGACCTTTGTGTCGCTCAAGGACTGGCGCGAACGCACCGCGCCGGGTTCCCGCGCACAGGCGCTGGTAGCGCGCACCTTCCGGGAATTGGCGCCGCGGCTGCCGGATGCGCTCATTGTCGCGGTCAATCCCCCACCGATTCCAGAGCTAGGGGCCGTCGGCGGGTTTGATTTGCGGCTGTTGGACCGTACTGGACTGGAACGGGCGGGGTTGCTGGAGGTGCGTAACGCGTTTGTCGCCGCGGCGGCGCAGGACAAGCGCTTGTTTGGCGTGCGCCCGGAGGGTCAGGAACCGGCGCCGCAATTGGCGGTGCGGCTGCAACGCGAACGTGCCGCGGTGATGGGGATCGATCAGGCTACCCTCAACGAGACGCTGGCCATGACGCTGGGCACGGCGTATCTGGGCGACTTTTTGCACGAAGGCCGGGTGCGGCGGGTGCAGATGCAGGCTGATGCGCCGTGGCGGGCTTCGCCTGAGGCCATCGCGCAGGTGCCGCTGCGCAATGTCAGCGGTGGCATCACCACCTTGGGGGAAGTGGCGACGCTGGCGTGGCAGACGGGGTTGCCGCGGCTCGATCGCTTCAACGGCGTGCCGTCGCTCAAGATCGGCGGCCAGGCGGCGCCGGGCGTGTCGTCAGGCGAAGCGCTGGCGGCGCTGGCGGAACTCGCCGCAACAGTGCTGCCACCCGGATACGACTACGCGTGGGCAAGCACCTCGTTCGAGGAACAGCGCGCTGGCGCGCAGGCGCCGCTGCTGTTTGCGCTCGCGGTGCTGGTAGTGTATTTGGCGCTGGCTGCCCTTTATGAAAGCTGGCGGTTGCCGGTGGCGATCCTTTTGGTGGTGCCTTTTGGGGTGCTGGGGGCGGCGTGGCTCGCGGCGTGGCGGGGGTTGCCCAACGACGTGTTTTTCAAAGTGGGGTTGATCGTGATGATCGGGCTGGCAGCGAAAAACGCGATTCTGATCGCTGAATTCGCCCGCCAGCGCGAAGAAAGCGGCGCTTCGCGCCTTGAGGCGCTCACCGATGCGGCCCGGTTGCGACTGCGTCCGATCCTGATGACCTCGCTGACCTTCGTGCTCGCGTCGTTGCCGCTGGCGCTGGCCACCGGCGCGGGCGCTGCCAGCCGCATTGCGGTGGGCACCGGCGTGGTGGGCGGAATGCTTGCTGCGACGTTTCTGGCGATTTTCTGGGCGCCGCTTTTTTACCGCCTGTTCGCCCCGCCGACCAGCCACGCGGCGGCGAATTCCTCCGCGGGCACCGGTCGCCCGTAGAACCAACCTTGGTGGATGAGGTGCGCAAAAGGCGCGAGCGCCGCGGCACACGCGGCGTTCTCTACCCCTTCGGCGACCACGTTGAGGCCGTACAGATCGGCGATCGCGACGATCGCTTGGATCAACCGCACCTGCCGCGGCTCTTGATCCAGGCGCCGCACGAAGCGCTGATCGATCTTGAGTTCATGCACCGGCAGCTCATGAAGATACGCCAGCGACGAATAGCCGGTGCCGAAGTCATCGATCGACCAACGCACGCCCAGCGTTTCGGTCAGCACGCGCATCTGCGCGATCACCGCTTCGGGTTGCTCGATCACCACGTTTTCGGTGATCTCCAGCACCAGCTGCTGCGCCGGCCAGCCGCTTTGCGTCAATGCCTGTTGCAACGACTCAGCAAACCCCGCGTCGCGCAGCTGCCGCGGTGAGACATTGACCGAGATCGTGCCGGCAAAACCGTACTGGGCTTGCCATTCGGCGGCCTGCGCGCAGGCGCGGCGCAACACCCACGCCCCCAGCGCGACGATCTGACCGCTTTGTTCGGCCAGCGGAATGAACTCCACCGGCGAAACGAGCCCGAGCTCGGGGTGCTGAAAGCGCAGCAGCGCTTCTGCGCCCGCCAGCGTGCCGTCGGCGCGCACCTGCGGTTGCCAGGCCAACCTCAGGCATTCGCGGGCCGGTTCATCGCCGCGCAGACACGCCGCCAGCCCCTCCAGTACCTGCATGCGCCGTTCCAACAGCTCGGCTTGATGCGGTTCGTACCAGGCGACCGTCAAATCCTCGGCCTTGGCGCGCGCCAGCGCCAGGGAGGCCGCCGCGAGCACCCGCTCGGCAGGCGTGAGCTCGGCAGTCAGCAGCACGGCCCCCACGCGCAACCGCACCGGCACGGTCACCGATGAATCGTGGTTCGGCAGCGGCAGAGTGATTTCGTCGCGCTCGAGCGCGGCGCGCCACTCGGCCAAGCGCGCCAGCGCCGTGGTTTCGTTCGCAGCGGCGGGCAGCGGGGTGAGCACGGCGAACTCGTCGCCAGCGATGCGCGCAGCGAATTCCAGCGGACGCTTGGCGGCAGTGATCGCCCCCGCCAACCAAATGAGTAGCGCATCCCCGGCCGCAGGGCCGAAGCGGTCGTTGATTGAACGTACGCCGCGCAGATTGAACAAAAACAGCGCGTAGCCGCTTTCTTGGCGCTGCACATGCACCAGCGCTTCGTCCAGACGTTCGATGAGGCTTTGGCGGTTGGGCAGGCGCGTGAGCACATCGTGCGTGGCGGCAAAGCGCAGTTCCGCTTCCAGTCGCCGCTGTTCGCTGACGTCGAACTTCACCGCCACGTAATGGCTCGTGCGGCCTGCTTCATCGCGCACCGGCGCCACCACGGCGGTTTCGGTATAAATTTGCCCGTTTTTGCGCCGATTGATGAACTCCCCCACCCAGGTGCGGCCGGTGGTGAGGTGCGCCCACAGATCGTCATAAACCGCAGGCGGAGTGTGGCTGGATTTCAGCAGGTTCGGGTTTTTCCCTTGCACTTCCGCAAGCGTATAACCGGTGACCTCCTCAAAGGCGCGATTGACCCACAAAATGGCCGGTTGCGTGTCGGTGATCACCACCGAAGTGGGTGTGGCTTCGATCGCCTGCGACAGTAGCCGTAGCTCTTCGGACTGCTGCTGTAGCCGCGTCCAAGCCTCCTGCAGGGCCAGCGTCAGGGTCGCCAGCTCGCGCGGTAGCCCGGTGCTGGGTAGCGCTGTGATGGCGGCAAGCTGCTGGGCGGCGGGGCGTTGCAGCGCGGCGCTGAGGGTTGCCAGCGGTCGCAGCAAGCGCCGATACGACCACAGCAGCAGCGCCGCAAGGGCCGTTATCGCGATCGCCAGCGCCGGCAGCCACTCGATGAGCGCTCGCTGGCGCACCTGCATTGTCGTTTCGCGCAGGTCATAAGCGATCACCACCCGACCGAGGTTGCCGCCCTGCGGCAGATCCGGTGGAACCTCCCATGTGGTTGTGCCCCATAACCAGGGGCGGTTCCAGCGCAGGGCCACGGGCCGATCGAGCGATCGCAGCCACGCGGCAAGTTCCGGAGCAATCTCGGCAAGCCGCCGACCATGCGTCTGGGGATCATCGCCCACCAGCACCCGCTCCTCCCCGTCGAGGATGGCGGTAAGCTGCATGGCGGGATGGGCGCGGTGCTGGGTCAGCAGCAGTTGCAACGCCGGCTTATTGCTGGCGGCAAGCGTCTCGGCCAACGTCGCATACTGCGCCAATTTCTCCAGGATGTGCGCTTTTTGCTCGGCCAGCAGACGCTCCTCGGTGCTGCTCAGCGCATAGGCCAGCGTTAGCAGCGCGGCAAGAGCCATCGCTCCAGCCAGCGCTACCACTTGCTCAAGCCATACAGGCCAACCCTTGGGCAGCGGGAAAGACGTCGGGGAGGGAGTTTGGGTCATCATCATTTCAGCACGGCAACCAATCTTCACGCACCGGTATGGTGGCATCCGGAGGCAGTGGCCCCAGTCCGGCCTCGTTCAAAACGGGCACGATGAGCGCACAGGCCTTCTCGACGGCTTGACGCAACTGGCGACGATTGGCGGCACAATCCATCAGCTCGATGCCCGCGAACAGGGGAGCGACTTCCTGCGGGGCAACGCGCAGGAGCGCGGCGAGGCGATGCGCCGCCTCTTCGGGGTACTGCTGCCAATGCGCCAGCCCGGCAAACCATGCCGCGTTTAGTGCCGCGATGGTATTGCCATGCTCAGCGAGCGCTTCCTCGCGCGCCACGATCACGTCCAGGATCACCGCCGGCATGCGCGATGAGTCGAACACTTTGATCGCGCCGCGTTGCCGTAACTCATAGGCAAAGGGTTCGAAGGTGATCGCCGCGTCGATCGTGCCCGCTTCCCAGGCGCTCGCGTGCGCTGCGGGTGGCAGCAATACCCGGCGTGTCCAATCGGGCGTCAAACCCAGTTGGGCACAGGCAAAAGCATAGGTCAGGGCACCTACTCCTGTGGGTTCTACCGCGATGCGCGCTTGCGCCAAGCGCTCCGGCGTGGTCCAGCCGGGGCGGGCCAGCAACATGTCGGTGCCGCGCGAAATATCGATGAGCGCGACGACGACCAACGGTGTGCCGAGCGCCCGTTCGCGCAGTGCCTCATCTAGCGTCAGTAACCCGGCATCGGCTTGGGCAAACCGCAATAGCCGCCGTTGCTCGCTTGCGCTGGTCACTGGGATCCAGCGCAGCGGCGCGGCGGTGAGCTCGGAACCCAAGCGCACGAGGTCGTAGGGGGGAAAAGGATGCGTCGAGACGCGCAACGGCGGCACAGGACGGCAGCCAGTAAAAAGCGCACCGGCGAGCGCCAGGTAACGCAGGAAGTGGCGACGGGTCACCGACATTTTATCTCGATAGGTAATATTCATATTCTACTGGGGGGGGGGAGCTCGACTTGGTTGCGGCCTTGCTGTTTGGCGCGGTACAACGCCGCGTCGGCGCGCTCCAAAGCCATCTTGGCGGGCTGAGTGGGATCCAGCGTCGCGACTCCCGCCGAGAGGGTCGAGTGCAACGCCGTGCCATCGGGAAGAAGGATCGGTTGTTGTTCCCAGCGCCGGCGCAGTCGATCCAGTACCTTGACCGCTTCGTCCAAGCCGGTGTGCGGCAACAGCACCGCAAATTCTTCTCCACCGATGCGCGCGACGAAGTCGCTCGGGCGCAGGGTGCGGCGAAGGGTTTGCGCCAGCGCCTGCAATACCGCATCGCCGGCAGTGTGGCCGTGCGAGTCGTTGACCTGTTTGAAGTGGTCCAAATCCAGCACCGCAACGCTTGTTTGGGTGCCGTAGCGTTGCATGAGCGCGTGCGCTTCCTCGAGTCGCGCCTCCCAGGCACGGCGGTTGGGTAGCCCCGTGAGCGCGTCGTGGTCTGCCAGCGCCCTGAGTTCCGCGAGCAGCCGCTCGGTGTCGGAAACGTCCTGGAAGGTCACCACCGCGGCGCCGGGCAGCCGCTTGCCAGAGCGAAAGAGTGGCGCGACAGCGACTTCCACCGCGATCGGCTGTTCGTCTTTGTTCCAAAAGGTGGTTTTGGCGCGGTGTGGTTGGCCATCCAGGAAGGTCTGGTACACCGGGCAGTCGCGTTTGGGCAAATGCGGCTGCGCCTCGGGGTGGTGGTGATGAAAGCGTTCGTGTAGCTGCGCCTCGGCCAGATCGGCTTCGTCGAAACCCAGCACGCGCATGGCCGCCGGGTTTACGTATTCGAGTGTGCCGTCAGAGCGGACGATGTACAGCGGCGCCGGCAGGTGTTCGATCACCGCGTGCAGCAGCGCACGGTCCTGTAGTCCTTGTCGGCGGCTGCGCCGTAGCGCCAGCGCCAGCGCCACGACGGCCACCAGCGCAAGGAGTAGCGCCCCAGCGCTGGCCAGCCCCGCTTGCGCCCAGCGCTGCAAATAAGGCGACAGGTCTTCCCAGCGCTCGGCCTTGGGCGTTGCGAATGGCGCTTCCCCCAGCGCTTGTAGCAGGCGCGGTACCTGTTGGGTCAGTAACGGCGGTTGCGGCGCGCCCAGCGTCACCGGCCCGTCGCCCGCCGGGGGCGGCACTTGCCACAGCGCTTGGGCCACGGCTTGGGCCAGCGCCGCCGGCGTGGTGGGGGTGAGCGCGACGAAGCGCCCGCCGAGCAGCGGCGTGCTCACCGCGAAGGGATAGTGCGGGAGCTGCTGTGGCTCGATGAGCGCCAGAGGTTGGTTGCGCGCTTGCGGCAGTGCCTCCGCGACGCCTGATTCCAGCACCAGCGCCGCGGCTTGGCCTTGCGCGACCGCTTGCCACGCCGCAGTCAGGTCGTCGTTTTCTTGCCAGCGCAGCGCTGCCGCGGGTAGCCCGCGCCGCTGCCACTCGGCGCGAACCAGCAGCGCCGCCAGGCCGCGCGCATCGGGGGTGAGTACGGTCTTTCCCGCAAGCGCCTCCAGGCGCTGCGGCGCGTTTTCGCGTGGCGCCCACACCGCCGCACCGCTGGCCACCGTGCATTCGCTGTTCCAACACAGGGGCAGCCGCGCCAGCAGCATCACCCCGCCGCGCGTGGAGGCCAGGCTTGCCT
>FWPV01004490.1_pt1 | contig 29544 bp, 28 predicted proteins | sample 2228371 | NCBI WGS metagenome assembly FWPV01 (sample SAMEA103939776, study PRJEB20133) | metagenome | reverse complement strand
TGTCATTTTTGAAATCCCCACCAAATTCATTAAGAGTATGTAGCTAAAAAATCTCTTTCTGGTGATTGATATGGATTTGAGTTGAAGGTTCTGGCATATGGGTTTCCTCAATATTTTAGATTATAAAGATTCCTTCTCCTTCTTTATCAGTTAACTCAAGTCCTTTTTCATAGGAATATTTAACATCATTCATTATAAAAATGTTATTTTTCCTGCAATATTCCGAATCAGGAACCATAGATAAATATTTAGAGCGATTAAATATTTGAACAGGAACCGTAAAATTCTTCAGTTTAGTCTTCGCCTGAATGCGGTGCATCATTTGAGCGTCTTTATTGTCTATAAACCTTATAAGTTCGCATATATCTCTCTCATTTTCATCATACACAGGTCGAGGGATAACGCAATAATTAAAGGCAATATTTCTGAAAATGTTTTCTGCCTCAGTCCTTGAACTTGCTCTGAAGCCCAATTCAAGTAATTCTTTATTCCGTCTATATTTTTCATAATATTTTGTTTTCTCAATATTCTTGAAAACGCTATCTATTGCTTTTTGTTTATCATTCTCAGTCATAATCTTACCATTATAATCAGCATGAAGCAGGGAATAGGTTCTGTCAAGCAGTTCCTTATCGTAAACCAGAGTATGTTCAGCTTTAAAAATATAGATATTGGGTTCATTATCTGAATATTCTTCTTTTCTTTTTCTCCAGCATCGCCCAAATCGCTGAAGAAGGCTGTCTATAGGGGAACATTCTGTGAACAATATATCAAAATCTAAATCAAGGCTCGCCTCCACAACCTGTGTGGCAATCCAGATTACAGGTGGATGTGCTGGATTATTAACAGCCATTATTCCATTATTTTTACTCTCCTTCTTTTGCCTGTCTTTTAATATAAACCTCGAATGTATCAATGAAGGATTGCAACTTTGCAAGAGATCATACATCTCCTGAGCCTTTCTAACAGTATTGCAAACAATAAGCACCTTTTTGCCTGACCGGAACTGTCTTTCAATCATTGACAATGATGAAGGAGCATCAATAGTCTCAGAATTAATCGCTATTCGATGTCGTCTGGTTTCTGAAAGTTCGGCCTCAGGAAATTCGACATCTTGAAGGTCTTTTAACTCATCTTTTACAAAAGGTGGAAGTGTGGCAGTCATCACAAGAAATTTGCCACCAAGCTTATGAATTTCTTTCAAAAAAACCATTATTGCAGCTATTGAATCAGGTGAGAAACTCTGGATCTCATCAACTACTATCTTAGAATACGATGCCGTCAGATATGGCAATTCAAAACCGTTGTATTTGAAAACTGCAGTTACAAGCTGGTCAGCAGTTGCAATAGTCATCGGAGCGCAAAACTTTCTTGCGAGCTCGACTCTCTCGATATAGCTTACCTCGTCATCATCTTCTTTAAGGATATAGCTTATCTCTCCATGTAAAAGACTTACATTTTCTCTAAAAATATTTTTAAACCTCTCGTACATCGCATTTACAGCCGTTCTTACCCCAAGAAGATAAAAGGCCTTTTGCCCATTTATCCAGTTCATCGAATATTCCGTCTTTCCTGAGCCTGTTTCAGCAATTAAAACTATATTTTTATTTGAGAATTTTTTTGCCTCTTTTTGAAATGGTTTAAGCTCCCATTTCTGTTGAGATAGCCAATTATTAAAATCGTCTTCATATTTGCCAGAATAGGTCTTTTCAGGCTCAATATCTGCAGATGCTGTGTAATCGCATTTATGTAAGATGCCTTTTAAAAAAATTAACAGTTCAAAATAATTTTTGAAATTCGTCTGTGAGTCTATTTTTTGTTTTATATCCTTAAATATGTCATAGTCATAGTTTAACGGATAGTCTATTCCAAGTTTGTCCTTATTTTTCTCAAGATCAAAGCGAATAAACATCTCAATTTTCTTTTTATCAAAAGGCTTTATTCTTGTATGATGAAATGCGATACAGTATTGAACAAGAACAGCAAAGTTGATTCCATCGGAATTGAAGGTTTGAAAAAAGTTCTTATCCTCCTTTGAAATAAATGCTATTGAAAGCCATTCGTGAGGTATTTCATCATAATCTTTTAACTCAGGGATTTTAATTTTTGAATATAGCTTAAGTTTATTTTGAAACTTATGGTTTAATTTACCGAGATCATGGTAGTAAAAGATTTTCTTTATAACATCATTATACTTCTGAACCTTTTCAGGATTTAGAAAGCCTTTCAGTTTTTCATAATTTTCAAGCAACTTTCTATTATGTTCTTCAATAGTCTCTACTGGCTTTGATTTTGCGTAAACAGGTATCTTTAGATCGACAGGAAACACACTATATCTCCATTGTCGTCAACAGTAATATTTGAGTACTGGATTTTATTACCTCTTGCTATATAAACAGTATCAACATATTTAAAAATCCTTTTATCATTAAATGAACTGACAGGCTCATAATAAAATGGAAGTCTGTAATAAGTGCCTTCTAACTGTTCGTTTTTACAGATTTCCGGAGTGAAATACATGTTATATGGAAGTCTGTACTCTTCATTAAACGGCAAGATTTCAACAAGACGAGTATCTTCAAAGTCCACTCTCGCAATGTCCTCATTTCTGCCTAAGATAACAGTCTTCTGCCTTATAGCTCCAAGCAGTTGATTGTTTAAATTCTCATCGTCAAAAGCAATATGCAATAGGAGGTTCATATCAACAATTTCATCCACAAACATAACACCATGCGTGGCAGTTTTTTTAGAACTACCAATCTCTACATCATAAGGATTGTTTGGTCTTGAAGCCCTGTCTCTATCAAACTTATAGACCTTTTGCATATTCGTTACCACAGTTTCAAACTTTCCCTGTATTGAAATTTTAAGACCATGATAATGATCCAAATCCAGAAGGGAATGAGCCATACCTTTTACCATAGAGGGAGTTGGAAGCGGATAGGTTTGCACATAGCCGTAACTCAACTCCCTCCTGTAATTAACCATGTTTTGATAAAGCTTTATCCTGACTGCTCTCATTTTTGGACCTTATAAAACTTATCAATTATATTTTCAAGTTTTCCAAAAAAGTTTTCTATGGAAAGCTTTTCAGATATAGTAATATCTCCAACATTTGAGAACTCTCCGTCAAGATAACCCAGCATGGTTTGCTCTCTAACTGTATCTTCTAAAGTTTTGATAGTGAGGGTGCTATTAATAAGTTTTTCATTAAGTAAAATCTTATCCTTTGTGAATGAGAGTTTTATTCTGTTGTAAAAGAATGGATTGCCAACATCGTAAAGCCCACCAATAACAAAGAGAGGTGACAGATTCTCCCGCTTACCTCTTACATCTCTATTAAGTAGCTTAATAACACTAAGCAGTCCTTTTACCCGCTCCGCTCTCTCAGCATCACCTAAAACAATTTTATAAACAGAGTCTACGCCGATTTCGTCAAGATTACATGTTATCGTATAGCAATAATAGGAACGGTGTATTTCAGCCTGAAAAATATCATTGCCAATATTATTAGGGATCCTGTCTGCCAAACCTTTATTAGTTGCAAACTCCAGTTCGTTATTGAATGGCTCAAGACTTACAGCATCTGTCAGCCTAACTACTGCCTTTCTGATTTTATTACTCTCTTTGGTTTTCATATATCCGAAAAAATCTATTTCTGGAAAATCTTTAATGGTTGCTGTCTCTGAAAACTGTATAACACCTGCCTCTTTATTTACTTCAGCAGGCTTATACCCATAGAGTTCTTCAAGCATCCTTACAATATCGTATCTTAATGCCTGTCTGCTTATGTATGAATAACTTTTGCCTTCGGTGGTTACCTTTTTAAGGGTCAAAATATTCCCCACTCCTTCACCATAATTAAGATTTGAAGCCTTAAATACTACTGCCATATGGAGATATTTTCTTTCTGCCATATTAATTATCCTCCTCTATCGAATTATTTATCTCTTCTTCTTCATCAGCTTTTTCCTTGCTTATCAGTCCATTGATAAATGAATAGCCAAACTGCAAGAAATAGTCATCGTCGAGCATCTCATCCTTGCCAAAAAAATTCGGCAGATTATGAGACATTATTATCCTGATATACTTGTCAAGAAATTTCTCTCTATCAGCTATTTTGAGGTCATTTAAAAAACCGTACACCAGACCGTTGATCTGATTTTCCTTATTTTTTTTCAACAGCTCATTTCTAAGACTAATCCCACTTTTAAAACCTTTGCTTATTATTTTTTGACTTTTCTCCATATTCTCACCTCTTATCCATTGAATGTATTTAATTACAAAACTTGTCACTTTATTCAAATTGTACTTTGCAAGATATCTGTCAGGAGCTAACGAGTATGTAAAATATTTATAAAGAACCGAATAATCTATTTGCCTTTGAATAGCAAGTCTCAAGAGTTCTTCGTCAATACTGTAATAGGTCTTCTTTACCACATAATAACCTTTGGGGATACTAACTGCTTTAAACTGCAAGTCAAGAAAATCGGCAATGTCGCTATCGATGTTATAATTGTATACATTGTATCCTTTCGAACTTTGACCTGCCAGAATAGGATTGTCTGCAATCTCAATAAAGTTAATATTTTCAGTGATGCTTTTAGATTGTTTCGCCGCTATATGCTCCACAGTCTGCCTGATCATAACATAAAGGAGATTGCTGTTATCTTGAATATTATCCAGCATAAGATTAAATGTCCTTACTGTATCAAAAAGAGTTCTTACATTTGTATTTTCATTGGGAAAATAGAAATAATTTAAGTTGTCACCATCAATCTTTTTTGAAACATAAGCAAATGATACAATGGCACAATTATATATCAATGCACAAAGAGGACATATTTTTAACTTTGATGCCTTGTATCCCCAAATCCAGTTGGAATTATCTTTGTTAAAACCGATTATATTGGATACTGCATTATTAAACTCATATTCAGCCTTTCTTTCCTGACATGATGGACAAAGGTCACTATTTTTCAATTTTTTTGATTGTTTAACAGATATTACGTTGTTTATATATTCCGAAATGGCATCACTGGAACAAACTCCCTTAAGTCTCCATCTAATAAAATTGCTCAAAAATGTCTTGCCATCATGGCTGCTGCTTAATTTTTCAAAAATTTGTTGTTTGTTCAATGCTTCTATAAAAGTCTTTACATTTTCGAGCTTAGTAAGAAAATCTTCAACATTTTGATATTCAACAATTGAAATATTTACCAACTTTAAAAAATCCTTATATGGGAATCTTTCAATATCCTCTATTTTTTTAGCAACCTGTCCTGGTTTGACCTTAGTTTTCTTGTCGGTTAAATCCTTAAGGACTTTTTGAAACCTTTGAAGATAGGCTTGAGTATTAAAAAACTTCAGAAATGCATGCTTGATAAACTTTTCTTCAAAGTCATCAAAAATAACATTATCAAACTCAACATAGTTTTCGCCAACAGTTAACGACGGAATACTATCAAGCCCTCTGCCGTCAGCAATAACAGTAAGGAAGCCTATAATTCCTGCATTAAAATACCAATCTCTCATGTATATCTTGTGTTTCATCTTTACTTCATTTCCACCATAAAAATTCAAACGGTTCCAAAACCTCAAATCCACCGCTCATAATTTATTTTCTCCTCTCTCCCGAAGTAGTCCTTCAAATATTTTTGAAAAACTCTAACGGGCATATCCTGTCTTTGCTATGAGTTCTTTAAACATGAATTCAAAATCCTTGCAATCTTTATATCACTCTCTATCCCCTCAAGGGTACCTCCTGCAGGCAGGATACCGAAACTTACTGCTTCTTCCCACATGGCTTTAAATATTTTCATAGCATCTTCATAAGATATCTTTTGCTTCGATATGAAATCTGCCTCAAATCTTCTGACATATTCAACATCTTTGAGCATTGCTATAATCTCCACTGTACTTTAATTACACCACCTCCACCATTCCAAAACCCTGCCCTGTTCTCTGTCCCATGCCTATCTGATAAAGCATCTGCAAATCGCGCGGGTCTCCTTTGAGTTTAAAGCATCCTTCAAAACAGGTAAGGGTCATGTAGGGTTTGCCTGTCTTTTCCCTGAAGCCTCTAAGTGTATGTTTGACTACCTGCTTTTTAAGTTTTACAGGAATAAATTCAATCTCTCTATAAAGCCCCTCTCCTCTTATGTCTTTTAAAATCCTGTCATGAATGGCATTGAAATGTTCATTAAAAGAGGCTATAGGCGATAGGCTGGAGGCTATAGGCAAAATAGGCCTGCCTTCTTTATTTTCAATTAATATTGGGGCATTAGTCCTGAACATTACCTCATCAGAGTTTATCTTCTTTTCATTGATTATAAATACCCTTTCAAATTTGAGGTCTATGCCGTTTCCAAATGGAAAAGTTTTTATCTCAAGCAGGCCGTTATAAAGACATACCATGAACTGATATTCTGAAGAACTTATGTAGAAAGAAAGGCTATTGTTTACAGGAAAATAAAAAACAGCGTCTTCAATCTCGACACCTTCGTCTATAATAATTTTTTCCTTTTTTATATTTTTGTCAGCAGGTATTGAGACATTAAAGCAGAATGGTTTGGCTACTTTTGAATATTCAGAGTTTTTATCAGGATAGAGGCTCTCTTTATAGCCAGCGTCGGATTGTTTAAGCGCCTCCTTTATCAGCGCCATAAATCTGTGGCGGTAAAGAATATGCAATTTATCTGTCTTAAATATTACCTTGAGCCTCATGAACTTCCTTCTTTAATATGTCTCGTGATTTAGCCTTAGTTTAAAATATATCATATAACCCTTCACTAAACAATATGAAAATTCCTCTGCTGGATAGGAAACTTAATTCTGATTTTTAGAACTACATTGCTTCAATTATATATGCAGATTAACAACCTTTCGAAGAGATTTTTGAAGAAATGTGAGGGTATTTACAAAAAATATTAAATACCCCTTTTTTGATTGTCCCGGAATATTTAAGAAATATTTTGTTTTCCGAAATCCAACCTACGAGGTTGGATTTCGGGGTTATGATTGTTGTTATAATTTCTTTATGAGAGAAAAAGAGCTGATTGATTTGGGTCGCTGGTCGGTGGATAAAATCGATTCTTTAATAAGCCTTTCATGTAAGATTAAAGACGTCGGCAGGAGAATAGCATTTATCTCGAGTCAATTTCGTGAGCTGGATTATAAGACATCAACCCTAATAGGAGACATATATACGCCAGAAAGGTTAGTAATCAATCTTAAGGAGGTTGACTGCTTCACATTCCTTGATTATGTTGAGGCAATGAGGGTTTCAAATTCATTTTCAGACTTTAAAGAAAACCTGAAAAAAATAAGATATAAATCTGGAATGATTGATTTTTTAAATAGAAAGCATTTTTTTACAGACTGGATAGACTTTAACTCAGTATATGTCATTGATGTTACCGAACAAATAGGAGGTCACAAAACAGTTATTGTAGAAAAGTTTTTAAACCTCAAGGAAGATGGGTCATATTTTCTGGCTGGCATTAAACCGATTAGAAGAGAGATTAGGTATATTCCATCACAATTTGTTGATGAAGACCTTATTAATGGATTTAGGACAGGAGATTATGCAGGTATTTATTCAGATAAAAAAGGTCTTGATGTCTCTCATGTAGGCATTATAATTAAGGAAAACAATAATATCTATTTCCGTCACGCATCTTTTTTAGCCAAAAAAGTTTTAGATAATGATTTCAGGAGATACATAGTTGATAAGCCGGGATTGATTATTTTAAGACCAATAGGTTAATTGCCGACCTTTAAATTTATTATTACTTCTTTCATTTTCACCAATAGCAATAAGCCAGGAATTGCTGCAAGGGCTGTAATAAAGAAAAACATGGGCCATCCTGTTGATTGAACGATAAACCCCGATGAAGGGGCAATGAAAATTCTTCCAAGTGCTGCTAAAGAAGATAATAATGCATATTGGGTTGCGCTGTACCTTTGATTACAAATTGTCATAAGTAATGCAATAAAAGCAGATGTACCCATACCTCCGCTGAAATTTTCAAATGCCACTGCACAGATTAATATAAAGTAACTTTTTCCAACCAATGCCAGAACCACAAAAGACAGGTTTGATATAGCCTGCAATATCCCAAAAAATAAAAGGGATTTAAAGATGCCGAGCCTCGCCATTAAGGCACCTCCATATAGCGCCCCAATAATAAGGGCTACAAGACCAAGTCCTTTATTGATTGTTCCTACATCTGCAGGAGAAAAACCAATGCCTTTTATAAGAAAGGCTGTCGTTAATGTGCCTGCGTATGCATCACCTAATTTATATAAGATTATTAAGAATAGTAGCGGAATTGCAGAATTTCTCGAAAAATAATCTTTAAGAGGACCCCATACTGCATCTTGAAGGTTTTTTGGAGGTATTGTTTTTTGCTCGGGTTCAGGACCAATTAAGGCGGATATGATCCCAATACCCATCAAGGCAGCCATTGATAGATAGGTATTACGCCATCCTATATAATCTGATAAAATCAGGGCAATCGCACCTGATACCAGCATCGCAATTCTATAACCCATCACAAACACAGAAGCACCTGCGCCTCTTTCTTTCTCTCTCAATATGTCTGTACGGTATGCGTCTATAACGATATCCTGAGATGCTGAGGCAAAAGCGACTATTAGTGCTAATATTCCCAGCAAGTAAGGCTCCTGTTTTGGAGAGCTGAATGCTATCAAAGATATGCCTATTGCAAGGCATATTTGCGTCAGTACTATCCAACCCCTTCTTCTTCCCAAAAACGGCAGGACAAATCTGTCCATCACCGGAGACCAGAGGAATTTAATTGTATAAGGAAGTCCAACGAGGGCAAATATTCCGATGGTTTTTATATCTACTCCATCCACCGCCATCCATGCCTGAAGAGTTCCCCCTGTCAGTGCCAGCGGAAGACCAGAGGAAAAGCCTAATAACGATATGCTCAATATTCTAAGGCTTTTAAATATCTCAATATAATTGCTGAATCTTATCAAATATTAGCCCCACTTTTATTGCTTTATCTGTTTCCTCATCTCCTCTATCCACAGGTCGAGATTCTTTAGCTGTTCTAACTTTTCTTTTATCTCTTTATTTTCTTTATTCAATTGTTCTAATTTAAACTTCAGTTTTTTGTTTTCATCATTTAACTTTTCAGTCGCTGCCAATAAACTATTAATTTCATCATTTAATTGTTTAACCTTATCACTAATTTGAAGGTTTTCATTTAAAAGTTTATCTATTTCATGAAGCATTGCATAAAGATTCTTAACATCATCTTCTAAAATGCTCTCAGGATAGTATGATATATATTTTTTAATTTCACTGAGTGCCTTTTGGTAATCAAGATATGGATTTTTATAATAAGAGTATATGATAGCAAGTTGCAGGTGTGCCTTCGCCTTTTTTGCTGATTCTGGATGATCTCTTATAATCTCATCTAATTGTTCAATTTCCTTTTTGAATTCCCTCTGATAGATGACCTCTTTTCTTATGCCATCGGCATAATAGGTACAACCGTATATTATTAATAGAAAAAATAAGAGAACCGTTTTTTTTAGCTTATACATTGTGTAACTCACTTTCTCCAGCTACATAAATTCCATTTGGCAAAGTCTTTGCAAATTCCCTCGCATCCCTGGCTATCTCCATAATCTGTACAGGATTTGAAAACCTCAGATGCTGATTTGTGACAACAACAATGGATATTGTCATTATTGGATAGGCAATAACCTGTCCTGCCTGAGTTTTTACATTTATATAACCACGCTGACGATCTTCATCATCATAGAAATTTGGTATTAATTGATTAAATTTTTCAACAGTGAACTCACAGATATTCATATATCTATCAGGAGAACTTATTATAACAAAGTCGTCTGCACCTATGTAGCATATAAAATCATCTTTTGTTCCAGTCTCAGAAACCACATCTACTATTATTTGACCTAATGCACGAATTATTTCATCCCCTCTTTCATATCCATATCTGCTGTTAAATTGCTTAAAGTTATCAATATCAATGGCGCAAAAAGCAAAAGATTCGTTATTCTTAATCTTTCTTTTGAGAATATCATAAAGTGATCTTATACCCGGTAATTGCATAAGGGAATCTTCCAGATATATGGATTCTAATTTCCTGAGCCTTTTAGAGACTTCGTTGAGGGAATTAAGAATCTCTCCCAATTCAGCCTTCTGGTTAATATTCTGTATATATTCAAATTCGCCATCTAACAATTTCTTTGCAGCAGTATTTAATTGCTCAATTGAATCTGAGATATTTTTGGAGTTCCGTATAGCAATGCTGACAACCAATAAAGTTATCAGAATACAAAAAATGATAGAGGCTGTATGAAATTTTGATTTAACATGAGAAATTTCGAGGATTTTTTTATTTTGTATATCGTATAACTCAAAAGATAGATTTTTAAGAAGTTCAATTAACTCTCTTTGTGTTTTTGTTATTTTTTCCTCATTCGAAAAATTAATATTTTTTAAATCTTCAGAATATAGTTTTTTGAATTCTTCGTAAAGTAATGCAATATGTTCGAGGGTCCTTTTATCTAAATCGGGCAGCCCTTTTATGTGATCAAAGAGTTTTTCGAACTCAGAACTTTTTTCCCAAAACAATGTCAATGTTTCAGGATTTTTCAAAATGATATAACGGCGTCCATAAGACTCTTGTGTTATAAGATTTTCAAGCATTTTATCAATCACAATTAAAAACCTGGAATTTGTTTGAGTAATACTGTTATTTATTGACTTAAGGGTTGACATAGCATAAATTGCATAAAAAATGATCAGTGCGAGGACCAATAAATATCCTGCAAGGATTCTTTTTGAAATACCAAGGTGGAAGGGAAAAATAAATTTCTTATTCATATTTTTGAAATTAAATCATTTCAAATTTTAACTAATTCAACCTTACAGGTAGTTTGCCATTAAATTGTATCTCTCCTTTGAGACACTTAATAAATGCCTCCTGTGAATGTTCAGAAGACTCATATGCAGCAATAAGCATATCTGCATCTTTAAAATGGCTTAAGACATAAGGGCTTCCGAATGATACAATAATGGTCTTTTTTGCCTTTTTTATAATTTTTTGTATTTTCTCTATCTCGTTTTTATCAATTCCGGAGTCACCTTTCCATGCAGATACGCTCGTAAAAATACATACAATAGCTAATCCATTATCCTTTAGTTCACTATTTCTAAAGTATCTTTTCAATAAGCATGAGCTATAAATTTTACTATCTCCAGCAAAAATCATCTGAAAATTATTTCCTTTATAAAGCTTCAACATATCTTCATCACCCCTTACAAGGGCTATAGATAGATCATAGAGCCTTTTTGAAATAGAAAGATTTTTCTCTGGATTAAACTCGTATTTTCTAATATCTTTGAGACCCTCTTTTGTTTTTAATATTCTCTCCAGGGCATTATCTATCCTCTTTTTGTTCACCTCATTAAACTTCATCGCATCTTTAAGCTCCTGCACAGTCAAATCAACATCTGAAGGATGAAGTAGTATGTCAACACCTGCATTAATGCATCTGACAGAGATCTTTCCATAGTCTTTTATTGCACTCATATTCAGGGCATCTGTTAATACCAAACCTTTAAAGCCCAGTTCTCTTCTTAACAAGTCAGTAATTATCTTTTTTGAAAGGCTGGCTGGTTTTGAATCTATTGATGGCACTTTTAGATGACCGATCATGATGCTTGATGAGCTGGCCTCTATGGATTTTATAAAGGGTTGGAGGTCGATTTTTATCAGGTCATCCCTGGATTTATTAATTACAGGAAGTGCGATATGGGAATCTACAGCTGTGTCTCCATGTCCTGGAAAGTGTTTGGGGCAGCTAATCAAACCAGAATTTTCGAGGGTTTTTACATAGTGAACGCCAAACCATGCCACTGTTTTGGGATCATCAGAAAAAGCCCTCGTACATATTATGGGATTATCTGGGTGCTGATTGACATCGAGCACAGGTATTAAGGGCATATTGATACCTACATATACAGCTTCCATTGTTATTGCCTTTATTGCATCTTTTAGTAAAGAGAGATTGTGGCGACTCTTTCTGGCTATCGCAGAAGCTATTGCCATCTGACAGGGGAAATCGGTCATGTCTTTTACTTGTTGCCCTACCCCTCTTTCTATGTCGGATGCAATGAAAAGCGGTATTTCTGAAAATGACTGTAGTTTGCTTATAAAAGGCTTAATTTCGTCCTTAACGCCGCCAAAAATGATGAATCCACCAATACCCTTTTCTACAAGCTCTATGATGTAATTCCTGTATTTCTTTATTTTTATTTTGTCACCATCAAGTCTTGCAATTATAAGTTGATATAAAATTTTTTCAGGAAGGTCTGCTTTAAGCATGATGTAAAAAGTTTAACAGATATTTGAACATTGAGACAATATGAATGATTTAGGTTATAGTAATATTATGGAAAGATTATTCAGGATTTTATCTCAATCATTAAGATCTATAATTGCTTATAAAATAAGGACGGTTTTTTGTCTTGTCAGCATTGCCCTTGGAATATCATCCATCACCTTGATAGTTGCTGCAACAGAAGGGGCATATAAGAAGGCTCTCGAGATGGTGGATAGATTCGGACACGATTCCCTTTTAGTATTCAGTGGAGGTGAAGAGGCAAGGGCAATTGGTCAAAGGCAGAAGACGATCTCTTTGGATGACATAGAGGCAATTAAAGAGGCTTTCCCGAGTGCTTATTTTGTTGTTCCGATGTCTTCTCAGGGGAATGTTACGGTCTCTTATAAAGACAGAAAATATCAGACGCTTGTTATAGGCTCAACAAGTGATTACAGCAGGGTTTGGACATGGCCAGTTATTCGGGGTTCTGATTTTACAGATGCTGATGTTAAGGGCTTAAGAAATGTAGGATTAATTGGTCTGCATCTCGTTAAAGAACTCTTTGGAGATGAAGATCCTGTTGGTAAATATATAAGGGTCAGGGGTATCCCTGTTCAGATAGTAGGTGTTCTTTCAGAGAGGGGCACTTCCCCAACCGGGCAGATACTTGATGATAGAATTATCATTCCCATAAGCACAGTTATGCGTAAGATTCAAAATGAGACAAAGTATATATCAGCATTCAGAATAAGGTTTATTGATCAAGAAAATCTTTATGATAGGGCAGAAGAATTGAGGACATTTTTACGAGATAGACATCGGATTGCTGATGGTGAACCAGATGATTTCAGGATAGTCTCTCCAAAGGAGATAATCAAATTTTTAGTCGCATTGACCGGTTCTCTCGTAATTTTTCTCGGCGTAACGGGTATTATATCATTAGTAGTAGCTGGTTTTGTGCTTGCAAATCTTTTTTTATTGTCTGTAAAAGAAAGGACATCAGAGATTGGCATAAGGAGAGCGGCAGGTGCTAAGAAAAAAGATATATTCGTACAATTTCTTGGAGAGGCATTAATAATAACAACACTTGGGGGATTGATAGGGTTTATTGTTGCCTTGCCTTCATCAAGGCTACTTATGTATATAGCCCAGTTTCCGATACATTTTTCGTGGAAGGCATTTGCGGTAGGATTAATTCTTTCGTGGTTTGTGGGGATCGGGTTTGGAATTCAGCCTGCAAACAGGGCAGCCAATTTAAATCCCATTGAGGCGATTAAGAGATAAAATTAATGAACAGGATATTTCTTAACCTTAAGATTGCTTGGAGGTCTTTATGCAAATTTAGACTCAGGACGTTGCTTGCCCTTTTTGGGGTATTCTTAGGAACTTTTTCTCTGATAGTGGTATCAAATCTTTCCATGTCTTTATCTAAGAAGACACAAGCCGAAATAGAAAACTTTGGAAAGGATCTTCTGATCGTCAGGAGCGGGGTCGTTAGGAGAATTGTGGCAGGTACAACCCTCCTGAGCGAAGCCACTACCTTAACTATAAAGGATTCAATTGCTATTGCTCAAAAATCATTTTTAGTAAGTGATGTAAGTCCATCTGCCCACAGGTCATTTCCTGTGAGATATAAGGATGTAAATCTCAGGTCTGTTCTGGTTACAGGTGTGATGCCTAATTATACAGAGGTAAGAAATTTTCGTGTAAGGGATGGGATTTTTGTTACCGAACAAGATTACGAAAACCTTGGTAAGGTTGTTGTAATTGGCAGTAGAGTTGCGGATAAACTCTTCGGAAATGAGGATCCAATTGGCAAACACATTCTCATATATAGAGTTCCCTGCAGGGTTGTGGGTGTCATGGAAGAAAAGGGTGTTGATCTGTCAGGAGTAGATCAGGATAATCAGATATTTATACCTTTGAGCACATATCTGAGAAGTCTTGTTAACAGGGATTTCGTAAACACGATATATGTAAAGGTCATAAACGGAGATGCGATGCAGAAGGCAAAGAGTGAAGTAGAAGATATACTAAGGATAAATCATAAGATAACAGGAGACAAAAAGGATGATTTTACAGTAATTGATCTTAAGGATGTGACAGCATTGAAGACCCAGGCTATGTCCATGATTAAGATACTCGGTAGGATATCTGCTGTTGTATCTTTTTCTATTGGTGGCATCGGAATACTTTCGATAATGATACTTATAATTAATGAAAGAAGATTAGAAATCGGTATAAGGAGGGCTGTTGGAGCAAGGAAAAGGGATATTATATCTCAGTTTTTACTGGAGGCATCTTTTATATCACTCAGCGGAGGAATTGTCGGTATTTTTATCGGTATCATAGCGAGCTTTATTATCTCTAATGTTTCAGAACTTCCATTAGTAATTTCTCTGACGGGTATTTTTCTGTCTTTTATTGCATCTGTGTCAATTGGAATTTTTGCAGGAATATATCCATCCAAGAAGGCTATAACCATACAGCCTGTAGATATTTTAAGGTCATGATCTTATGGTGATGTAACCAGAAATGATAATCATTGAACCACCCAGGACTGTCTTGTAGCTTACAGCCTCACCCAGAAAGATGGTGCTAAGTAATATTGCACATACAGGCTCTAAATAGCCAAGTATCGCTGACTTATTAGCTGTAACAACTTTCATCCCCTTAAAATAAAGAATCGGGGCTAATGTCGAATGAATTACGCCCATGAATGCAAATGCCCAGATCGCGGATCTAAAATCAGCCGGTATCTGAATAAAGGGAAGCAGTATGGCTGCGATTATTGCATTTTGATAAAGCGTCATTATGATTGGATTCACTTTTTGACTTATTACCCTGATGACTATTATCAAGACTGCATAAGCAAAGCCTGAGAAAAGCCCTGAAAATATACCGAGGGTATTAATATCTCTTGAAAAAAGTAGATTAAAAAATTTGATCGGAGAGACACTCAACATTATCCATAGACCAGCAGATGCTATGGCTACAGACAACAAGACTTTAATCGTAAGCCTCTCTTTAAGAAAGATTGGTGCCAATAATGCTACAAAAACTGGTGCTGTGTAATGGGTCAGTACAGCATTAGCAACAGTTGTATTTTTATATGCAAAGAAGAACGAAAAAGTATTAACAAGGCTTATGATTGCAAGTGCAAGAAGGGATAAAGTCATTTTTGCATCAGGTAATTGTTGTCTTAATACCGTGCTCGTAACAATCGAAATTCCTATAAGCAGAGATGATATAATACAGGAAAAAAATATCAGTACATGTACCGGCATCTGTGACAGTTTTATTACGATACCGAGTGAACTCCACAGAAATATAGAAATTAGTATATATATCATTAGATAGTCTCTTAAGCAAATAGATATCGATTAATATTATAATAAACATTCTGATAATTTCCTATAAGATAGGAGGTATTGTGAAATTAGCTGTTGTTGGGCTTTCAAATTCTGGCAAGACCACCATCTTTAATGCCCTTACAGGGCTGAATATAGAAACGACCATTTATCCGACAATCGGAGGAGAGCCTAATTTAGGCATAGTTAAGGTGCCCGACAAGAGGATTGATAAACTTGCTGAGATTTATAAGCCTAAAAAGGTTACATATGCGACAGTTGAGTATATTGACTACATGGGTCTTACAAAGGGTGACTTGGCTCAGAACAGAAAGGTCTTTGATCTTATAAAAGATGTGGATGCAATTGTTCATGTAGTAAGGGCATTTGAGGATGAATCTATTTTACATCCTTTGAATAATGTTAATCCGATGAGAGACATTGAGACGCTCGAACTGGAACTCATTTTTGGTGACCTTGAATTAGTAGAAAAGAGATTAATTCGTATTGAAGAATCCTTAAAAAAGGGTAAAAAGCCTAACGAAGCTGAGAAAAGACTTCTTCTGAGGTGTAAAGAAACCCTCGAAAAGGAGATGCCTCTGAGAAGTATGAGCTTTGACGATGAAGAACAAAAGACCATGAGACATCTTCAGTTTATCTCTATAAAACCAGAAGTGGTTGTCCTCAATATCGGGGAAAGAGATTTAAATTCAGAAAAGACATTGAACTTACATAAAGAAGTCGAAAAATATTTTTTTGATAAGGGTACATCTGAAACTACAAGGGTTGTGACCCTTTGCGGAAAAATAGAGATGGAGCTTACACAGCTCAGCCCTGATGAGGCAAAAGAATTTATTGATGACATCGGAATCAAAGAACCTGCTCGTAACAAATTGATAAGTGTTAGCTATGAACTCCTCGGGCTAATTTCTTTTCTCACATGTGGAGAAGATGAGGTAAGGGCCTGGACTATTAAAAAAGGCACCAATGCCCAACAGGCAGCTGGTAAAATACATTCAGATATCGAAAGAGGCTTCATCAGGGCAGAGGTCTTAAGTTATGAAGATTTTATTTCTTCTGGGAGCATTTCAGCAGCAAGGGATAAAGGACTTTTGAGACTCGAGGGAAAGACTTACCAGGTCAGAGATGGAGATATAATAAACTTCAGATTCAATGTGTAATATTAATTAATTATCCTTTTATCCACGCGGGTTTAGATGACGTTTCTTTTGATATCGGTATCTGTGTCTGTAACATGACCCTCAGGTCATTGGGATTGTTGCTAACCTCTAATGCTTCCTCCTTGCTAAGGTGTCCATGTTTAACTAAATCAAGTAAATGTTGATTAAGGGTTTGCATTTTATATAGCTGCGCTGATTCAGAGATTGATTTATCTATAGCATCTAACTTCCCATCTGCAATTAATTTTTTTATTGATGGTGTATTTATCATTATTTCCATTGCAACAATCCTTTCGGATGTATCCTTTTTAGTTATAAGTCTTTGAGAGATTGCTGCCACGAGAGAAATGGCGAGTCTTACCCTTACGTAGTGTTGTTGTTCCAGAGGAAAGGCATCGCATATTCTTGTTATTGTCTGTTTTGCATAATTTGTGTGAAGAGTACTGAATACAAGATGCCCTGTTTCTGCTGCAGTTAGGGCTGTCTGTATGGTCTCTGCATCCCTCATTTCACCGACCAAAATCACATCGGGGTCCTGTCTCAAAGCCATTTTTAATGCAGTATCAAAAGAGACGGTGTCTGTACCTATTTCTCTGTATGTAAAAGTACTTTTATTGTCAGTATGAACATATTCAATTGGGTCTTCTATTGTTATTATATGCTTGTAAGCATTTCTATTGATGTGATCTATCATGGCTGCCATGGTAGTAGATTTTCCGCTTCCTGTTGGACCAGTAACAAGAACGAGTCCCTGTTTTTTTAAGACTATGTCTTTAAGTACCGAGGGTAAACCGAGTTCATCTATAGTTCTTATCTTTAAAGGATTAATTCTGAAGACAGCACCTAAATTACCAAGTTGATAAAATATATTTCCTCTGAATCTCGCAAGTCCATCAACAACATAAGAGAAATCAAGTTCATGTCCTTCAAATAATTTTTTCTTTTGATAGTCTGACAGTATAGGCATTATGAGATCATCCATTTTTTGCTTGTCTATGGGAGGGTCATTAGTTGGAAGCAAATCATCATTTATTCTTATGAGAGGTGGTCTTCCAATTTTGAGATGGAGGTCAGTTCCATTGTTTTCGACTAACTTTTTGAGATAGTGAACAAGATTCATACCTTAATACCCATTGCAACTAATTTTATTCTCAAAGTTTCAGGGTTGTTTGTCTTTGCAAATGCATCCTCAACTGTAATTAATCTTGCCCTAACAAGTTCAGCAAGCGAGGTTTCGAGGGTAGACATCCCGTATTTAGCACCTGTCTCAATTGCGCTGTATATCTGGTGAGTCTTTGCCTCCCTTATCAAGTTTGAGACTGCATGGGTAACAATCAACACCTCTCTGGCAGCTATTCTGCCTTTCCCATCTGCTCGAGGTAAAAGCTGCTGACATATAACAGCCTTTAATGTAGATGCAAGCTGCACCCTGATTTGCTGCTGTTGATATGATGGAAATACATCTATAATCCTGTCTATAGTCTGCGGTGCATCTTGTGTGTGAAGGGTTGCAAATACAAGATGTCCAGTTTCAGCAGCAGTCAATGCAAGTGATATGGTTTCTAAGTCCCTCATTTCACCTACTAATATGATATCTGGATCCTGTCTCAGTGCATGCCTCAAGGCATCGTTAAAAGAATGTGTATTCATGCCAACTTCTCTCTGTCTTACCACGCAGTTGATATTTTCAAAGACAAACTCTATAGGATCTTCAATCGTGAGGATATGTTCATGCCTGTTTATATTAATTACATTAATCATTGAAGCTATGGTTGTAGATTTTCCCGAGCCTGTTGGACCGGTAACGAGGATTAGTCCCCTCGGCAAATTGGTGAGGGCAACCACTGCATCTGAGAGCCTAATTTCAGATGGTGAGGGTATTTTTACTGGAATAAGCCTCAGCACTGCTTCTATCCCATTTTTTTGTGATAACACATTAACCCTGAATCTACCGATATCAGAAACATGATAAGAAAAATCGAGTTCTAATCTCTCTTCAAACCTTGCTATTTGGTCATGATAAAGCATGCTGTAAATTAATGCCTTTGAATCTTCCGCTGTAATTACTGGGAAGTCAGGTAGTGGCTGGATTTTTCCATGAATTCTTACCATTGGCGGTTTGCCAATGACAATGTGAATGTCAGAAGCCTTTGCCTTAAATGCTGCTACAAGGATTTCTCTAATTTCCATTTCTAGTAATCTCAAAAGAATAGTTTATGTTAATAAATAATAGCATATTGTCTTAATCTAATGCATATCATAATATTATCAGTTATTTCTTTTGTTCAAATAAACCTTTTACCTCTTCCATAAGATCATTGATATCTTTAAATTGTCTATAGACTGACGCAAATCTAACATAAGCCACCTTATCGAGCTCTTTTAATGCTGACATTATCTCTTCGCCAATCCATGAGCTCTGTATCTCCTTCACCCCCAGACCAACAAGCTTTTTTTCTATGTTATTTTCTATCTCCTCGAGTTTTGTGATAGGTATCGGCCTTTTTTCGCATGCCTTTTTTAGCCCGGTCAATATCTTATGTCTATCAAAAAATTCACGGCTTCCATCTTTTTTTATTACCATTGGTAGAGGGTCTTCGACTCGTTCATAGGATGTAAACCTCTTTTCGCACTTAAGACATTCTCGTCTTCTTCTTATCACATCGCCTTCTTTGCTTGCTCTTGAGTCTATTACCTTATCTTCCAAACTTCCGCAGAAAGGACATTTCATAGCTTAAATCTTAAAGGAGAGATTTATCATTTGTATATAGGGTATTTATTGCAAAGGGCATTTACCCTTTCCTTCATTTTGCTTATTACGGATAGGTTGTTGAGATTATTCAGGACACTCGATATTATCTCTGCTATTTCATCCATCTCAGCTTCTCCCATCCCCCTTGTTGTTACACATGGCGTTCCGAGCCTGATACCGCTCGTTATTGTGGGTGGTTTATTATCATATGGTATGGAGTTTTTGTTTACAGTAATACCTGCTCTGTCTAAACCTTCTTCGGCTTCTTTGCCAGTAATATTTTTATTACTGAGGTCCACAAGCATAAGATGATTGTCTGTTCCATCAGATATTATTTTAAATCCATTTTTTATAAGTCCTGACGCAAGTCTGCGAGCATTTGCTATAACCTTCCTCTGGTACTGCTTGAACTCTTCTGTCAATGCCTCTTTAAATGCAACAGCCTTTGCAGCAATGACATGAACAAGAGGACCTCCCTGTATGCCGGGAAATATCATTTTATCGATAGCCTTTGCGTATTCTGATTTGCACATAATTATTCCACCCCTCGGTCCACGGAGAGTTTTATGGGTTGTGGATGTAATGAAATCAGCATACCCTATTGGGGATGGATGCTCACCTGCAGCTATCAATCCAGCTATATGGGCTATATCAGCAAGGAGATATGCACCAACTTCTTTTGCTATTTCAGAAAATGCCTTGAAGTCTATTATGCGTGAATAGGCGCTTGCACCCGTTATTATCATCTTTGGCTTATGTTTAATCGAAAGCTCCCTGACTTCATTCATATCTATGTAGCCTGTTTCTTTATTAACGCCATAAAATATGGTGTTATAAAGCATTCCAGTAAAGTTGACAGATGCCCCATGTGAGAGATGCCCGCCGTGCGCAAGGTTCATGCCAAGGATTGTATCCCCCGGCTTTAAAAATGCGAAGTATACTGCCATATTTGCCTGGCTTCCGGAATGGGGTTGAACATTTACATGTTCTGCCTTAAACAACTTTTTTGCCCTGTCTATTGCAAGTTGTTCTACAATATCAGCGTATTCACATCCACCATAGTATCTCTTTTTGGGATACCCTTCTGCATATTTATTTGTAAAAATTGAACCCTGAGCTTCAAGCACAGCATGGCTTGCGTAGTTTTCTGATGCAATAAGTAGGATTTTGTTCTGCTCTCTTTCTGTCTCTTTCAGGATGGTGTTATATATCTCTGGATCGGTTTTTTTTAGGTTATCAAGATTCATCTCTTAATCTCTTACTCTCTATCAGGTTTATTTTTTTTATCCTATTCAGGTGTCTTCCTTCTTCAAAAGGGGTTGTAATCCATGTCTTGACTATTTCTTTGGCAAGGTCCTTTCCTATAATCCTTCCACCGAGTACGAGGATGTTTGCATCGTTATGGAGCCTGCTCATCTTTGCAGAAAACAATTCATTGCATAGCGATGCACGAATATTAGGGAATTTGTTTGCAACTATCGACATTCCTATCCCTGTTCCACATATTAAAATGCCTCTATCCACTTTTTTTTTCGATACAGCAAGGGCAACTTTTTCACCAAAATCAGGATAGTCAACTGACTCTGGAGTGTCTGTCCCATAATCAACATATTCATGCCCCAATTCCTTCAGAACAGAAATTATTTCTGTCTTCATTTCTAACCCTGCATGATCAGAGCCAATTGCGATGAGCACTGCCCCTCCTATATAGATGAATTGTACTTCAAGGATGTGAATAATTTCTAATGAAAAACAATAGGCACGAGGGGTTTCGAACCCCTGACCTCTACCGTGTCAAGGTAGCGCTCTCCCACTGAGCTACGCGCCTATGTGTAGTTCAGGTATTGATTAAAGCTAAAAATTTATATTTTTGTCAAGCTCATGCGTTTCCTACGTCATTATTTCTTCAACTACAAGGCGAGGTAGGACTTTTTATTCTAATATCATACTGATTTTTAATTACATTTAGGAAAGTTTACAAACAAATGCTAAAAATTTAAAATTTGCTGGAAGAATTTAAGATCATCTCATGTAAAATATAATAATGCTAACTCTTGATAGTATAAAAGATATAAAGCTGTATCAGAACAAACATGGTTATCGTTTTTCTATGGATGCCCTTCTTCTGTATTCCTTTGTCAATTTGCAGAGGGTAAAAAAGATAGCAGATCTTGGGGCAGGTTCAGGAATAATAGGAATACTTCTTGCAAAAAAATATATCAACTCAGAAGTGACATTAATAGAAATACAGAAAAGCCTCTCGGGATTGGCAGAAAAAAATGTTGCCCTGAACAATCTTTCTGATAGGGTAAAGATATTAACAGCAGATATTAAAATGTTTAAAGATAAAAACCCAAAGATTATACCCCCCAATTCATTTGACCTCGTAGTTTCAAACCCACCCTTTCGAAAGGTCAGGACAGGACGCCTGACGCTCGGAGATGAGAGGGCAATAGCAAGACACGAGATTAAATTGTCTTTAAAAGATTTAGCAGAATCGAGCTCAAGGCTTTTAAGGCATCATGGAAGGCTTTGTATAATACATTTACCAGAAAGGCTCACAGAGATAATAGATGTAATGAGAAACTATGCCTTACAACCAAAGCGTCTTAGATTTGTACATTCAAATATATATTCAGAGGCAAAAATGGTATTAGTTGAGTCAGTTAAGGGAGGAAATCCTGGGCTAAAAACAGAAAAACCATTTTTTATTTACAATGTGGATGGCTCATATACTGATGAGATGGGAAGTATTTATGAATGAGATAAGAACCATAGATATACACACACATGGAATCTTAAATTATGACACCATGACCTTATATGAAAACGACATCTTAAAACTCGTCGAAATACACGGCAGTTATGGTGTCAGTCACATAATACCAACCATTTATCCATCAACTATAGAAAACATGAGAGAAAATATCTATGCCGTGAAAAGAGCAATGGAAATGCAAAAAAATCTACACAAATCAGGCATATCTCAGATAGTCGGGATTCATCTGGAGGGTCCTTTTCTTAATCCATCAAGAAGTGGGGCTCTGGATGCATCTGCCTTCATAAAACCAACTGAGTATAATCTAATGAAACTAATAGATGGTTTTGAGGATTTAGTGAAGATAATAACAATTGCACCTGAGTTAGATGGAGCATTAAAACTTATCAGAAAGATTAGAGATATAGGTATAATCCCGAGCATGGGTCATACAGATGCGACTTATCAAGAGGCATCAGCAGGCTATAATGCAGGGGCTAAAGGTATTACCCATATATTTAATGCTATGAGAGGCTTTCACCACAGAGAGCCCTCAATATCAGGATTTGGTCTCTTAAATCAAGATGTCTACATAGAGGTAATAGCCGATCCATTTCATCTCCACCCAAAAACATTGGAACTTATATTTAAGATAAAAAACCATGATAGAATAATAATAATATCAGATACTGTAAAGGGTTCAAAAAGAAATGAATCAGGAGTTTTTGATAAGGATGGAAGGCTTCTTGGTGGATGTCTGACAATTATAGAATCATCAAATTTGCTTATCGAAAAAGGGATTATTGACAGAGAAACTGCCTTGAAATGTATATCCGAAAATCCTAAAAGTTATCTTGACCTAAGGTAATGTTATCTTACCAAGGATTACCCCGCGCCTCGCCCCTGTTGCTGAGGGAATATTTCCTGTCCTCATATTCAATGTCAGATAACCAATAATAGCAAAACTCAAAGCCTCCTTCGCCTCAACAGGTATTCCATAGTCAGATATCTTTCTTACAATTATATTGGTATCACTAAAAAGTTTATTTATTAAACTCAAAAGGAATAAATTCTTTACTCCGCCTCCAGTTAATACAACCTCTTCAGGCTCAAAAGGCTTAACAGCATCTTTGATTGATGTTGCTGTCAAATACGAAAGAGTTGAAAGTATGTCTTGAATGGGCAAACGATGTTTTCTAAAAATCTGTGTTACCAATTCAGAGCCAAACTCCTCACGTCCTGTTGATTTTGGAGGTTTTTTCTTAAAATATGGTAAAGATAGAAGCTCTTTTAATAAGGGCTCAACAACCCTGCCCTTAGAAGCAATAGCACCATTTTTATCAAAAGGTATTTTCCCTTTTGAATAAAACTTTACTGCCTCATCAATCAAACAATTGCCAGGTCCTATGTCAAAACCCATGGTATCATCAAGCCTATCCTTAACTATAGTCACATTAGAGATACCACCAATGTTAACAACAGCCCTTACCAGATTTCTCTTCTTAAAAATGAAATAATCAGCAACCGGCACTAAAGGAGCACCCTGACCCCCAGCAGCCATATCCTTTGTCCTGAAATCCGATATAGTTAATATACCGGTCTTTTCAGCTATAACCGAAGACTCTCCAATCTGCAGGGTCGAACCCATTTTACCCTTCATCGGTGGTATATGGTAAATAGTCTGTCCATGAGATGCGATTGCATCAATATCTCCTTTCTTATATCCACTTGATTCAAGCAACTTCAGGACTGCCTGTGCAAATATCTCCCCGAGCTCAAAATTAAGTCTACAGATATGTTCTGTATTGCCATTAAATGCATCACTTATCCTCAATCTCAATTTTTTTTTGTATGGTAAATGGAGGTGAGAAATCAGCCTTAAATCCAAATCTTCATGATCTAAAGGCTTGATTTCTACAAGTGCTACATCCACTCCGTCATGAGAAGTTCCTGACATAAGACCTATTATTTTGAATATACCTTTTTTCTTTGTAATCAACATTTAATCGCCTTTCTCAATGAACCATCATATTTCTCAAGGACCTGTCTTGCCTCTTCATAACTCAACTTTTTCATATGCATCAAAATGGCTGTCTTTGCATTATAATTTGATTCGATGAGAAGCCTTTTAGCCTCCTGCCCGGAACATCCTGTAACATCCTGAATTATCCTTAATGCACGATCAACTAACTTCTTGTTTGAAGGGACTACATCCACCATATAACCCTTATAAACCTTTCCGAGCTTTATCATGGCGGTTGTTGAAATCATATTTAATACCATCTTTGTAGCTGTCCCGGCCTTAAGCCTTGTTGAGCCAGCGATAATCTCTGGACCCACAAGAACCTTTATGATACCATCCAGAAATGGGTAGTTAACATCATTACATGTAAGTAACCAGCATCTCGCACCAATTCTCTTCGCCTCATTAAGGGCTGATATTACAAATGGTGTTTTGCCACTCGCTGTTATGCCTAAAAGCATATCTTTATCTCTGATATCTGCAATAGCCCTTTTTGCAGCATCCTCGTCATCTTCAGCACCTTCTATAGCAGCTGTTACTGCTTCATTTCCACCAGCAATAATAGCCCTCACAAGATGAGAAGGGACATTAAATGTGGGCGGCATTTCAGATGCATCTAAAATACCAAGCCTTCCACTTGTGCCAGCACCTATGTACAGCAAGCTACCTCCTGACTTTATGCAATCTATGGCACTATAAATAGCCTGACATATTGAATCCCTTGCATCCCTGACAGCCTGAACAACGAGCGTATCTTCGTCATTCATTATCTTTACTATTTCTTCGACGGAAAAGGCATCAATATCAATAGAAACGGGATTAATATCTTCGGTAACCATGACAATATACTAACATTTCTGATAAAATTTTCAGTATGTTTTTACAGCAGATTATAAATGGGCTTACCGTAGGCGGGGTGTATGCCCTTATTGCGCTCGGATATACAATGGTTTATGGTATCCTCGAATTTATAAATTTTGCACATGGAGAAATCTATATGTTGGGTGCATATCTATCAATAATATTTTTAGGCTTTTTTACTATAATAGGCCTGACAGATATAAGCCTGACATTTTCTTTATTATTGACAATTCCCTTGACGATCCTTTTTTGCTCTACTTATGGCTTCATGACAGAAAAAACCGCTTATAAACCAATTAGAAATGCACCGAGACTCAATCCCCTGATAAGCGCAATAGGGGTCTCTATATTTCTGCAAAATTATGTAATGCTGACACAGGGTGCAACAGATAAAGTATTCCCTATCAGATTCAGTGACGCAGGGTTACAGTTAATGAATGTTAGAATAACATATCTTCAGGCAATGATAATCGCCATTTCTGCTATTCTTATGATTTCTCTTCATTTATTTATTAAAAAGACAAGGCTTGGAAAGGCAATGAGGGCAACTGCACAGGATAAGACAATGGCTGCACTGGTTGGAATAAATATAGATAAGATTATTTCGATTACCTTTGTAATAGGAGCAGGCCTTGCAGCAATAGCAGGCATGATGGTTGCCTCTTATTATGGTTTAGTAAATTACTCAATAGGTTATATAGCAGGCATAAAGGCATTTACTGCTGCAGTTCTTGGAGGAATAGGAAATATACCCGGAGCGATGATAGGAGGTATTACGCTGGGGCTTGTCGAAAGTATTGGAGCAGCATATATATCAAGCGAATACAAAGATGCATATGCCTTCATTGTCCTTATTATAATACTGCTGATAAGGCCTTCTGGTATTTTTGGGGCTAAAACAGAGGAAAAGGTATGAAAAATCTTATCATAGCTTTAATATCAGCTATTTTGATTCTTCCTTTTGCTGGTTATATAACTGCTATTTTATTGTTTGTTTCTCTGTTAGCCCTTTTATTTCTTATCAGTACCTTCAAAAAGACCTACTTCACAAAATTTTTCGCCAAAATCAAGCTTCCTGTCACAAAAAGGTCATATTATATCATCTCCACAACTGCGGTCTTTTTATTTATGATATTCCCGTTCATTCTAAAAGATTACTACATTGATGTCCTTATAATGTTTGGCATCTATTCGATTCTTGCATTAGGACTTAATGTTATAGTCGGATTTTCTGGTCTTTTAAATCTTGGATTTGCAGCCTTTTACGCCATAGGTGCTTACACATATGCAATTGTCAATACCAAGCTCGGCATCGGTTTCTGGCAAGCCATTCCTCTATCACTTTTAGCAGCAACAATATCGGGTTTAGTCCTTTCCATACCAGCCTTGAGATTAAGGGGAGATTACTTTGCCATCGTCACATTAGGTTTTGGAGAAATAGTCCGCCTTATTTTGAATAATTGGGATAGCCTTACAAATGGTCCGAATGGAATCTCGGGTATTATGCCACCATCTTTTCTCGGTTATTCTATCAGTAGTATAAAGAATTATTACTATATTGTATTTCTTTTCGTTTTATTCACACTTTTCATAGTAAGAAGGATTGAGCTTTCGAGGATTGGAAGGGCATGGCTTGCGATAAAAGGTGATGAGATAGCCGCATCATCAATGGGTATTGATACTACAAGGTACAAGATTTATGCATCTGCCTTTGGCGCATTCTGGGCAGGATTAGCAGGAATCCTTTTTGCTTCAAAAATGAGGTTTGTCTCCCCTGAAAGCTTTACATTCCTTGAATCCATCCTGATATTGTGCATGGTTATTCTCGGTGGGATTGGTAATACATATGGCACAATTATTGGGGCACTCATCCTCGTGCTTTTGCCAGAGATTTTAAGGGAGCTCCAGTTATACAGGATGTTGATTTTAGGGATAGGACTGGTTCTGCTTATGGTATTCAGGCCTCAGGGAATTATTGGCGGCACAGGCTTAAGAAGATATTATACGATCAGAGGAGATTAAGGTGTATATACTGGAGGTTAGAGAACTAACAAAACACTTCGGAGGCCTTGCTGCACTACAGGGTGTGAGCTTTAAGGTAAAAGAAAACACCATATTGAGCATTATAGGACCTAACGGCGCAGGTAAAACAACCTTGTTTAACTGCCTGACAGGAATGACAAAACCTTCATCAGGAAGCATACATTTTAAAGGCGTTGATATAACCCAATTAACGCCACATAAAATCACAGAATCTGGCATAGCCAGGACTTTTCAGAATATCAGGCTATTTTCTGAGATGTCGGTATTAGAAAATGTGATGATATCCCAACACTCGAGGGTAAAATATGGCTTTTTAAACACTATCTTAAGAGGTAGTAATTTTAAAAAAATGGAATCGTCAATTATAGATAAGGCTTATGAATATCTGGAATTTATAGGTCTACAGGATTATGCAGATGAGCCAGCAGGAAGCCTCCCTTATGGCAGCCAGAGAAGACTCGAAATAGCAAGGGCAATAGCAACAGATCCTGATATTATCCTGCTTGATGAGCCAACTGCAGGAATGAACCCAGCAGAAACATCAGAAGTCATGGAACTCATTAGAAAGATTAAGGAACTCGGCAAGACCATTATTATAATAGAACATGACATGAGGCTTGTAATGGGCGTCTCGGAGTGGATAATCGTCTTAGACCATGGGGTAAAAATTGCAGAAGGAATGCCTGATGATGTAAAAAATAACCCCCTCGTAATTGAGGCTTATTTAGGTAAGGAATTGCATTAAGAAATGTTGATACTTAATAACATACATTCAGCATATGGTCACATAATGGCATTGAGGGGCATTGACATAGAGGTTAATAAAGGGGAAATAGTTTGCTTAATTGGAAGCAATGGTGCTGGCAAAACTACAACACTTATGACAATAAGCGGAATAATAAAGCCTCTAAAGGGTAACATAATTTTTGATGGTGAATCCATAAAGGATATGCCTGCTCACAGGATAGTCGAGAAAGGCATCTGTCATGTGCCAGAGGGAAGAAGGATCTTTCAGAGACTAACCGTTTTAGAAAACCTCGAAATGGGTGCATTTTTAAAAAGCAAAAAAAATTCTTCGGAATTTAAAAATAGGATCGAAAAGATATTCACTCTTTTTCCTATACTTAAAGAGAGAAAGAATCAGGTTGGTGGAACCTTAAGCGGAGGAGAGCAGCAGATGTTAGCTATCGGCAGGGCATTGATGTCAGACCCAAGGCTTATTTTGCTTGATGAGCCTTCGCTCGGACTTTCTCCGATAATGGCGAGCAAGATATTTAAGACAATAAAAGAGATAAATGATAGCGGAATTACAGTTCTATTAGTGGAGCAAAACGCAAAGGCAGCCTTAAGACTTTCGCAAAGGGGATATATTTTAGAAAACGGAAAGATCAAACTCCATGGAAAAAGCGATTTGCTTTTACAAAATGAAGATGTAAAAAAGGCTTATCTTGGAGAATAAAATCCATTATTATGTGAATTCTGAAAGTCATTATAGATCTGGTCAAATACATTATGAATTTGAACAAATGCATGTAACACATCTGGATCAAAATGTTCTGGCATTGTCCTGCCATCTCCTTCAGTTATTATCTTAAATGTCTCTTCGTGACTAAACGGACGCTTATAAGGTCTCGGGCTTCTCATGGCATCATATTGGTCACATAGCATGACAATCCTCCCCTCAAGGGGTATGTCTTCGCGTCTCAGTCCGTTAGGATAGCCTGTCCCATCCCATCTCTCATGATGACTCAGGGCAATAGTTGAAGCCATATCTATTATACAGTGGGACGAACCGGATAATATCTTTTCACCAATTATTGTATGACTTTTAATGATTTCAAACTCCTCAGCCGTAAGCTTGCCGGGCTTCAATAAAATATTGTCTGGAATGCCTATCTTTCCCATATCGTGCATTGAGCTTGCAAGTGTAATGGTCTCGATAAAGTCATCAGCCAGATCCATTGCCTCAGCTATCTTTTGAGAAAAGAGACCGATCCTCGTAATATGATCTCCTGTTGTTGAGTCCCTGTGTTCCGCAACTATTGTAAGTCTGTGAATAATCTCTTTGCTCATATTTTTTACTGTCCTCAATGCCTCTGTAAGTTCATGAGTCCTTTCCTTTACCATAGCCTCGAGCCTATTCTTATAATCTCTTTCCTCTTGAATAAGCCTGCTATACC
>FWPV01004487.1_pt1 | contig 29551 bp, 20 predicted proteins | sample 2228371 | NCBI WGS metagenome assembly FWPV01 (sample SAMEA103939776, study PRJEB20133) | metagenome | reverse complement strand
CCCGACCCGGCCCAACAGCTCGCTCGGCACCAGCCGCTGGCGCAGCGCCAGGGTGGCGGTGTTCGCCGTGGAGATGGCGAAACCCTCGATGATCAGCGCCACGGTGGCCACCCACGCCACCGTGGCGAAGCCCACCACCAGGTAGGCGACCCCCGCCACCGCCCCGGCGGTGGCGACCAGGGGCCCGGCGGGCAGCCGGTCGTGCATCCGCCCGCCGACCACCCCGCCGAGGACGAACCCCGACGAGCCGAGGGCGGTCAGCACGCCGAACGCCGATTCCGACAGCCCCAGGCGCTCCCGGGCGAACAGCACCAGCGTGGCCGTCGCCGCAGCACCGAAGAACGCGAAGGCGGCCACCCCGCCGGCGAGCAGGCGCAACCCCTGGTGCCGGCCGAACCAGCGCAGCCCCTCGGCGATGTCGGCCCGCAGGGACGACCGGGCCTCGTCGGTGCCGGGGTGCGCGAACGGGGTGCGGGGCACGGCCAGGGCGAGCAGCGCGGCCGACACCACGAAGCTGGCCGCATCGGCGGCGAACGGCAGGGCGGGGGCGACCACGAACATCGCGCCGGCCATCGCGGGGCCGATCAGGCTGGTGGTGGCCGTCTCCGCGGCCAGCAGGGTGCCGTTGGCCCGGCCCAGCCGATGGGTCGGCACGATCGAGGGCAGCACGGCGAAGGCGGCGCCGGTGGCCAGGGTGTCGAGCGAACCGAGCACGAAGGCCGCGGCCCACACCAGCGGGAGCGTGGCCAGGTTGGCGGCGACCGCGGCCGCGAGCAGGGCGACGGTGGCGGCCCGGGCGATGTCGGTGAGCACCAGCAGCCGGCGTCGGTCGACCCGGTCGACCACGGCCCCGGCCGGGAGCGCCACGACCAGCCAGGGGAGCTGCTGGGCGATGACCGTGGCGGCCACCAGCACCGGTGACGAGGTGAGCGTGGCGGCGAGCAGGGGGACGGCGACCAGGGCGAACCCGTCGCCGAGACCGGAGATGGCGACCGCGCCGAACAGGCCGGCGAACCGGCCACGGGTGCGGACTCGGGCGTGACGGGGCAGGTAGCGGGGCAACGACGACTCCGGGAACGGAGCAGGTCGGGCTCAAGTGGCGAGCCCGACCTGCCGATGGTTCATCTGGCGCGCACCGGGTTGGTCCACCGGCGGTGCGGCCGCTCACTTCCAGCGCACTCGGCACCCTCCTCTCAGAACGGGGCCGGTGCGGGCTGCCACCCGCCCCGGCCTACCTGTGGCGTCCGAGCCGGGCTGTGTCGGGGGAGCGGGAACTCGGCCCGCGTTGTCTAGCAGGTGGGCCGATCGGCCTACGAGCACGGGCCCCGGTCAAGTTCCGCCCCCAGATGCCGATGTCCGGGGGGAGCGGGACATGGAGGCCGAGGGGTGACAGCAGGCGGGAAGGTGGCGGGCATCACCGTGGGGACGGCGACCGTCGCCGCCGCCCTGTGGAGCATCGCCAGACCGAACCCGAGCCCGGTGGTGAGCGGAACCGGTTGGTGGCTCGTGCTCGTCGGCGCCTTCCTCCTGGCGGAGCTCGGTGTCATCGTCGTCGAACTCCGCCGGCAGGGTCTTGGCTTCACGCTCGGGGCCGTTCCGCTGGCCGTTGGTCTGGTCTTCGCCGATCCTGGCCCGCTGCTTGCCGCCCAGGTGCTCGGCGTGGGGGCAGCCCTCATGCTCCAGCGCTCGCCGTTCCCGAAGGCGGTGTTCAACCTCGCGGCGGCTGCGTTCGGCAGTGGAGCGGCCGTGGTGGTCTACCGATCTTTCGCCCCGATCATCGAGCCACTCTCGCCGATCGGGTGGCTGGCCTTGCTTGCCGCCCTGGTCGCAAGCCACGTCGCAGAGAGCGCTGCGACCCTGCTCGTCGTTCGGATGACCGGTCGGGGGATCCGCCCGTCATTCCTCGCCGTGGTGCTGCCCGGCCTGCTGCTGTTCCCGGTCTCGGCGGCCATCGGCCTCGCTGCGGTGGCCCTGGTGTGGGTCGACCCCCGCCTGTCGTGGGTACTGCTGGTGATCGGCGGGCTCGTCTACGCCTACTCGGCGTCGAACACCCGGCTGCGGGACCGCCACGCCAACCTCGAACGCCTGTACCGCTACACCGACGGGCTGGCCGACTCCCCCGACCTCGAGGCCGTGGTCGAGGCCGTGCTCGCCCGCACCGCCGAGCTGCTGCGGGTGGCCGGGGCCGAGCTGGTGCTGGTGGTGCCCGGCGGCTACGTGGTGCACCGCTGGAGCGAGCACGGCCAGCAGGTGGCGACGCTCGGCCGGCACGAGCTCGACCCGCTGATCGCCGAGGTCCTCCACGACAACCGGCCGCGGCGGATCGCCCGGGGTACCAGGGATCCCGACGACCGGGCCCTGCTGGCCGCCCGGGGCTGGGCCGATGCGGTGGCCGTGCCCCTGCTCGGGCCCGACATGGTGATCGGGGTGCTCGTTGCCCACGACCGGCTGGGTGACGTCGGTGCCACCTTCGGCGAGGAGGAGCTGCGCCTGCTGGAGACCGCCGGCAACCACGCCGCGGTCGCCCTGCGCAACAGCCAGCTCGTGCAGGGCCTGCGGGCCGAGGTGACCGCCAAGGAGCACCAGGCCATGCACGACGCCCTCACCGGCCTGCCCAACCGGCTGCTGTTCCTCGACCGGCTGCGTCACCACCTGCGGGCCCGCCAGCCGCTCGCGGTCCTGCTGCTGGACCTCGACCGGTTCAAGGAGGTGAACGACACCCTGGGGCACCCCACCGGTGATGCGCTGCTGGTGGAGCTCGGCGACCGGCTGCTGCGCACCGTGGGCCGGGCCGGCACGGTGGCCCGTCTGGGCGGGGACGAGTTCGCCGTGGTGCTCCCCGGGGTGCTGGAGGGCGACGCCATCCGCCTGGCCCACCGGCTGCGCACGGTGATCGCCGAGCCGATGGACATGGAGGGCATCACCCTCGAAGTGGGGGTGAGCATCGGACTGGCGATCTCCCCGCTCCACGGCGACCACCCCGACACCCTCCTGCAGCGGGCCGACGTGGCGCTCTACGAGGCCAAGGAGCGGGGCGACGGCGTGGCGGTCTACCTGGCCGAGCGCGACCGCTCGAGCCGGCGCCGGCTGGCGCTCGTCGGCGAGCTGCGCGACGCCATCGACCATGGGGGCATCACGCTCGCGTACCAGCCCAAGGTGGAGGCGGTGTCCGGCCGGGTGGTCGGGTTCGAGGCGTTGGCCCGGTGGCACCACCCGGTCCACGGCCCGATCGGCCCGGACGAGTTCGTCACCCTCGCCGAGCAGACCGGGCTGATCCAGCGGTTCACCGACCACGTGCTCGCCACCGCCCTCGCTGAGGCCGCGTCCTGGGCCGAGCGGGGATGGGACCTCTCGGTGGCGGTGAACCTGTCGGCCCGCTCGTTCGGTGACGCCCGCCTGGCCGAGCGCATCGGCGCCGCCCTCGACCGGCACGGGGTGCCGGCCGACCGCCTAGTGATCGAACTGACCGAGTCGGCGTCGATCATCGACCCCCACCAGACCGAGGAGACCCTGCACCGGCTCTCCCGCATGGGGGTGCGCATCTCCCTCGACGACTTCGGCACCGGCCACTCGTCGCTGGCCCGGCTCCGCCGCCTCCCGGTCGACGAGGTGAAGATCGACAAGAGCTTCGTGCTGCAGCTGGCCGTCGACCCCGACGACGCCGCCATCGTGCGGGGGATCATCGACCTGGCCCGGCACCTCGGGCTCGGCGTGGTGGCCGAGGGCGTGGAGACCCAGGAAGTGCGCGAACAGCTCGTCGAGATGGGGTGCCGGACCATCCAGGGCTACTTCGTGTCCCGCCCGCTGCCGGCGTCCGAGGTCCCCGGATGGCTGCGCTCGTGGGGGTCGACGATCGCGTCCAACCCGGCGGCCTGAACCGGGCCGGGCCGCGGGCGGCGGCGCGAGGATCGGCCGATGGACATCGGCCTGCTCGAAGGGATCTGCACCACCCGGGCGATCCGTCGGTTCCGCCCCGATCCGATCCCCGACGAGGATCTCGCCACCATGCTGTTCGCCGCGACGCGGGCACCGTCGGGGAGCAACCGCCAGCCGTTCCGCTTCCTGGTGCTGCGTGACGGACCCCGGGCGGTCCGGGCGAAGGCGGTGCTCGGTGAGGCGTTCCGGGCCGGCTGGCGGGCCAAGCGGGAGGCCGACGGCTACGACACCGGCAGCGGCGCACGACCCGACAGCCCCAAGGCCCGCACCGCAGCGGCCATGCAGCACTTCGTGGACAACTTCGAGCGCATCCCGGTGGTGGTGCTGGCCTGCCTGGTCCGCTACCGGGACCCGTCTCCCACCGAGGGCGGCTCGGTCTACCCGGCCTGCCAGAACCTGCTGCTCGCCGCCCGGGCCCTGGGCTACGGCGGGGTGATGACCATGTGGCACGGGTTCGTCGAGCGCGAGCTCCGCGACCTGCTGGAGATCCCCGACGGCGTGGCCATCGCCGCCACCATCCCGCTCGGCCGTCCGGTCGGCCGGCACGGCCCGGTCCGCCGCCGCCCCTTGGCGGAGCTCGTGTTCGACGACCGCTGGGAGGGGCCGGCCGGATGGGCGGTCGAGCCGCCGGGCACCGTGCACACGGCCGCCGGGCCGCCCCGGCACCGGTAGTACGGTCGGCGGGTGATGGACGAGTTCACGCCCAAGCCCGAGCACCACTTCACCTTCGGTCTGTGGACGGTCGGCAACCGCGGCCGAGACCCGTTCGGCCTGGAGGTCCGCCCACCGCTCGACCCGGTCGAGGCGGTGCACCGCCTCGCCGAGCTGGGCGCCTACGGCGTCAACTTCCACGACGACGACCTGGTGCCGTTCGGCTCGACGCCCTCGGAACGGGAGGCCGTGCTGAAGCGGTTCCGCAAGGCGCTTGACGACACCGGCATGAAGGTGCCGATGGCCACCACCAACCTGTTCGGCCAGCCGGTGTTCAAGGAGGGGGCCTTCACCGCCAACGACCCGCAGGTCCGCCGGTACGCGGTGAAGAAGACCATGGAGGCCATCGATCTCGGCGTGGAGCTGGGTGCCGGGGTCTACGTGATGTGGGGCGGTCGCGAAGGCGTCGAGTGCGAGAGTGCGAAGGACGTGCGCACCGCCCTCGACCGCTACGCCGAGGCGGTCAACCTGCTGTGCGCCTACGTCCGGGACCGGGGCTACCAGCTGGTGTTCGCGCTGGAGCCGAAGCCCAACGAGCCCCGCGGCGACATGTTCCTGCCCAGCGTGGGGCACGCCCTGGCGTTCATCGACGAGCTCGAATGGCCGGAGATGGTCGGCCTGAACCCCGAGTTCGCGCACGAGACGATGTCCGGGCTGAACTTCACCCACGCCGTCGCCCAGACGCTGTGGCACGGGAAGCTGTTCCACATCGACCTGAACGCCCAGCGGATCGGCAAGTACGACCAGGACTTCCGCTTCGGCAGCGAGGGCATCCGTGACGCCTTCTTCCTGGTAAAGCTGCTCGAGGATGCCGCCTGGCCGGGGATGCGCCACTTCGACGCCCACGCCTACCGCACCGAGAGTCCCGAGGGCGTGTGGGAGTTCGCCCGGGGGTGCATGCGCACCTACCTGATCCTCGCCGACAAGGCCCGCCGCTTCCGGGAGGACCCGGAGATCCAGGCGGCGCTGGCCGAGGCCAAGGCCGATCAGCTGGCGGTGCCCACCTCGCCGACCGGCCAGGTGGACGCTGCGGCGCTCGACGCCATCCGCAACGCCACGTACGACGTGGAGGCGCTCGGTGCCCAGGGCTACGGCCATGAGCGGCTCGACCAGCTGGTCACCGAGCTGCTGCTCGGGGTGCGCTGAGGTCCACCGGTGCCGCTCGTCGCGGGGGTCGACTCCTCCACCCAGTCCTGCAAGGTCGAGATCCGCGACGCGGACACCGGCATGCCGGTGGCCTCCGGCCGGGCACCCCACCCGCCGGTGACACCCCCGCGAGCCGAGCAGGACCCGGCGGCCTGGTGGGCGGCGTTCGAGCAGGCCTGGGCGGCGGCCGGGTCCCCCCGGGTGGCCGCCATCGGCGTGGCCGGACAGCAGCACGGGATGGTCGCGCTCGACGCCGAGGGGCAGGTGATCCGCCCGGCGAAGCTGTGGAACGACACCGAGTCGGCGCCCGACGCCCGGTGGCTCATCGCCCAGCTGCCCGACGGTGCCGCAGGCTGGGCCCAGGCGTGCGGGAGCGTGCCGGTGGCGAGCTTCACGATCACGAAGCTCTCCTGGCTGCACCGCAGCGAGCCCGACGCCTGGAGGCGCCTCGCCAGGGTCTGCCTGCCCCACGACTGGCTCACCTGGCGGCTGTGCGGACGGTTCGTCACCGACCGGGGTGACGCATCGGGGACCGGCTACTGGTCGCCGGCCGGCGGCGGGTACCGGTGGGACCTGCTGGCCATCGTCAACCGGGAGCGGGACTGGACCACGGCGGTGCCCGATGTGCTCGGCCCGCTCGACGTGGCCGGTCACTGGGGTGACGCCGTCGTCGCGCCCGGCACCGGCGACAACATGGGCGCCGCGCTGGGCATGGCCCTGCAGCCGGGGCAGGCTGCGGTCAGCATCGGCACGAGCGGCACCGTGTACGCGGTGTCGGAGACCCCGTCGGCCGATCCGAGCGGGGCCGTCGCCGGGTTCGCCGACGCCACCGGACGGTTCCTGCCGCTGGTGTGCACGCTGAACGCGACCCGGGTCACCGAGGCGGTCGCCCGGCTGCTCGGCGTCGACCTCGCCGGACTCGACGAGCTGGCGCTGGCGTGCCCGCCGGGGGCCGGGGGCCTCACCCTGCTGCCCTATCTGGACGGCGAACGTACGCCCGACCGGCCGAAGGCCACCGGCACCCTCACCGGCCTGCGGTCGGGGGTGACCCGGGAGCAGCTGGCCCGGGCGGCGTTCGAGGGGGTGGTGTGCGGGCTGCTCGACGGCCTCGACGCTCTCGGCGACCTCGCCGGGACCGGCCCGCTGCTGGTGGTCGGTGGTGGCGCCCGCTCCCGCGCCTACCGGCGGGTGCTCGCCGACCTGAGCGGCCGGCCGGTGGTCGTACCCCGGGGCGACGAGCACGTGGCCACCGGCGCGTGCGTGCAGGCGGCCGCGGTGCTCCACCAGCGCCCGCCCGTGGAGGTGGCCCTGGCCTGGGGGCTCGGCCCCACCGGGGAAGCCGTCGAGCCCGACCCGGAGGTCGACGCCGCCGGCCTCCGCAGCGCGTACGCAGCGCTGCGCGATCTCACCGCATGACCGCCCCCGACGATCCGTTCGCCGTGCTCGGCCTCTCACCCGACGCCACCCTGGCCGAGGTGCGTGCCGCCCGCCGGCGGCTGGCCAAGGAGGTCCATCCCGACCGGGGCGGGGACCCGGACCGGATGCGGGAACTGAACGCCGCATTCGAGGCTGCGGTGCGGGCGTTGCTGACCCCCACCCCCGAGCCGTCGCCCGCGCCGACCGGACCGCCGCCGGGCGGATCCCGCCGGCCGCTCGGATCCCGGTGGGTCGGCCGGTGGGTCGACCACGACGACCCGTCGTTCACCGTGGGCGCGCTTCCCGCCGAGGCGTTCGAAGCTCTCGTGCTGGTGTGCGGCTGGTACGGCGAGCCGCTCGACGACGACCCGCCGTACGTGCTCGTGGTGCACCTGTTCGACCCGGCCGAGTGCGTGGTGCGCCTGTGGCTCGTGCCCGAGGCCGGGGCGAGCACGGTGTCGATCTCGGTGGCTCCGGTGGAGGGCGGTCCGTGGCCCCCACCGACGGCCGAGCAGGTGCGGGACCTGCTCGTCCACGGGCTGAACGAGCTGTTCGCCGGGGAGCGCTGAACGCCGCCCGTCAGCGGGGTGCGGCCGCCTTCCGGAGCCGGTCGTTGATGGCCGCCCCCAGCCCCTCGTCGGGTGGGGGGACCACGAGGAGCACCTCGACGCCGTCGTGGTCGGCCTGGCGGAGCCGGTCGTAGAGGGTCCGGGCCTCGGCAGCGAGGTCGGTGCCGATCACCAGTTCCCGCACCCGTCGCCCGGCGCGCCGCAGCTCCCGGGCCCGGGCCGGCAGCTCGGCGGCAGCGAGCAGTTCGACCGCGCACGCCGGTGCGTAGTGGCTCGGCAGCATCCCCGGCGCCCGGCTGGGGCCGGTGGCGTGACGCTCGACGCGGTGGCCGAGCACTGCGTCGAGCCGCTCGGCCGGGACCCCACCGGGCCGGAGGATCACCGGGACGGCGCCGGTGCAGTCGACGATCGTCGACTCGACCCCCACCGTGCACGGGCCCCCGTCGAGCACCAGTTCCACATCGTCACCCAGGTCCCGCCGGACGTGGTCGGCGGTCGTGGGGGAGACCCGCCCGAACCGGTTGGCCGACGGCGCCGCCACCCCGCCGCCGAAGGCGGTCAGCAGCTCGTGGGCGAGCGGCTGGTCGGGTACCCGCAGACCGACCGTGTCCCGGCCGCCGGTGACCGCGTCGGGAACGTGCGGGCGTCGGGGGACGACCAGCGTGAGGGGTCCCGGCCACAGCGCCAGGGCGAGGCGCTCGGCGACCGGGGAGACCTCGGCCGCCCAGTCACCGAGCTGCCCGGCGTCGGCGAGGTGCACGATCACCGGGTGGTCGAGCGGCCGGCCCTTGATCTCGAACACCCGCCGCACCGCCGCTGGGTTGGAGGCGTCGGCCCCGAGGCCGTAGACGGTCTCGGTGGGGAAGGCGACCACCCCGCCCCGCCGGAGGATGGCCACGGCCCGCTCGATGTCGGGGTGCACGTCAGGCTGGGACCGCGCCCAGGAACTCCAGCGCGGCGTCGATGAACGCGAAGCTCGACGGGGTGGCGAAGTGGTCGGTGTTGCGCAGCGTCACCAGCCGGGCGTTCGGGAGCGCGGCCAGCAGGGGGTCGGCCGGACCGGCGAAGTCCCGGTCACCCAGCACCACGAGCACCGGGCAGGTGATCACCGCGAGCCGCTCCGCGGTGAACGGCTCGAACGGGCGGCGCAGGCACGCCGCCAGCGCCACCCGGTCGTTGCCGGGCTGGTTCGCGTACTGGGCGAACAATTGGGCGGTCACGTCCTCGGGGTCGCCGTGACCCTCGACGGCCGCCGCGATGCGCCCCGACCGCTCGGCGGTGAACAGGTTGGCGCCCACGCCGGCCACCACCAGTCGCCCGAACCGGTCCGGCAGGCGGGAGGCCAGCTCGAGCAGCGTCATCGCCCCGAGGGAGAACCCGATGGCGTCGACCGCCGATCCGTCGTCCGGGAGCGCCTCGACGATCCGGGCGGTGAGATCCGCGTAGGCCTCCGGGTCGTGGGGCTTGGGAGCCGACCCGTGACCGAGCAGATCGACGCCGATGACGGTCCGGCCCGCGTCCTGCAGCAAGGCCTCCCAGCCGGGCTCCTGCCACGTCCGGGCGAACGAGCCACCCCACCCATGGACCATCACCACCGGCGCCGTCATGGGACGGCACCGTACCGGGCGGATCGCGCTCAGGCGACGAGGCCGTCCACGTCGACCAGGCGGATGGTCCGGATGTCCGCTGTCCGGAAGCTGGCGAGCCGGGTGCTCCACGAGTCGACCACCGTGCGGCCGGGGGCGGTGCGGAAGAAGGTGGTGAGCGGGCCCTCGAGCAGGTAGGCGTCGGCATCGGCGACGAGCTCGGCGCGGTCGTCGGTCAGCGTCACGAGGTAGGCCATGGCGGCAGAGTGCGCGACCGGCCCTGTGGGAAGGAAGCAGGAGAACCCTGTGAACTGCGGGGCGGTCAGTCCACGGTGCTGTGGACGGCGGTTTCACGGCCCCAGGTCTCGCTGGCGACGACAGTGGCCAGCAGCCCGACGGCCGTCCACGCCGGTTGGTGGGTGGCGGCGAAGTAGGTGGGCCACTCGAAGCCGGCAGGCAGCCGCCAGCGCACCTGCAGGGCCAGCACGTAGGCCGTCACCGTCGCCATCAGCACGCTCGGGGCGACGGCCACGATCCGGCGGTGGTGCGGGAAGCGCCGGAGCATCACGGTCGCAGCGGCGACCACGGCGCCGGTGATCGGGCCGCCCAGCGCGGTGAAGGTCACGACCAGGCCGATGGCGAGGCCGGCGGAAGGCCGGTGGCCGGGTGCGGTCCAGCCGACGAGCGTCACGGTGGCGTCGCCGGGCGCAGCGACGTGGCGGGCCCGGTCCCGCCACCAGCTGGCAGTCAGCACCGCCAGGCACCCGGCCAGCGCGAGGGCCGACAGGGCGATGGCGATCCACACCAGGCGCTGGGGGGTCCAGGTCAGGGTGATCGACCGGCTGCTGCCCGGCGGGACGTACCAGCCGTTGGCGTAGCCCTGCACCAGGGTGGGCGGGCCGAGGTCCACCCCGCCGGCCCGGGCCCGCCAACCGGGGTTGTGGCTCTGACCGAGCACCAACCAGTAGCCCTCCGCGGTCGGGCCGACCTCGAGCCGGAACGAGGTCCGGCTCGAGCCCACCACCTGCACAGGCGGCGCGGGCGGCCGGGGTACCGTGCGGGCCGGGACGGCGTCGAGGATCAGCTGGTCGACGTCGAGCCCCCGGTCACGGCCCTGCGCGGTGCGGATCTCGTGGCGGCCGGGACCGAGGGTCAGCGGCCCGCACCCTTCGAGCCGGAACGTGCCTTCGGCATCGGGGATCAGGCGCACCGGCACCGGGGTGCCGTCCACGCGCACCAGGTCGTCGACGCACGCCGCCGTGCCGGCCGGGGAAGTCGCGGTGGCGGGCCCACTCACGGTCGGGAGGCCCCATTCGGCGATCCCGACGGGCATGGTGATCGGCGCCTCGGAGTAGTAGTCGATGGTCTCCACCGGGCGGATCTCGAGGATCTCGAAGCGCACGACCGACCCGGTGAGCGGCCGGGGGAGGGGCACATCGAGCACGGCCACGTGGTTCTCCTCGCCGGGTTCGTCGGCGACCGCCGGCAGGTCGACCACCACCGGGTCGCCGCCGTCGGCCTGGACGGCGATGCGGGTGGGAACCGAGTGCCGCCCGTCGGCGAGCACGGCGAGGTCGAGCCGGTCGAAGGTGACCGGCTCAGCGAGGACGTATTCGTTCCACAGCGGCACAACGGCCGGGTCGACACCGAACGGGGACTGCCATGCGGTGGTCGGGTCGCCGTCGACCGCCGAAGAGGCGCGCACCGCGATGCTGCCCGCCAGGCGGGCCGACGAGGTGGCCCGCACCGCAGTGGTGCCGGTGACTGCGTCGATCACCTCGTCCGGGGCGTGGGCCGACACCCGGACGGTGCCGCCGACGGTGAAGCGCCGCTGCTCGCCGAGGGAGAAGACGCGGGCGATGGCCTGCTCGGGGTCGGAGCGGACCGGCTCTGCCGGGTTGGCCCGCTGGCGGGTGAGCAGCACCGTCAGCCGGTTGTCGGCCGTGAGCGGGGGGACGGCCACGGGCAGGCGGAGGACCTCATCGGCGCGGACCGGTCGCCCGTCGGCTCCGACGATGGTCAGTTCCGCGATGCCGACGCCGCTGATGCCGTCGTAGCGGGGCTTGCGTCCGAGGGTCGTGTCGAGGATCTCCACGTCGAGGCGGGTGAACGTCCGCGTCGGGAACGTCACCTGCTGGCCGGGCTCGGTCCGGGCCCGCTCGTCGAGGGTGACGGTCACCGGTCGGTCACCGTCGAACCACAGCCGGGCACGGGTGATCCAGCGGTTGCGGGGGCCGGTCACCGGCAGCAGCACGCCGAGCCGGTCGGTGGTCACCGGCTCGGCGAGATCGACCCGGAGCCGTTCGCCGGTCACGTCCGCGAAGGCGCCGACCCGCCACGCCGTGCGGGGGTCGCCGTCGAGTGCGTGCACGGCGCGGTCCTCGGGGGTGAAGCTGACCGGGTTGCCGTAGCGGGTGGCGCGCACCCCTCGCACGCCGCGGTGCTCGGCCACGGTGAAGTCGTCGTCGGTGGCATCGGGGAACACCGGCAGCCGGTTGTCGCTGGGGTCGAACTCGAGCGGCTCCTCGCCGGCCTGCTCGGTGGCACCGAGGTTCTCCCGGACCGTCCCCCAGCGCCGGCCCTGGCGACGGTTGGTGTCGGTCACCACGACGTGGGCGCCGTCGGCGACGGCGTCGGCGAGCTGTGCCGGCGAGGACGAGGCGGCGTAGAGCACCAGCCCGGGATCGTCCAGCAGCCCGGCGGCGGCCATGTCGACGAGCCCGTCGCCGTTGCCGACGACGACGGTCGCTCCGACCGCCGGGAGTGCCCGCACGATCGGCGGTGCGCCGGGGACGTCGAAGGTGGCGACCTCGGGCGGGAACGGGGCGTTCGCCGGGGTGAGCAGCTCGGCCTCGTCCCGCAGGGGCAGCCGGGGGATAGGCAGGTTGGGGGCGCCGGGACCGAAGCCGGTCGGCTCGCCCAGCCCGGCGCGGAGCAGTGCCAGCCAGGTGGTGCGGGGCCGGGGGGTGCGGTAGCGCTCGTACTGCAGGTCGCTGCGCAGCAGCACGGTCCCGGCGCTGATGAGGCGGGCGAACGGGGCGAGGGAGCGCACCTCGAACCAGCCCTCCTGCATGCGCCGGTCGAAGGCGTTGAGCAGATCGGCCGACGCCGGTGAGCCGTAGGGGATGAGCTCCCGGGCCACGAACGGTCGGTCCATCAGGCCGGGGGTGACCGGATCGACGGTGTTGCCCCACCGGTACGACGCGAAGTCGCTGCCGGGCAGCTCGAGCACCCGGGTGTCGTGCCCGGCGGCGTCGAGTGCTGCGGCGGCCTGCTCCCAGTAGGCGGGGATGTCCTCGTCGCGCTCGAGGTTCGTGCCGTAGACGTCTCCGGTGAACAGTGGAGGCATGTTCACCACGACCAGTGCCATGCACGCCACCGCCGCCCACCTGCCGCGGCGGGGGGTCGCCCGCAGCAGGGCGTGCACGCCGACCCCGAGCAGGACGGCGACGGCCAGCACGATCAGCGGGACCGCCCGGGGTGTCGAGCGCAGCGCCATGCCCACGTCGGTCATGATCAGCGACTTGAACACCCGTCCGAACGGTGACGGTGCGTCGTAGGGGTGACCGCCGACGCTCAGGGCGGTGCCGATCACTAGCAGCCCGACGAAGTAGGCGCGGTGGCGCCAGCGGGTGAACAGGGCGGCGAGCATGGCCAGCGCCGGGATCGCATACCCCACGGCCACCAGCCACAGCTGTTCGGCGTACTGCCGCCCGGGCTCGATCCAGGGGCCGAGCTTGTCGCTGCCGTAGAAGAACCAGTAGCCGAGGCCGCGCAGCACCTCCGGCGCCGACGACGTCTTGGCCACTGCCTCGTAGGTCTCGGTGTAGCGCAGGATGTTGATGCCGTAGGCGCCCTGGGTGCGCAGGCCGGCGATCCACCACAGGCTCACCGCCACGGTGAGCACGCCGATGCGGGCCACGGTGGCCGCGGCGCGGCGCACGGAGGCCTCCCTGGCGACCCAGACGGCGTACGGGAACCAGAGCACCGGACCGACCCCGGCGAACAGCAGCGCCGTGGCGTTGACCCCACCGACGAGGGCGATCGTCACCGCGAACGCTGCCGGATGGCGCCATCCGCCCCGGCGCAGGGCACGGACGGCCAGCCCCACCAGCCAGGGCAACGCCGCCCAGGGCATGAGGATCACCGAGATCCGCGCCGCATAGTCGAGCAGGTAGGGCGACAGCAGGTAGGCCAGCGCCGCGACCGTGGCACCGGCCCCGCGCAGATCGAAGGTGCGCAGCAGGTACAGCACCCCGGCGCCGGCGGCGAACAGCAGGGTGCCGAGCCACAGCCGCTGGGCGACCCAGTCCGGCAGACCGGTCTGCTCCATCACCCAGTAGTAGGGGCCCATCGGGAACAGGTAGCCGATGTTCTGATGGGTCACGGTGCCCATGCCCACCACCGGGTCCCACATGGACGGGGCGCGGGCGAGCAGGCGGGCCGGGTCGAGGTACAGGTAGGTCTTCGTGTCGGCGGCCACCCGGCCGGGGGAGTTGCGCACGAGCAGCGGGAGGTAGGCGACCGCAGCCAGCGCGAGGTGGGTGGCGGCGCCCCGCCACCGGGCGGGAAGCAACTAGCGGACGCGCCCGGGTCGACCCAGGCGCAGGCGATGGGCCTCCACCGCGAGCGCGGACAGCGTCCCGGTGGCGGTTGCTTCCCAGGTGAAGGTCCGGGCGTGGGCCAGCGCCCCGCTGCCGAGCCGGGCCCGGAGCCCCTCGTCGGTGAGGACCCGACCGATGGCCGGGCCCAGTTCCCGCTCGTCGGCGAGCAACCCGGTGACCCCGTGGCGGACGGCATCGCGGTGCCCGCTGATGTCGGTCACCACAGCGGGGGTCCCGCACGCCGCCGCCTCGGTGATGGTCATTCCCCATCCCTCCGCCGCGGACGCGCTGGTGAGCACCCACGCGCGCCGGTAGAGGTCGACCAGCTCGTCGTCGCGCAGGCGGCCGGGCATGCGCACGAAGCTCTCGGCTTCGAGGTCGCGCACGACGCCTTCGAGCACATGGCGCTCGGCACCGTCGCCGACGATCACCAGCTCGACATCGGGCACCTCGGTGCGCAGGTCGTTCACCGCCCGGATCAGCAGGTCGAACCGCTTCACCGGCATCAGCCGGCCAACGGCCACCACCAGGGGGTGCGGGCTGCGGGACCCGCCCGGGCTGAACTTCGGGTCCACCCCGGGGGGGATCACCGACACGCGGTTGGGCCGGAAGCCGAGCTCATCGATCAGCTCCCGGCGCGACGACTCCGACAGGGTGATGATGCGGGTGCGCCGGTACACCGGTGGCGCCAGCCGCCGCTCGATGGTCTCGCCCAGCGTGGCGAGGTTGGGCGGGAGCACCATGCGCCACATGACCCCGTGGACGTGATGGAGCCAGGTCACCCGGGGCCCGGTGGCCCACAGCGGGGTCCAGAACGGCATCCCGTTCCAGATCTCGACCAGCCCGTCCCGGCGGGGGCCGTGCCGGCCGGTGAGTTCGCTGAACACCGCCCGGGGGAACACCATGTACCGCCCGGCCTTCCGGATCACGTGGTATCCGTCACGGTCGATGGTCGGCGGGTGCCCCTGCGCGTACGAGGTCCGCACGGTCACGTCGATCCCGGCTTCCGCCCACAGCCTGGCGATGGTCGCCGCGTGTACCTCGGAGCCGCCAGCCTCCACGTCGGCGAGGTCACGCCAGGCCAGGATGTGGATGCGACGCAGGCCGGCCGACGCGGCGATGTCGCCGAGTTTGGCGACCGACTGCTCGTGGGTGGACAACGCTGGCGACTCCCCTCCGTGGTGGGCGGCGCCGTACACTACGCCACCTGGGCGCGAGTGGTGGTCGAGTCCGCGCCCTGAACGACGCTGAGGAGTTGGGCGTGGAGCAGCGAGGAGCGGAGCGCTGAGCGCGCCTGTGCTCGCCCGGGGTGCCCCGAGCGGGTGGGGACCGGCCGCTGCTCCCCGGGAGGCCCGGCTCCGGCACGTCCCTGCGCTCGACGGCCTGCGCGGCCTGGCCGTGCTCGGCGTGGTCGCCTACCACCTCGGCCACCTCCGGGGCGGCTACCTCGGCGTGGACGCCTTCTTCGTGCTCTCCGGGTTCCTGATCACCTCGCTGCTCGCCGTCGAGTGGAAGGGCACCGGCGGGGTCGACCTCCGGCGGTTCTGGGTGCGGCGCGCCCGGCGGCTGCTGCCCGCGCTGCTCGTGGTGCTGGCGGCGGTGGCCGGGTACGCCGCCACCGTGGCCGGGCCGCTCGAGCTGCAGCGGATCCGGGCCGACGGGCTGGCCACGTTGTTCTACGTCGCCAACTGGCATGCCGTCGCCGCCGGCACCAGCTACTGGGCCAACCTGACGCTGCCCTCGCCGCTGCTGCACACCTGGAGCCTGGCCATCGAGGAGCAGTTCTACGTGCTCTGGCCGCTGGTCGTGGTGGCCGTGCTGGGCTGGTGGCGGCGGTCGCTTCGAGCGCTGCTGGCCGTGACCGCAGCCCTGGCCGCGCTGTCGGCGGCGCTGATGCCGCTGCTGTTCGACGGCGGTGACCCGAGCCGGGTGTACTACGGCACCGACACCCGGATGGCCGGCATCCTCTACGGGGCGGTGCTCGCGCTGGCCGTGGCCTGCTGGGGGCAGGTCCGGGGGGTGCTCGCCCGCCGGGCCCTCGAGGTCACCGCCGTGGTCGCGATGGTCGGCCTGGGCTGGGGGTGGGCGACGGTGCGCGGCACCTCGCCGTGGCTGTACCAGGGCGGGTTCGTGGTGTTCGGGTTGGCCGTCGCCGTGGTCATCGCCGCCGCCACCCACGACCGGCCCGGACCGGTGGCCCGGGTGCTGTCGATCGCCCCGCTGCGCTGGTTCGGCCTGGTCAGCTACGGGCTGTACCTGTGGCACTGGCCGGTGATCGTCTGGCTCACCCCTCGCCGCACCGGTGTCGACGGCTGGGAGCTGTCGGCCCTGCGGTTCGGCGTCACGATGGCCGTCACCCTTGCGTCCTATTGGCTCGTGGAGCAGCCGATCCGCCACGGAGCGTTGCGAGGCCGGGTGGCCCTCGTCGGCACGCCTGCGGCCGTCGCCGCCGTGGCGGTCGCCCTGCTGGCCGCCACCACCGGAGCGGTCGCACCCCCGGCCGTGGCGGCCGGCCCTACGCCCGCTGCAGTGGGCGGCGCTCCCGGCGGCGGTGGGTCCACGGTGCCCCCGCCGGTCACCACGCCCGGGCTCCTGCGGGTGCTGGTCGTCGGGGACAGCGGCGGGTTCTTCCTCGGTGAGGCGATGGCCCGACTGCAGACCGACCTCGGAGCGTCCGTCCTCGCCCGTGGAGCCATCGGATGCGGGATCGCCCGGGTCTCCGGCGGTGCCCGACTCGACGACGGGCGCATGCTCGCCGACCCCGAGGGGTGTGCCGACTGGCCGGCCCGGTGGGCGGCCGACGTGGCGTCGTTCCAGCCGGACGTGTCGCTGCTGGTGCTGGCCTGGCCTGGGTACGGCGACCGGGAGGTGGACGGCACCTGGCAGCATCCGTGCCAGCCGGGCTTCGACCAGTACTACCGGAGCGAGGTGGCCGAGGCCATCCGGGTGCTCGGCTCCGCCGGCGGCCGGGTGGTAGTGGCCACAGCCCCGTACTTCGCCTCGGACGCCGCGCCGGCGGACGCCGTGAAGCGCGTCGACTGCCTGAATACGGTGTACCGGCAGGCCGCTGCTGCCGATGGAGCACTGGTGCTGGACCTGAACGCGTACGCATGCCCGGATGGGCGCTGCCTCGACACCGTGGACGGCGTCGTGCTGCGACCCGACGGCCTGCACTTCAGCGGACCGGGCGCCGAGCTCGCGGCCCGGTGGACGGTGGGGCAGCTGCGGACGCTCACCGGGGTGGGCGCATGACCCTGCTGGAGGAGCGCCCGGCACCGGCACCCCGGCCCCAGGGCCGTCGCCGGCCGCGGATCGTCGCCAGCCAGCTGCCGTCGGCGGGCCGGAACCGGATGGGACACCGTCCGGCGCTCGACGGGATCCGGGCGGTGGCCGTCGTCGGCGTGCTGCTCTACCACGGCGGAGTGCCCGGCTTCCGGGGTGGGTTCCTCGGCGTCGACGTGTTCTTCGTCCTGTCCGGGTTCCTGATCACCACCCTGCTGGTGGAGGAGCGCACCCGCCGAGGCCGCATCGGGCTGCGCCGGTTCTGGTCGCGGCGGTTCCGGCGGCTGTTACCCGCCTCGCTGCTCGTGCTGCTGGCGGTCACCCTCTACGCGTGGTTCGCGGCGGCGCCTGCGCAGCGGTCGTCCATCCGGGGGGACATCCTGGCCACCCTGGGCTACGTGGCGAACTGGCGGTTCGTGGTCACCGGGCAGTCGTACTTCGACGCGTTCCTCGACCCTTCTCCCCTCCGGCACGCCTGGTCCCTGGCGGTCGAGGAGCAGTGGTATCTGCTGTGGCCCCTGGTCGTGGTGGCCGCGCTGCGCGCCACACGCGGCCGGGTCCGCCCCCTCATCGCCCCGGTGGCCGGAGCGGCAGTGCTCTCCGCACTGCTGATGGCGGTCCTTTACGACGCGCGCGACCCGTCCCGGGTGTACTACGGCACCGACACCCGGGCCCAGGGCGTCCTCATCGGGTCGGCGCTGGCCCTCTACCTCGTCGAGCGCAAACGGCACCGGCCCCGTCACGCCTCGGACGATCCACGGTGGCGGTCGATCGGTGGGTGGATCGCCCTCGCCGGGGTGGTGGCGGCCATGCTGAGCCTCGGCGACCGGACCCCGGCGTTGTACCTCGGGGGCTTCGCGGTGGTGTCGGTCGTGGCCGCCGTGCTCGTGGCGGTGGCTGCCGACGCCCGGTCGTCGCCCGTACAGCAGGCGCTCTCGTGGGCACCGCTGGTGTGGATCGGCCAGCGGTCCTACGGCCTGTACCTGTGGCACTGGCCGGTGTTCGTGTGGTTGGACGGCGACCGCACCGGACTGGACGGCCCGGCCCTGTTCGTGCTCCGCATCGCCGTGTCGATGGTCCTCACCGTGGCGTCGTTCGAACTGGTGGAGAAGCCGGTGCGCTTCGGCCAGGTGGACGCCCGACGGTTCGTGGGCGGCTCGCTGGCCGGAGCCGCGGCGGTGGTGCTGCTCGCCCTGCCGCTCGCCTCGAGCGGCAGCCGGTTCCCCTCGGTGGAGACGATCACTGCGGCGCGCCTGACCACGGCGACCACCAGCCCGCAGCCGGGTCCGACGGCGCCCACCCTGGCCCCGGGGGCACTCGGGCCGACCGTACCGACCACCGTCCCACCGCCTGAGCCGATGAAGGTGCTCGTCCTCGGCGACTCGACCGCGCTGGTGTTCTCGCTCGGGTTCCCCAAGGCGCTCGAGGAGCAGGGGGTGCTCCAGACCGGTCAGGCCACGGTCGGCTGCGGGATCACCGACGGCCGGCCCTACAGCGACGCCGGGTTCATCCCCGGGGGCGAGGGGAAGTGCCTGAAGTGGCGGGACGACTGGGCCACGGCGGTCACGACCGTGCAGCCCGACGTCGTGGTCATGATGATCGGCGCCTGGGAGCTGCTCGACCACAAGGTCGACGGCCGGGTGCTGCGGTTCGGCACCCCGGAATGGGCGGACCGGGTCCGGGCTGCGCTGGACGAGGGCGTGCGGATCGCCGGGAGCAGCGGCGCGCCGGTGGCCATCATGACCGTGCCCTGCATGCAGGAGTCGGCGGACGCGCTGTACCCAACCCAGGCCCGCAACGACCCCAACCGGGTCGCCGCGCTCAATCTCCTGCTGGCTGCGGTCGCCCAGCAGCACCCGGGGACCACCCTCATCGACTACCAGGGGTTCCTGTGCCCCGGCGGCCAGTACACGCCGAAGCTCGACGGCACCGAGATGCGCTTCGACGGGGTGCACCTGAGCGAGGCGGGCGCGAAGGTCACCTGGAACTGGCTGGTGCCCCAACTGCGGGAGATCGTCGAGCGGACCAGCGGGTCTGCAGCCGTTCCTGCCAGCTGACCAGCGTCGCTGCGGCAAGCACGACGATGCTCACCTCGGCCGGGATCCGGAAGCGCACGATCCCGTAGAACCAGGCGGCGACCACGGTGACGATCACCGGCATGGCGACCAGGGGAAGGACGAGCGTGCGCCGCCGGCGGAGCAGCACGCCCCCGGTGATCGCCAGCGGGGCGGCGAGCCAGAAGCTCCAGATGCCCAGTCGCGACGCCCACGGCTCTCGCCCCTCCCCCTGGTTGAGCCAGACCATGTCCCACGGGCGGTAGAGGCTCCACACCCGGCCCACCCGGGCGGCGACCACGACCGGCAGCCGGTCGAGGTTCGCCCGCATGTAGGCGAAGGCCTCGTCCCGGTAGAAGCGGGACAGCTCGCTCTGGTCGAGGCCGGGCGGCGCGCCCGCGGCGTAGGCACAGTCCAGGTTCCAGAAGCCGATCCCGCCCCCGAAGTACACCGGATCACAGTTGGCGCCGATGTAGGTCAGTCCCTCGTTGGTCGAGAACAGCACCGGGTGCTCGAACCGGCCCAGGTTGTGGACCACCCACGGCACCTGCACGGCGGCCATCACCGCACCGGCGGCGGCGAGCTGCCGCCACCGGACGCTCCAGGGGAGGCGCGCACCGGTCGGCGTCCGGCCCGGGCGCACCCACAGCACGAGCGGGGCAATCACCAGTGGGGCCAGCAGGGCCATCTCGGCCCGGGCGAGCACGGTCAGCCCGGAGATCAGCCCGAGCAGTGCGGCCGTCCCGACGGTGCGGTGCTGCGCGTAGTGGTACGCGGCCCACAGGCAGCCGGCGATGCCCACCGTGGCGACCGTCTCGCTCATCACCAGGCCGTCGTTCATCCAGAAGTTGGCGTACCCGGCGGCGAGCACAGCGGCGGTCAGTCCCACCCGCCGGTCGGCGGTGACGGCCCGGCCGAGCAGCCCGACCAGCACCACGGCCACGCTGCCAAGCACCCCCATGAACAGCCGCTGGGCGAACAGCATGGTGTCGTCGGACGACCCGGTCCACGGGCCGGCCAGCCCCGAGACCGGAGCCAGCACGAGCGCGGTCAGCGGGGGATGGTCGGCAGCGGCCATGCCCGCCCGGAACGGATCGGTGAAGCCGTCCCCCACGGCGAGCACCTTTGCCTGGGCCGAGTAGTAGATCTGGTCGCCGAGGGGCACGTCGTGCCGTTTGGCCACCACCACGTAGGCCACCCGGAAGGCGAGTGCAGCGAGCCCGACGACCGTGAGCGTCCAGCGGAACCGACGCTCGGCGGCGGGATCGTGCTCAGCCGATGACCGGTGCGGCTCGTCCGGTGCCGCTCCCGGAGCCGGCGGCTTCCTCGTGGTACTCCTGCTCGACATTCACGCTCCAGATGTCGTGGGTGCCGACGCCGAGGATGTTCTCCACGGTGAGCATCGCCGTGTACATGGAGTGGTCCTGGTTGTTGTACTTGTGCATCCCGTTCCGGCCGACCGGGTGGACGTTGGGCACGGTGGCCTCCAGCCAGCGGCGCATGACGGCGACGTTGTCGGCATAGGCGTGGTCGTACACCGGGTAGGCCTTGGGCATCCGCACGACGTACCCGGCCTCGACCATGCCCGGGTCGACCAACCCGAGCTGCTCCAGTTCGTGGGTGCCGAGCGCGACCAGGTCGTCGTCGGCCATCTCCCAGTACTCGTCGCCCCGGTTCACGAAGTACTCCAGCCCCAGGCAGGTGCGGCCCTCCTTCACGAGGTACGGCGACCACGAGCCGAAGTTCTGGATCCGCCCCAGCTTGACCTCGGGGGAGTGGACGTAGATCCAGTTGTCGGGGAAGGCGTACCGCTCGGGGACCACCAGCGCCACGGTCAGGAAGTCGCGGTAGGCGAGCGCGTCGGCGGCGGCGATCACCTCCGGCGGTGGCGGTGGGTCCATGGCCCGAACCAGGGCGCTGAACGGCATCGACGAGATGACGTGGGCGCACTCGTAGCGGGTGCGGGCGCCGTCGGGCCCTTCGGCGATCACGGCGGTGGCCCTGCCGCCGGCGTGCTCGATCCCCACCACCGTGGCCTGCATCACCACCTTGGTGCCGGCGGCCTCGACCTTGTCCCGGCACACCTCCCACATCATCCCCGGCCCGTACTTCGGGTACTGGAACTCCTCGATGAGCGAGGTGATCTCCTTCTGGTTCCGCTTCGGCAGGAGGGCGTTCACGATCGCCTTGCCGAGGGAGAGGTTCTTGATCCGCTGCGCGGCCCAGTCGGCCTGGATGGCGGTGGCTGGCACGCCCCACACCTTCTCGGTGTAAGTCTTGAAGAAGATCCGGTAGAGGCGCCACCCGAACCTGGCCGCCACCCAGCCCTCGAAGGTCGACTGGTCCTTGGGGGGACGCACGCGGACCCACAGGTACGACGCCACGCACTTGAGCGCTTCCAGGATGCCCAGGTTGCGCAGGGCGTTCATGGCCCGCAGCGGGTAGTCGAAGTAGCGCCCGTTGTAGAAGATCCGGCTCATCCGGGGACGGAGCAGGAAGTCCTCCTGGGGGAGGATCTCGTGCCACAGGGCCTCGACCTCGGGCACCTTGGTGAAGAAGCGGTGGCCGCCGATGTCGAAGCGCCAACCGTCGCGCTCGGCGGTGCGGGAGATCCCGCCCACCACGGTGTCGCTCTCGAGCACCGTGGCCTCATGGGCCACTCCGTGCTTGGCCAGCACGAACGCTGCGGTGAGTCCCGCCGGCCCGGCACCGATGATCACCACCGGACCGGTGGTGGGGCGGGCGGCAGCGTCGTGGTCCATCAGTTCTCCTTGGCGGCGCGGGGATGCCTCGGCGGCGGGGGAGCGTACCGGCGGGTGCACCACCGTCGGGGGAGCCGGCGCGGGCACGCCCCGGTGACCCGACCTGCGGGGCGAGGCGAGGCTAGCGTTGGCCGACGTGCCAGATGCAGCCGGGGGAGTCGCCGCTGACCGGCAGGCCGCCCGGGCGACACCGACGGTGGCCCTGGTCGTGCTCGCCGTCGCCGTCGGGGTGGTCCTGCGGTTCGTGACCGGGTCACCGTTGTGGCTCGACGAGGCGCTGAGCGTGAACATCGCCCGCCTGCCGCTGGGCGACATCGGCGCTGCGCTGCGCCAGGACGGTCACCCGCCGCTGTACTACGTGCTGCTGCACGCCTGGATCCGGGCCTTCGGCGAGGGGGACCTGGCCGTGCGCGCCCTGTCCGGGGTGGCTGCGGTGGCGGCGCTGCCGCTGGCCTGGCTGAGCGGCGCCCGGCTCGGGGGCCGTCAGGCTGCCGTCGCGGCAGTCGTCCTGCTCTCGCTCTCACCGTTCGCCCTGCGGTACGGGACCGAGGCTCGCATGTACGCCTTCGTCGTGCTGCTCGTGCTCGTCGGACATCTCACGGTGCGGGCGGTGCTCGACGACCCGTCGGCGCTGGCCCCGCTCGTCGGCACCGCCGCCGTCACCGGCATCCTGCTGCTCACCCACTACTGGGCGGTCTACCTCCTCGCGGCCACCGTGGTGGTGCTGGCCCTCGACGCCTGGCATCGCAACGAGTGGCGTCCGGCGCTCCGCCTGGGCGCAGCGATGGCTGCCGGCGCGCTGGCGTTCGTCCCGTGGCTTCCCTCGTTCCTGTCCCAGGCCGCCCGGACGGGGACGCCCTGGGCCGAACCCACCCGACCGACCGCCGTGTTCGCCATGACCCTCGACGACTTCGGCGGCCCCTCGTTCGAGGGGCGGCTGCTCGGCACCCTACTGCTCGTGCTCTGCCTGGTGGCGTTGTTCGCCCGCCCGGTCGACGGCCGCCGCCTCGAGCTCGACCTGCGGACGGTTCCCGGGGTCCGCGGTGAACTCGCCGTCGCGGGGTTGACCCTCGCCTTCGGCGTCGCCGCCGGCTACGCCGCCAACTCGACGTTCGCCAGCCGCTACGCCGCAGTGGTGTTCCCGCTGGTCGTGGTCAGCGCCGGGGTCGGGGTGTCCCGGTTCGCCGACCGCCGGGTGGCCGCCGGCCTGCTGGCCGGCGCGCTCGTGCTCGGCGGTGTGGGCGCCTACCGGAACGTCACGACCGATCGGACCCAGGCCGGCGTGGTCGTCGCCGCGCTGGACGCGCAGGCCCAGCCCGGTGACACGGTCGTGTACTGCCCCGACCAGCTCGGCCCGGCGTGCAGCCGTCACCTGCGCAGCGGGCTCACCCTGGTGGTGTACCCGACGCTCGCCCCCCCCGACCGGGTGGACTGGCGTGACTACGAGGCCCGCAACGCCGCCGCCGACCCGTCCGCCGTCGCCGCTCAGATCCTGGAGCGCACACCGCCCGACCGGGCCATCTGGTTGGTGTGGAGCGCCGGCTACCGGACGTTCGGCACCCAGTGCGAGGAGCTCGCCGCCCAGCTCCAGGCGGCCCGCTCGCCGGGCGTGCCGGTGGTGGTCGACGATGGCAGGTCGTATTTCGAGCACGCCTGGCTGCTGCGCTTCGACCCGTGAGCACCGGTTGGCGATCCGACCTCCGGGCCGCGCTCCCGGGCTGGGTCACGGCTCGACTCCTCGTGGCCGTGGCCTGGGTCACCGCCCGGGTGTCGGTTGACGAACTCGGGACCGAACGGCCCCTCCAACTGGTCCAGGGCCTGTTCGCCTGGGACGGGGCGTTCTACCGTGACCTGGCCGAACGGTCCTACGGCGAGGCGCCGGCGGAGGCGCTGCGGTTCTTCCCGCTGCTGCCCTGGCTCGGTCGTGGGCTCGGGATGGTGCTGCTCGGCCGTTCCGATGTGGCCCTGCTCGTGCTGGTGAATCTGGCGGCGCTCACCGCCGCAGCGCTGCTGCACCGGCTGGTGCTGGTGGAGAGGGGTGACGCCAGCCTGGCGAGGCGCGCCGCCTGGCTGCTCGCGCTGTTCCCGGGCTCGTTCGTGCTGGTGTTCGCCTATGCCGAGGCGCTCATGCTGGTGGCGACCATCGGAGCGTTCCTCGCCGCCCGGACCGGCCGGTGGGGCTGGGCGGCGGCTGCCGGGTTCGCCGCCGGGCTGTCACGGCCGCTCGGTGCCGTCCTTGCGCTCGCCCTGCTCGTCGAGGCGGTCCGGGGGTGGCGCCACGCCGGCCGGCGGGACCGCCTGCTGCGCCTGGTGGCCACTGCAGCACCGGTCGGCGGGCTGGTCGCGTTCCTCGGCTTCGCCACCACCACCGGGGCGGGGTGGCTCGAGCCGCTCCGGATCCAGGAGCCCTTCCGTGGCGAGCTGGTCGACCCGTTGTCCCGTCTGGTGCGAGCCGTGGCCGATCTGGCCGGGGCGGAGCGGCTCGGCGACGGGCTCCACGCCCCGTTCGCCGTGGGGTTCGTGATCCTGGCCGTCGTGGTGGCCCGCCGCCTGCCTGCGTCCTTCACGATCTTCGCCGCAACGATCGTCGCCGTGGCCCTGGCGGCCGAGAACCTGAACTCGCTCGAGCGCTACGCCCTGTCGGCCTTCCCGCTCGTGATCGCGCTCGCCACGGTGACCCGGCGGTCACCGTGGGACCGGTCGGTCGACGCCCTCCTGGCTGGCGGTGTGGTGGCGCTCACCACGCTCGCCTGGGTGGGGGCCTACGTCCCCTGAGCCGGTCATGCGCCGCCGGCGGTGGCCTTCGCCCAGCGGTAGTCGGGCTTGCCGCTCGGAGTCCGATGCACCCGGTCGACCCTGATGAAGGCCTTGGGGCACTTGAACCCGGCCAGGGTGGCGGTACAGGCGGCCTTGAGTTCAGCGTCGGTCACGTGCTCGTGGCCCGGCACCAGGGCGACCACGGCCACCACCTCCTCGCCCCACCGCTCGCTCGGCCGGCCGACCACGAGCACGTCGGCCACGGCGGGATGGGCGAGCAGGGCGAGTTCCACCTCTTCGGCGTACACCTTCTCCCCACCGGTGTTGATGGTGGCTGCGTCGCGGCCGAGGACCTCGATCGTCCCGTCGGCGTTGCGCCTCGCCCGGTCGCCGGGCACGGCGTAGCGCCGCCCGTCGATCACCGGGAAGGTCCGCCGGGTTCTCGGCTCGTCGCCGAGGTAGCCGAGCGGCACCGCGCCGGTGCGGGCCAGCCAGCCGACCTCTGGCTCGCCGGGAGCGAGTTCCCGGGTGAGGGCCTCGTCGAGCACCGTGGCGCCGCTCGACGGGTCGAAGGTCCCGGTGCGGGCCTGCGCCGGGTCGGCGACCGACGCCACGCCCAGCCGGCCGGACTCCGAGGAGCCCATGATGTCGATGATGGTCAGCCCGGGCAGCCGCTGCAGCAGCCCGGCCTTCACCCCGGGTGACAGTGGCGCCCCGCCGCTGACGAGGTACCGGAGGTTGGGCAGCGGGAGGTCGGGGTGCTGGAGGAGATGGTCGAGCAGGGGACGTCCGAAGCTGTCACCCACCAGCTGCAGCGAGCTCACCGACTCCGCGGCGATGGTGGCCACGAGGTCGGCGGGATCGACCCGGCGGGGGTCGTGGGGCAGCACGACCGTGCCGCCGGCCAGCCACGCGCTCCACACGAACCACTGCGCCGCACCGTGCATGAACGGCGGGGCGGGGAGCACCCGCCGGCTGCCGCCCCGGGCGGCGCCGGCGACCACCTCGGCCCGTGCCGTGGTGGTGAACCCGAGCGCACCGACGGCGAAGTCGGCCTGCCGCCACAGCACCCCCCGGGGCTGGCCGGTGGTACCGCCGGTGTAGAGCACGTACAGGTCGTCGGGCCGGACAGGCAGCGGTTCCGCCGGTGCGGCGGCGCCGACGGTGCCCGCCCAGCCCAGCGATCCGGGGAGTGGCGGCGTGCCGGCATGGTCGTCGACCCGCAGCAGCAGGCGGGGACGGCGGTCAGGGAGCAGCGCCGCGAGCGCCACGCCGAGGGTGTGCTCCAGCGAGGCGTGGTACACCACTGCGCTCGCGCCCATGTCGTCGAGCACCGCCGCCAGCTCGGCGGGCGTCGCCCGGAAGTTCACGTTCGCCGGGGCGCACCGCGCCTTGTACGCACCGAGCATCGCCTCGAGGTACTCGGTGCTGTTGTACAGGTACAGCGCGACCAGGTCCTGGCCGCTCTCCCAGCCGGCCAGGCCACCGTCGCGCTCGGTGTGGCAGCCGAGGCCAGCGGCCCGGAACACCGAGGCCACCCGGGCGGCCCGCTCGGCCATCTCCCCCCAGGTGATGCGCCGGGTACGCCACACCAGGCATTCCCGGGTCGGGTACGCGTCTGCGATCGCATCGAACGCCGAGGCCAGGTTCAGCCCGCTCATGGTGCGAGGATGCTGCCATGCCCGCCGTGCTCGTCGACAGCCCCCGCCCGGGGATCACCCGCCTCACGCTCAACCGTCCCGAGAAGCTCAACGCCATGACCGGCGACCTGGTGCGCGAGCTGCACCACGCGCTCGACGACGTGGCCGCCGACCCCGATTGCCGGGTGGTGGTGCTCACCGGCGCCGGGCGGGGGTTCTGCGCCGGGCTCGACCTCGGCGGGTACGGCGAGGCGCCCGGGAGCACCGGCGTCGGGCGCCCCCAGGCCGGCCTCGCCGTGCAGAAGCACATCGCCTCGCTGATCCCGCACCTGCGCTCGCTGCCCCAGCCGGTGATCGCGGCGGTCAACGGGCCGGCCACCGGTGGCGGGTTCGCGCTGGTACTCGGCAGCGACATCCGCATCGCCGCAGCGTCGGCCCGGTTCAACGCGGCGTTCATCCGCATCGGCCTGTCGGCGTGTGACATCGGCACGTCCTGGCTGTTGCCCCGACTGATCGGCGCAGCGCGGGCCCAGGAGTTGATGTTGACCGGGCGGATCTTCGACGCCGCCGAGGCCGCCCGGATCGGGCTGGTGATCGACGTGGTCGCCGACGAGGACCTCCTCGAGGCCGCCTATGCCAAGGCCGAACAGATCATGCTGAACACCCCGTTCGGGGTGGCGATGACCAAAGAAGGCATGTGGTCGGCCCTGGAGATCCCGGGCATGCAGGCGGCCATCGACCTCGAGAACCGCCAGCAGATCATGATCAGCTTCACCGCCGACCACCAGGAGGCCATGCGGGCGTTCCTCGAGAAGCGGCCGCCCGAGTACCGCAACGCCTGAGGCGTCGCTCAGACCGACTCGGGCACGGGCCACGAGGGCCGGAGCCGCAACCCGAGCAGCTCGATGCCCGACAGCCCGCTCCACAGGAACTGGGCGATCCGCTCGGCCGCCTCCTCCCGGTCGACCCTCGGGTCGGCGACCCAGCCGAGCACCATCGCCTCCAGCGCCGCGAGCGTGCCGCGGGCCACCAGCTCGGCCACCGGCCCACCCCCGAACGCCGCTGCGGTGCCGGCGATCCGCGTTGCGTCCAGCGCCGGTTGGTCGAGCAGCGAGGCGTCGGCGCAGGCCAGGCGGTAGGCGTCAGGGTCGGCCTCGGCGAACTCGAGGTGCACCCGCACCACCGCACCGAGCGCTTCGCGCAATCCCCGGGTGCCGGCCAGCGCCTTGCCGACCCGCGCCTGCAGGTCGTCGAACGAGCGGCGGAAGACCGCTTCGAGCAGGCCGGTGCGGTCGCCGAAGTAGTCGTACACCAGCGCTCGCGACACCCCGGCGGCATCGGCGATCTCCTCGAAGGTGACCTTGGTCGGGTCGCGGCCGTGGAACACGCGGGCGGCGGCCTCGATGATCTGGGACCGGCGGGCATCTCGGTCGAGCCGCCGGCCTCGTGGTGACTGGCTCACGATCCCCCTTTCGTGCCAGTCAGGGTGGGTGGCGTCAGTCCCCCGGAGGGACGAAGCCGTTGGGGTGGGCCTCCGCCGCTGCCGGCGCCGGCGGCGCCTCAGGTTCGTGGAGTGGGAAGTGGCAGGCGACGAAGTGCCCGCCACCCACGTCGCGCAGTTGCGGCTCCTCGAGGGCGCAGCGGTCCTGGGCGGACGGGCAGCGGGTGCGGAACCGGCACCCCGACGGTGGGAACAACGGCGAGGGGATCTCGCCTTTGATCCGGGCCTTCGGATCGGGACGGACGTTCGGGTCGGGCACCGGGATGCTCTTGAGGAGCAGGTCGGTGTAGGGGTGCTTGGGTGCCCGGTAGAGCTCGTCGGAGGGTGCGACCTCGCAGATCTTGCCGAGGTACATCACGCACACCCGGTCGGAGATGTTCTTCACCACGGCGAGGTCGTGGGCGATGAACATCAGGGTCAGGCCGTGGTTGGCCTTGAGGTCCTCGAGCAGGTTGAGGACCTGGGCCTGCACACTGACGTCGAGGGCGGACACGGGCTCGTCGCAGATGATCAGCTTGGGATCGAGCACGAGGGCCCGGGCGATGGAGATGCGCTGGCACTGACCGCCCGAGAACTGATGGGGTCGGCGGTCACCGGCCACGGCCGGGTCGATGCCGACCTCCTCCAGGGTGCGGTTGACCTTCTCGGCGCGCTCCTCGGGAGTGCCGATGCCCCAGATGTTCAGCGGCTCGGTGACGATGTCGCGGACCTTGCGGCGCGGGTTCAGCGAGGAGATCGGGTCCTGGAAGATCATCTGGACCGAGGTGCGCAGCTTGCGCATCTCCTCGCCCTTGAGCGCCGTCAGTTCGGTGCCCTCGAAGCGGACACTCCCGCTGGTGGGCCGGGGGAGCTGCATGATGGCCTTGCCGGTCGTGCTCTTGCCGCACCCCGACTCACCCACCAGGCCGAGGGTCTCACCCGGGAGGACGTCGAGGCTGATCCCGCTCACGGCGTTCACCCGGAGCCCGGTCCGGCCGACCGGGAACTCCTGGACGAGGTCCTCGACCCGCAGCAGCGCCTCGCCTTCCGGGCGCAGGTGTGCCTTGCCACTCCCAGCCATGGTCAGGCCCCACCTCCCACACCGGCGAGGGTCCCGTTCCGCTGCGCAGCCAGGCGCTCCTTGATCGCCGCGTTCTCCGGGCTGCCCACCGGGTACCAGCACGCGAACACGTGGCCGGCGGTCTCGGCCTCCTGCAACGGGGGCTCCTCCTCCCGGCAACGGTCCTGGGCGTACGGGCACCGCGGGCTGAACCGGCAGCCCTTTGGCGGGTTGATGAGGTCGGGCGGCCGCCCACCGATGATCTGCAGACGTGTGTGACTGGGGTTCTCGAGCTTCGGGATGCTGTTGAACAGCGCCTCGGTGTACGGCATCCGCATCTCCGAGAACAGCACCCGGGTCGGCGCCTTCTCCACGATCTTCCCGGCGTACATCACGGCGATCTCGTCGCTGCGGCCGGCCACCACCCCGAGGTCGTGCGTGACGAGGATCATCGACATGTTGCGGTCCCGCTGCTGCTCGGCGAGCAGGTCGAGGATCTGTGCCTGGACGGTCACGTCGAGCGCCGTGGTGGGCTCGTCGGCGAACAG
>FWPV01004483.1_pt1 | contig 29593 bp, 27 predicted proteins | sample 2228371 | NCBI WGS metagenome assembly FWPV01 (sample SAMEA103939776, study PRJEB20133) | metagenome | reverse complement strand
TTCTTAGCCGTGACAAGTTTTAAAGAGCCTTGAGCCTTGTTTTATCGAAATAAAGTCTGCTTTTTATGTACAACAAAGCCAGAAGATCCTATTTTAAAATAAATGAGATGATTATTCCCCATTCATAAACAGCACAGTTTCCAAAAATTAATACAGCACGCATGAAACAGCTCACTATTGGCTTTCCGGGGAGCAGCGTTATGATAATGAAGGAACCTGTATAAAGCCTCTTTGAAGCATTTTCAAAGAGGCTTTATCTGTTTTTCGGCATCCCAGTGCTCTGCTCTGCGCCTGAGCAGGACTGGAATCAATTGCGATAACACAAAGTATGCAGGGAGGCAGGTATGGGTTTCCGCAACTGGTTTGCAATTATCTGTGCAATAATAATTATTTTTATTCCCACCTCTTGCGACATGCTGGGCAAAAAAATCGGGGTATTGTTTATCACCGGCGGCATTGAGGAACACTACAAACTCGACTGGTGGGTCGGTTTTGTCGATCATTTGTTTCCCGTGTGGCCGAAAGGCTTTTTGGCCGGCGGGCAAAAAGAGGGAGGTACATGCTATACGCTCATCCATTATGCCAGCGAGGCCGAAGCTTTTATCTGCGACGTTGAAGAAGGAACACCGATAGATGTGTTTTGCAATAAATACGAAGGCGACTATCCCATTCACTCGCTGCGCGACCACTGGGACACAGACGACCCCACCTTTTTTGCCGACTGTTTCAACGATATTCTTCCAGCAGTGGTATTAACCGCGGGCCACAGCACCATTGACCCTCAGACACAGCAGGTGATAGAAGGTCCGCATATTGACGATCCCGAAGGAAGCGGCATCGGCATTGCCGATTTTGTGGAACTCAATGCCTTTGAGAATATGGAGATTCTCTACCGCATGCCTGACAACCGCGACCCTTCAACCATACAGGATCTGGAATGGTTTTATGGCAATGATGTACCCGCGAGCTATAATGTTCCCCCGCGAACTACCGAGCTCACCAATATCAAGGATCAGCTTGAGCAGGCACTGCCGGGATACCGGTTTGTGTTTCGCCACGGTTCAGAGGCATACATGAAAAATCTTGATCCATACGGTAATCCCAAAAACCTCCCCTTCAGCACCGAGACGGCCATTGACGAACTGATTAACAAAGAAAACGTAGATCGGATTATCCTGTATATCGCTGCGCCGGATACCACCAATATGACACGGTTTGGCCCCTGCTGGCTGGATGAGAAGGGACAAGGAGTAAGCGCGCTTCCCGGGAAAACGGTTCGGCAATGTCTTGAAGACCTTACCGACGGAAAAGGTCCGACCACGCAAAAAGATTTGGATGAATATCTCGCCAACAAACCCTGGCCGGAATTGATGAAAATCGTGGCGCCGGAGGTAGAGCAGATGGTTAAAAAGGCAAAGCCGTCTATGCGCTTGAGCGTTGCCCCGTCGCTTTCTAAAATGGAGGACTTTGAACGGGCTATTCTGGATATGTTGAATTATACGGTAGCCAAATATAACATCACGCAGGACCAATCGTTGAAGGTCATTCTGGGCGCCCATGGTCTTTCAGCAGGATGGCGCAAGGTGCTGGAGTGCGATTGCTATTTTAGAGAAATTGAAGAAGCAACCAATCGCTATATTTCACGAATTCAGCATGAATTCACCTGGTCTCCGGCAAAATTTAGCGTGGTAACCGGCGGCAACGAAATGTCCGAAACTGAACACGACCCGGTAAGCACTGAAAAGCCCTTTGGCAATGTCTGGAGCACGGGCGAGCATATTGACGACGGCATCAACGGCACCTATGTCAATGAACTTGGGCAGATTATTGACAACGGTTCGGACAACTATGACTATATTATCGTGATTCCCATTTCTTTTATCAGCGACTCCTCGGACACCATGGTTCACGGCCGGGAGGTGCTGGGCAACAACATCCCGGCATCAATTCAGGGACGTCGAGCCTACGCGCGGGACCAGCATGATGCGGACGGGTCAGCCTATAACGTGGAAGATTTTGACAGCGAATATTTTACGGTAAAAGTTTATGACGCGACCGGCTGGCCCAGCATTCCGGGTTGTATTGAAGATCCGGACTGCGCCGAAAAACATGCGCCAGTCTTTAAAGGCAGCGCTGTAAAACCAACAACGGTGATTTTCACCGGTACCATACTTTCCCGCGGCAACTGCACTGCCAGGACGCATTTGACCGCTGCTGCCGTGAAGGCGATACAGGCGGCGATAAAAAATCCAAATATCGGCGGGTATGGCGATAACAGCTGTGCCGAGTAAAAACAAAAAGATGTGTGGTTGCAGGTAACATCAGCACGTAGCATAACGGGCTGCGCAGTGCGGCGCAGCCCGTTATGCTTAACGACACATACCATAAGCGTTTTGCTCAGGGAAGCATTTTATCCGGGCTGTGCAGTTTTTCCGGCAGATAGGTTTCAAGCACGTAATTGAGCCCGCGTGCCGCAAATGCCTGCTGTTCAACACGTACGCCCATACTGATCATTTCCTGCAAGGCACGAACCCAAGGTTTGTTGTTTTTAAAAAACGGATCATTTTTCATGGCGTCAAGAGCACGTTTTTTATCCTTGTCCTCAAGGGGATGGGTGGGAAGGTTGTAGTCTTTAATGTCCTGGGGCGTCACCCCAATTAATTTTGCCTGGGGCACGCAGAAGAACTCACTGATATGGGCTGCATTGCCGGATCCGACCTTCATGGTACGGTAGATGTTGCAATATCCGTAGGGATCACCGTCGGTAAAGACATAGACAGGGAGTTTGCAGGCATCTGCCAGCAGGCGGACAAAGCGGCGGTTCGCGCGCGTCGGGACGCCGCCCATGGCAACAATAATGCAGTTACCGGTTTTCCAGTAGGCATGGCCGTTTAACCGTTCGAACAGGGCGGCGGTTTCCACCGCGAGAATAAATTGTGCACGGGTGCGGAACGCAAGCCCCTCAACCCGGGAAGGAATTGAATAACTGCCCCTGCCAAAAGCGGTGCAGTCAATCTCAATGCGCCTGCCGGTTGCCGGGTCAATGTCAATGACAATCAGCTCGCCAGCAACTGAGCCATTCTGTTCGGCAGGAATGAATCCGAGCTGCTCGCGGTTTACGCCGACCATTGCTTCAATATCATCCATAATAGTATCCGACTCATCCTGCTCCTTAAACGCAGCAGGACCCCAACCGGCAGACCCAGCTTCGGCCCCGCGCCGGGCAGAGCCTTTCGCCGTGTAATACACTTCTCGTTTGGAGGCAAAATCATCGGTTTCTATCAGATGCTTGGCAAAGGCCATCATGCGCACTGACTGGGCAAATGGCTTCACGGTCTGATATGACAGCGTCCGCTTGCTGACCCTGTTACCGATGGTGAAGAAGCCCTTACGCGGCGAAAAGGAAACATTGGTCAAACTGCGTATGGGGATGCGCAACGATGGGCGGCGGCCCGCTGTAATGTCTTGGTAAATGTCCTCGGCCTGCGCAATCAACTGCTTCATTGCCGGCGAGCGTGCGGTATCAGGTAGCCCGGCTTTTTTAGGCGATTGGGCGACCGGTTGTTTTTTGCGCGCTGGTTTCTTAATAACTTTCCGTGCCATTGCTGCTCCTTGTTTCATGCTTTTACTCATGCGGCCCGTAGCAACCATTGCAACACGCCATCATCCGCGGTGCCGCTCCAGCAGTCCGGTCAGGGTTTCAATTATCCGCTGCTGTTCGTTATCTGAAAAGCCCAGAAGCTCCTTGAGCCCGATCCCGATGTGGGGCAAATAGGTCGTTATATAATCGTGTTTGCGCTGCTCATCGGTTTCCCGCCTGCGGCGCGATAGATACCCTTTTAATTTCCTGCCGCATTCCTGCAACGCCCGGATCATCTGCTCTTCAATTTCGGGATAGCTCGCAATGGCTTCCTTTGATTCGCTGGTGAACGGCACCCAGACCGAAGCCATATGCACCACAATGGTAAGGGGACCAACTGGTAATGAGCCGCGCGGCTGGGTCAGACCATAGTTGCGCCAGTTAGTCTGCACGACCGACTGATACGCGCAGCACCCGCCCTGCTGATACAACAGGGGCACCCGGTTTGCCATGCGCAGCACCCGGGCGGGCGCATCAGCTTCCTGATCGGCACCGCCATAGGCAAGAGCAGCTTCAATGATAAAAGGATTGCCGCGATATACTGCCGGCGGCCGGGTAGTAGAGGCATAAAAATCTGCCGGTACCACGGACTGAAGCCCCCGGATCAGCTGCTCCTCGCCAATGGGTGCGACACAGGTGGTGGGCGGATTCATGATTTTTGTCCGGGCAATGCCTTCCAGGAGCTTTTCAATATCGGCATGGCTGATGCGGGAAACTGCTGCCAAGGGCGAAAGACCGGCATGGGTGCAGATTTCTTCAGCAATGCGCTTTGAAACACGGGAAAATTCAAGCTGCAGGAACCCGGCCAGATTGCGCGCCCTGGTATCCTTAAGCATCGTCTGCAACACGCCCAGCTCAACGCCGTAGGGATGGGGTTTGATTTCCTGGGTCTGCGCCGGAAGCTGGGATGTCGCGCGCTCAAAGACGATCGTCTCGCCGCCCGGTTCTTTATAAACAATCCGAACGTGGGGATTCGCAATAGCAACCTGGCGCAAATATTCATCCACCGACTGCTTGCCATGGGTATGTTTTCCTTCAAGCTCAATACGCACCAGGGTGCCGTGAGAGACGTCCCAGTCAATCTCCTGGTCGCTGATCACCTCGGGCTTGTTTTTTTTGGTATCAATTTGCAGCCTGAAATGATGAGCGGGTTTGCTCTGGTGCGTGCGGCTGATAATTTCAACCGGTTTTCCGGTGGTTAGCATGCCATACATGCCGGCTGCGCTGATACCGATCCCCTGCTGCCCGCGGCTCATCTTCAGACGGTGAAACTTAGAACCATATAACAGCTTGCCAAAGATATTGGGAATCTGTTTTTTGACAATTCCCGGTCCGTTGTCCTGAACGCTGATGAGATAACGGTCGCGTCCCAGCTCAAGGACTTCTATGGAGATCTCAGGCAGCAGCCCGGCCTCTTCACAGGCGTCCAGGGAGTTATCAACCGCTTCTTTTATCGCCGTCAGCAACGCTTTTTTCGGGTTGTCAAATCCCAGCAGATGCCGGTTTTTGGCGAAGAATTCCGATACTGAAATATCCCGCTGCCGCGCTGCCATGGATTCAGCAGTTTCAGGGGAGCGCTTCTTCTCCCGCGACAACTGGCGGACGTCTTCTTTGCGCAAATCATCTGCTTCTTTTATCGCAACTGCCTTTTGGGCCATCTTCTCCTCCATATATTGGCACGGCATTTCATGAATGCGGTACCGTTCATGCATCGCATTACGCCTGCAATGCAGGTATTCCTGGAATAGAACGTCGAATCAACGATGAAGTATAGGAGAATATATGTAGCGTGTCAAGTATTGAAGCGCGTATATATATGGTGGTATAAGCAGTGAAACGGTGAAAAAACTTCTCTGGGGAATGCTCGCTCCCGGAGCTATTGTTTACCTTCAAAGAGTTTCAGGTATTTGCCGTAGCCCTCTTTTTCCATGTCCTCCCGGGGAATAAAGCGCAAGGCCGCAGAATTAATACAGTATCGGAGACCAGTCGGCGCAGGCCCGTCATCAAAAACATGTCCCAGATGGGAATCAGCATGTTTGCTGCGCACCTCGGTCCTGGTCATAAACATACTGTCATCTTTTTTTTCAATGATATTTTGCGGCTCAAGAGGTTTGGTAAAGCTCGGCCAGCCGGTGCCGGAATCAAATTTATCAAGGGAGATGAACAATGGTTCGCCGGAAACAATGTCAACGTAGATCCCCTCCTTTTTATTATTCCAGAATTCATTGTCAAACGGCGGTTCGGTTCCCTCTTCTTGCGTAACCTTGTACTGCATCGGCGTTAATTGCTTCTTCAGCATATCCTTGGGCGGTTTTTGAAAGTTCATGTATGCTTCTCCTGTGTTATTCTTTTCTTCTGTCCCCCAGATTTTTTTCAGAAATTGATCTCGACCCGAATTATTCCGGTACAGGTTGTAATTAATAGGGCACTGTTTGTAGTAATCCTGATGATAACTTTCGGCGCGATAAAAACGTGCCGCAGGGAGAATAGGCGTCACAATCGGCTTTTTAAACGTGCCGCTTTTCCGGAGTTCTTCTTTAGATTTTTCAGCACTGCTTTTTTGCTCCTCAGAATGATAAAAAATTGCAGTGCGGTATTGAGAACCCCGGTCTACGAATTGACCGCCATCGTCAGTGGGGTCAATCTGCCTCCAAAATACCTTCAGAAGGTTTTCATAAGAAACTTTTGCCGGGTCATAGATAACTTGCACCGCTTCAACATGGCCGGTCGTCCCAGAGGATACTTCTTCATAAGTGGGATTTTCCTTGTGGCCACCGGTGTAACCTGAAATAACCTCTTTCACCCCGTCAAGTTTCTCAAAGGGCGATTCCATACACCAGAAGCATCCCCCGGCGAAGGTTGCAGTTTCATATTTTGTATCAGCCCGCACATCAGCTTGCAGAATAAAAAGCACTCCTAACAAGACCATACTGTAAATGATGTTGTTTAACATGTCAGTATCCTTTCATGGGGAGAACCCTCTGTTATGAATTGATGTTTTGCCCTGTGCCTGCCTTTACCTTACGAACCGCAGTACCGTGCAGTGTTTTATTTATTATACCTGTTATTTGTTGAATGTGCCAGTTCGCAGCTAAAAAACAACACCTGGCAGACGGCTCGGCAGGGCAATCGGTGTGGCAACTTTAGATCACCGAGGCAGACTTTTTCTATCAAAGTAAACAATTCTTGTTTCGGTCCGGAAAGCTGTGGGGGTGCTTCAATCGCACAGGCTTCTCTAAGACGTTCAACCATTTCGAAGACCATGGGTTTTTTCGATGCCCGGCTGCCTGATGTAATGTTTCCTGGGCTAAAAAGTGCACTGTTTTGTCTGCTTTTCATTGAAAAATCTCTTTTCTTATGTCATACAAATCATAGTTTGCGGTTTGTTTCACATTGCCTTACAGCTATTTGTAAGAGACAGATACGAGGGGACCGAAATAATGGATGACAAGTTACGGGTGAGTTCATTGGGTAATTACCATAAATTTTAGGGAGAAAATCCACTATGAAAAGAACACCCCATATCGTTTTCGTTCTTACCCCTATGATGCTTCTTGGATTGTTAAGCATCTCAACCAGCGTTATTGCCGGGAGTAGCGACAAAGTTGGCGTCCTCATCACAGAGTGGGGCACCCCAGCGCGCTATATCTTTGAATATTCATGGGATAACAATTACTGGTGTAGGGTTGGCGATCTCACCGAATACCCGGGTCAACCCTGTAAAATCGGGCACGTGGGCAAGTTTATTGATGTTGACGGCCTGCCGGGTGAAGAGTATTCAATGGAGTCCCATCTGGGGCTGATGCCATGGGGGTTAAATCATATATACCCGGGATTTGAATACGTCTATGACCGCTCGGGCTTATATAAACTCGAGGACGGTGTTTATAAATCGATCCATCCGGAAGGGAAATCCTACACTGCAGAAGAGATTCCAGACCATGTTACCGTTATCCCGGCGCGTGAAATTGTTGATGCCATGACCGGCGGGCTCCAGTTTCCACCGGACCCGCGCGACGGAAGTGACCCATTGGACGGCTGGTATAAGTTTGATTCAATAGATATGCAGAACAATCCTTTCCAAAACGGCCTCTGTGATTTTTATGAAAATAACAATCTAACGTTTATCTATTATTATTCACTCATGGGGATGCCGGTTGAGCCTTGGCAGGCAAAAGATGTGGATGACCCGATGCTGTTTTTCAGTATTGGCGGCGATCGATTTCTGCTTACCAAGCATTTGCTTGAAGAATCATTCGGCGAGATCGTTGATGTCCGCTACGGTGGACATACCGGGATTCCCGGGCATACCAAACATGAAATAGATGTGGCGAAGGAATTTGCTCAAGAAGGGATCAGAAAATTGGTCGTGTCTCGCGAGACCACCGATTATAACCATTATGCCACCACCTATTTAATGACCAATTATGTAAAAGAGGCGCTGTGCGAGGAGGGGGTGCTTGAGGAGACCCAGCTTGAGCGGGTAAACCAGATAGGAAGAACTCCTGAATTTAATGCCATGAATATCAATCTCCTCAGGAGGTATATTGAGGCATATCCGGCTGGAAGTACCATCGCGCTGATTTACGTGACCCATGGCCTTTCCTGGCCAGGCAGGGAAACATACGGGTTTATGGGCGTACAGTTTCCCTGGTGGAAGGAAGTTATCCATGAAAACGGTTTTCTCAATTACCTTTCATGGAAAAAGGCGGTGCAAAAAGAATTTGGCGACCGGTACAATCTGGTATTTAGCAAAGACGGGAGTGATCTGGTAAAGGACAGCTTTTTTGCGTACGGCTATTTTACGCCGGACCGACTTGGCGGTGCATTCTATACGATCCGTGAATGTATGGACATGGCTTTGGAGATGGGCATAAAGAACATGCTGATTGTTCCCTGTCACTGGTATTCGGACAATCAGGATACCCAGGTCATCATGCGTAAAAACAATCATCTCAAGTTCACGCCGAAAGAAGATCTGGCAAACGGCATTTATGATGTCACATACTGTGAAGATGCTCAGGGCAATGAGATCGCCTGCAATGGCAGCGAGGCGGCACACATAACCATAACATCTTCATATACAGACCAGCCGGAGGATTTTGCCACAGTGTATTATGTGGTTTTGCGTGGTGGTCTTGAAAGATTAGGGGTGTATCCCATCAATGAACAACCAGTAATTGAGGCATCCGCTTTCATCGAAAAGACGCCGGGAGGCACAGTTCACGTCAATAAGCTTTTGAGCCCCATTCGGAACGCACAGATTGTAATTCCTCCTGACCCGGCGCCGGGCTTGCCTGACGATTTTACGCCTCCAGAGCAGGGATTGGATACGGCGGCGATACCATTCAGCGATCCGAAGACGCCATATGACTGCATGTGGGAAGATACGACTATCATTATTGGCCAGCGGAGAAATCCACCGGCCATGAAAAGGGCACGGCCTGTTGGTCCCGCTGTTCATTTTGGGCCGTATCGAGCTCTTTTTAACCAGGATGTTACCATTACCATTCCATATCGCAGGTTTTTAGCGCTCCCCGGCAAGGTTCAGCCCTATATCTATAATCATCTTACCCAAGACTGGGAAGAACTCGAGGGAGCAAAAGTTGATTTTTTAAAGGGAACGGTGACATTCAAAACCCACGTTCTGGGCTTGTTCATGGCCGGCGTTAAATAATGCAAACAACCAATGAGAGTTCATGACCAGACGAGACCTCCACAAATGATTACCGTATTTCTAAAAATGGGGCTGCTTTTTTATGCGATGTTCTTTGTGTTCCTTTCCGGGAGAATAACTATGAGCGCAGAGACCCAAGAGCTGCTTATTACGGACTTTGATAGGTTAGGTGCGGCAAATTCCTGGCGGGTTATCAATGACGGGGTTATGGGTGGGGTTTCATCAAGCACGTGGAACATCACCGACCAAGACACCGCAGTATTTTCAGGAACCGTTTCCCTTGACAACAATGGCGGATTCGCCTCCGTGCGCTCCCAAGTAGGCACCTATAACCTCAGCATTTATACCGGGATCGTTTTGCGGGTACGGGGAGACGGCAAACGTTATAAACTCAACCTAAAAACAGATGCCCAGTTTGACAGTATCTTGTATCAGGCGGAATTTACCACGGAAAAAGATAACTGGCAAATTATCAAGCTTGCCTTTGCCAGTTTTGTTCCCACCTATCATGGCGTGGTGCTATCCAATGCACCTGGTCTTGACACCGCAGCAGTGAGGACGTTTGGGTTTTTAATCGCTGACAAACAGCGAGGGCCGTTTCGTTTGGAAATTGACTGGATCAAAGCCTACCGGGATTAACCAAGTCACTTTTTACGGATTTTCTCAAAATCAGAATGACCAGTGCGGACGTTTTGCCATCCATCCGGTGGCTGTCTCCCGCAGCCACGACTCAAGCCCGGGCACCAGGTAAAACCTGGGATGCAACAGGTCATCGTCTGAAGCAAGCAGTCCTTCAGCAACCGCAGTCCGCGCAAGTTCGGTGTGCGGGTAGATGCGAATCCCGATGGTAATTTTAAGCGCGTCAAGCGGCAGAGAGTCGGCAAACTGAAGGCTTTCTTGCACGGAATCTCTTGTTTCTCCCGGGCCACCAAGCAGCAGAAACCCCATCTGTTTGATTTTGTATTTAGCCAGAAGCGCTGCGGCTTTTCGCACATCGGCAGGACTGTATGTCTTATTCATGATGGCAAGAATCTTTTCGCAGCCGCTCTCAAACCCCAGGCTGACTTCCCGGCATCCTGCTTCTGCCATTGCGCAGATCAGTTCCTCGTCAATGTTTCCGGGATAAAGGATACATACCCAGGATACCTCTAATTTCTTTTTGATAATCCTTTGGCACAGTTCAAGGGCATAGGCCGACGGCACGTTGAACGTATTGTCGGTAAAATAAAAACGTTTAAATCCCAAGGCAGCATGGCGGTGAAGGCCCTCGATAACCGTTGCCGGTGAGCGCTTGCGCAGGGTTGTCCCTTCAATGGTTGGCGTCGAACAGTAGTTGCAGCCGATGGCACAACCGCGCCTAGTCTGAAGCGGGATGAGTAGGTCATTTTTCGCCGCGGCTGGTAATGGCCAAAGGTGCTCATCGGGGAACGGAATGCTGTCAAGGTTTTTCGTGAACAGTCTTTCCCCCTGCAGTCCGTAGCCGGGAAGATAGATGCCGTGAATTTCCGATAATTTTAATCCCTTCTGCAGCTTTTCCAGAAGCGCTGGGAATATAGACTCACCTTCGCCCTGAATACCTGCATCAGCACCCAGATACGAGAGCACTGCTTCGGGGAAAATACTGTAGCCTGCTCCACCAAGAATTATTGGTGCACTTGAATGCGCGCGGCATGCTGCGACAACACCTTTAACCTCCTGCAGCATGAACTTGGTATTCTCCATACTCTGGTCATCTATGTTTCTCACAGATATGCCGATGACATCTGGTCGCATATTCTCTATCGCTGCCTGAACTTGCTTCTGTGGCTCCAGTTGTGAGAGAAGATCAAGAACCTCTACCGCATACCCCATAGCCTTTGTCGCCGTTGCCACGCTCACCAGCCCTAAAGGCAGCGTGGGCATGTTGATTTCAGAAGTGTTGGCGGAAATGAGCAGTACTTTCATGGCAATCGTGATCTCTGGCGGCAGCAACATAATATATATATCCCTTTATGTAATGGTAAAAAAAGAAAAAAACACGCGGACGGATCAAAAGGGCTTCGGGATCGCATGTACTCATTGCGGTTTGCCGACCGCCAATATTTGTTCTTGCATACCATGTTATTTCACATTACAATGTGACACCTTTTTGCGCAGCTATAATTTTACCCGGTATTTATGACGGTAAACAATACATTTCTCGTTCCCTACATTATTAATCCGGAGATGTTATGGAGATTATTGTCCAGTTCTTTGATGTGTTGCTGCACCTGGATAAATACATTGACGTGCTTATTCGCGAATACGGCACGTGGACCTATTTGATTTTCTTTATTATTGTTTTTTGCGAAACCGGTTTGGTCGTGACCCCAATTCTTCCCGGCGATTCGTTGCTCTTTGTCGCCGGAACGTTTGCGGCATTGGGTTCGCTGCATCTCACCTGGCTTCTGGTCCTGCTCACTGCTGCTGCGATCTTAGGCGATACGATTAATTACTGGATTGGGAATTATATTGGGCCCAGGGTTTTTCACATGCCACATAGCCGATTCTTTAAGAAAGAATATCTGGACCGCACCCATGAGTTTTATGAAAAATATGGACCAATCACCATTGTGATCGGCAGGTTTGTTCCAATCATTCGCACCTTTGCTCCCTTCCTGGCAGGAGTTGGCAGTATGACCTATCCCCGCTTTCTTACCTACAATGTTATGGGGGGCATCCTGTGGATTTTCTCCTTTACTCTTGGGGGATATTTTTTCGGCAACCTGCCGTTCATTAAGAAAAACTTTAGCCTCGTAATTGTTGCCATCGTTGTTATCTCTGTAATGCCAACGATACTTGAATATGTGCGGCAGCGGCGGCACGCGAAGAATCACCGACCATGTGTCGCCGCATCGGTAAAGGCTGAACATGAGCCCCAGTAAACAATTAAAAAGCCTGACCACCTTCTGCGGTCTTTACTGTGGAGATTGCTATGCCTACACGAAACGCCTTGCACGTCTGGCAGGAGCATTAAGAAAATTATTGCGGGAATATAACATCGCTGCCGTTTCCAACGTGGTTCCGTTTGATGGGTTACAGCATTACCGAGAATGCGATGCATTTCTGGAAGCCCTTACGTTTTTGCGGTGCGAAAAGACCTGTCGGGGAGGCGGCGGAAACCCGTTTTGTCCTATTCGGGCATGCTGTCAACAAAAGGGCTTTGCGGGATGCTGGCAATGCGGCGAGTGGAAGGACTGCGCCACCCTGCAAATTCTTGAACCAGTGCATGGGGATGCCAACAAAAAAAATTTGCGAACTATCAAAAAACACGGTATTGAAAAGTGGCATTTGCAAAAACGTTGGTGGTAATGTGTTTGACATATTTTTCCATTGGTTTTTTTCGCCCAGATGGTTTCTGGTTTCCTGATAACCAGGAGGGCAAATCGGCAAAAAGCAGCAACAACACTTTTTAATGCGACTTTTTGTGGCAAGAGGAGGATATGTTAAGAAAAAATGTTGCCGGCGATCTTCCGCTGATAGATACAACTGCATTTATTGATCCGTCCGCCGTCATTATAGGTCGGGTGAAAATTGGCAGCAATACCTATATCGGGCCCGGTGTGGTGATCAGAGCTGACCGCTTCTCAACGGTTGACGAAATCACCAGAATCGAAATTGGTGCGAACTGTTGTATTCAAGATACTGCAGTCCTGCATGCGCGCGCTGAAACGTTTATAATCATCCGTGATGATACCAGCATCAGTCATGGTGCGATAATTCACGGCCCGACCACGATCGGCAAGAAATGTTTCGTGGGGGCGCGGTCAAATATCACGAATGCCATGATCGGCGATAGTGTCTATATCCGAATTAATGCCATTATTGAAAATGCTGCGCTGCCGGGTGAAACATTTGTGCCAAACAGTGAAGTAATAGAAGGTCAGGAAATGACGATACCGCTGCGTAAACTGACGGCCAAGGAAAAGGAATTTTTAGAAAAGCGCGCTCAGGAAAACAAGGAATTTGCCCTGAGACATAAATATTCACTAACCGATTGACCGCACTGTTCATTACATGAAAGCAGCCTGCGAAGTCATTCAGCGCCGAAACGGCGAGCGCTTCCGGTGGTGCGAGCAGGATGAACAATATACTTCGCTTGCCGTCTGTAAAAGGCGCGAGCGCCATAAGAAACGCTGCCGGGAGTGTCTGTTTCTGTGGCGGCAACTGCCCTTGCCCTTCCCCGCTACCAAGGATCGCCGCAAACGGCTCATAAATCCGCACCATGACTGACCGCTCCTTAGCCCGCCGCTGTACGGAAAACATATTTACGGCCTTGAACTGCCGGGATGTTTCACCCCTTGCCCCATATCTGGCTGAAGACGCCGTCTTTGATTTTCCGGGGGCCGGCTGCATCAGCGGGAAGAATCGGATTCTGCTTTTTTTTAAAATTCTGTTCCGAAAATATCCGCGGCTCACCTTTCGGATTGAGGATATCATCATTGACGGGGAACGGGTGTGCGCCGTGTGGACTAACGAAGGAGAAACCACACACGGCCACGCCTACCATAACCGCGGCATCACGTTGTTGCACATAGTCAACGGGCAGATCACATCTATCAGCGACTATTTTAAAGACACCTCGTTTGTCGCATCTGCCTGAGGGGCAGCTTTGCGTTTCGCCGCACGGTACAACTATGAACATAGTCGCTTTTAACGGCAGTCCGCGCAAAAGGGGGAATACCTCGCTGTTGTTGCATGAGCTGCTGCGGGGCGCCCACGATGCAGGCGCTCAAATTGAGGAGATTATTGCCGAAAACCTGAATTTAAAATATTGCCGCGGGTGCCTACGCTGCAACCGTTTGCAGCGCTGCGCCATAGCGGACGATGACTGGCGCGTTTTGAGCCAAAAAATTATCGCTGCAGATGTTCTCGTTTTTGCGTCGCCGGTGTATTTTCATCACCTCACGGCACCGGTAAAAAAACTCCTGGATCGCTTTCGTTCCTTCATTCATGTCCAGATTACCGAAACCGGATTAAAACACACCCCGTGGCAACCCTGGCAAAAACAGTTTGTTCTTATACTAAGCCTTGGTTCATCAGCTGACGATGATGCCCGGCCGATTATAGACCTCTTTGGGTTTCTCACCGCTGTTCTGGGACCCCAGAATCGGCTCACACCCATCGTTGGTTCGCGACTGGCAGTTATTAATCAGGTAATCATGACCCGTGACCAACTGCGGGCGCTGTATGCAAAACTGCAGTTGCCGGTTGCACTGGCAGATGTGGATTATGAAAGAAACAAGATGCTGGTGCAACGCTGCTATCACCTTGGCCGGGAACTGGGCTTGGCCGGCATTGTTCCCTGAGCGAGACAGACTGCCCAACGTCATACATTCGTGTCATAGGATACACTGCCCGGCGGATTAAAAATATATTCAGCCGCGGCTGCAAGTGCAGTATCATGTGCATGGTTGAGCGTAAATACCCGGAAATGGACTATGCGGGCGGGGATATATTTAAAAATTTCTTTCAGCGGTTCCGGTGATGTGATACCCGTGGACGCATTGTAAATATTTATCCGTTTATTGCCCTCTGCCATGGGGTTCAAAGGACGAGGATCTTGCATGGCGATATCAATGCGAAAATCTAAGGCGCGAATCTTCTGCGGCAGCCGTTCTCTTATTGCCTGTTCGAATTGTTCGGGGCGGGTAAAAGCGATCATGCCGCGCATGGCCTGGTCGATGGTTAGTTCAGTCGCATAGGCCATTTTCCATTTTATGCGGCGCTCAATAATTTGTGCCCATTCCTGTCCCAGATATTTCTTTTCCCCCCGGCCTTTACGTTTCCACTGCTCCACCTCCTGCAGCAAAGACCAGTCATTAAGGACCAGATACCGGTGAAGCGCACGCAGGGGATTTGTCGGGAAAATTATCTTCATGGTCTGGGGAAAAATTTCCTGCATATGGAAATCAATAGCGCGGGTGGTGCGGTGATAATAGACGTTGCTGTAGAGACTGAGCCGTGCATTGAGGAACCGTGTAAATGCAGAAATGCCAGCCTGATGCAGCGTTAATCCCTGATCACTGAAAAATGAGTAAAACAGCAAACGCCGCATATCAACCATATCCAGCGAAAATCCCGTCATGTAGGCATCGCGCTGCACATAGTCAAGGTTATCAACGGTATAGATGCCGGAAAAAAGCTGCTGCAGAAATCTCAGCCAGCGGGGCACGCGAATATCAGCTGGTTCCCCCTCGTGCGGTTTTTTTATTAAAAATGCAACATCAGCGGGATTGATGTGTTCTTTGCTGTTAAACGGGCCATGGGGACTGCGCCGAATGTTTTTAATAATTGTTCCGAGCTCTCTCTGAATAATCTCTTGTCCCAGAATTTCATGCGTCAGACGGTAGCGGCGCAAGAAATGTTCGTCGAAAAAATGGCCATACGGACCATGCCCAATGTCATGCAGCAGGCCGGCAATACGCAGCAGTTCTTCAATGAAGTTGCAGGAAGGAACTCCCGGGCAGACCGCGCAGAGGCTCTGATACAGATGGCGGGCAAATTCTCCTGCCATATGCATGGTACCAAGCGAATGCTGAAAACGGGTATGTTCCGCGGAGGGGTACACCCAGCGCGCGCTTTGTAATTGATGAATGCGCCGCAGCCGCTGCATCCAGGGGGAATCAATAAGATCCCGTTCTGTTGTTTCATGAGCGGTGGTATTTGTTGCAACCGTAAAGGGAATGTAATTATAAATAGGGTCAGCAATAAGGGCAATTCCCTTGAAGGGAAGATAGGGGGATTTCTTCATGGGGTCACAAGAGCGCCGTTACATACCTGTTTTTTTTAACACCTTTAGCCTGTTGTCCATGCGCGTGGCGAGATTTTTCACCTCCACCTGCAGCGCGGCCAGACTTTCAGCAGGCTTTCTGAGCAGCTTCTCCAGCTCTTCTTTCCAGAACTGAACCACTGAACGCTCTTTTTCTACCAGCTCCTTTTCAACCCGTTTGCGCATTTCCTCAACAAATGCTTTGTCCATACAATACCTCGGGAAATCCTCTCGCTGAATATCGGGGTTCTCAAAATAATATAGGGGTTCGTGGCGAGAATTTCGATTGTTACCGCTTATATCCAATCGTTCTTAAAAACTCGTTGCGCTGCTTTTTGTCCGTCTCCGATTCTATCCCCTTCGGCGAAAAGCCATCAATGACGCCGAGAATTCCGCACCCCTGATTTGACCGTGCTACCAGCACCTCAACAGGATTTGCCGTTGCGCAATATATTGAACAGACTTCCGGACACTGTTTGATGCTGTTTAAAACGTTAATCGGATAGGAGTCGCGCAGGACAAGGGTAAAGGTATGACCGGCTGCAAGGTTCTGGCAGTTTGTAATGGCAGCCTGAATCAAGCCCTCGTCGTTTCCGTCATAACGAATAAGACACGGGCCGGATGCTTCGCAGAAGGCAATCCCAAACTTCGCTCCGGGCACAGAAGTGACCATAATTTCGTAGATATCTTCTACGGTTTTGATAAAATGGGTCTGCCCTACGATGATATTGGCACCCTCAGGAAATGCAAGCTTTATGGACAGGATTTCCATACACTCTTCCCTTTCTCTCATGGGACAATAGGAAATAGGACTTCATATTTTTATTTTAGCAGCATTGAATTTTACTAATTTCTCCCAATCGATTTTGCCAACCACCTCTATATTTCTATAATAAATTTTTCAAAACTTTTTGATGTTGTCGTGTATATCAAAGTATTAATACCCTCTCCTGCCAAATCGCCATTGCCTGCGCAGAGGTTGAACCACCTCTTTTTTTTCCCCCGGATAAAACACAAAAATTTCGTTGGCAATATCCTGCTCTAATGCAATCTGGGTATTTTCATGCTGGAGAACAAATGAAGGCGACTTCTGGTGAACTTTAATGTAGGACCCGGGCATAATACCAAAATGGCAGAGTTTATGGATACGCGAATTTGATTTGGTATTTATATAACATACCTTTACCTGATCCCCCACGCGCACTCTGCTCAGGGGAACAATGGCACTGGGTACGGTCTCTCGTGCCTGACGGCAGCACTTTCCTTCGGGAATCTTCAAGCCATGCGGGCATTCAGAGGGATGCCCCAGCAACGTGCAGATGCTGTCCACAATTTCCGGTGCCAGGATATGTTCGAATTCACAGGCTCCCTGTTCCATTTCCTTAAGCTGCATGCCCAGCACATCTGCAAGCAACCTCTCAGCCAGCCGGTGGCACCGAACAATCTGCTTGGCCTGTTCGTGTCCCTGCGGCGTCAATTCAATGTTGTTCCCCTGAAGCTGGATCAACCGCTGCTCGGTTAATTGCCGGATAATATCATCATGAAACGTTACATCCACCAGGTCTTGCAATCGTTCAAGGCTCAGGTCATTTTTCTCAGCAAGATACCAGAGCGCTTCCATGTATTCATCTAATTCTTTTTTTTCCATGAGGCCACCGTTACCACGCAAGGCGCAAGATATAATTTACCATGCCCCCTATAATAACAGAAACCGCCATAATTACAAGCAGCATCAAAAATGCGCTTCTGGTGCCTAACTCCTTACCCATGGCCATTATATTTGCAAAACAGGGGAAAAAACAGGTAAGCACGATAATCCCGACCGTTGCCTGAATATAATCAAGCTGCTGCTGTTGCGCCAGATTCAACAATATAACCGCCCCGGCTTCCTTTCGCGAAAGGCTTAATAAAAACGCATCCACGACCTGTACCGGCAGATTGAGGAAAGAAACCAGGAGCGGGAAAATGCCCTGTTTGATCATGCTCAGTAGTTGCAGCTGGTCCATGAAAAACAGCAGAGCTGCGCCTAGCATAAACAATGGCACTGCTTCCAGGAGAAACCACTTCACGCGAAAATAGGTTTTTATTATGAGGTTTTTCATCAGGGGCAGACGAATGGGCGGAATTTCTAAAATAAAATCACTGACACCCTCTTGCTTCAGGATTTTATTGAGCAGCAGCCCGGCAGAAATTTCCATCAGCACCAGAATCCCGATAACCAGCAAAAAAGTCCTGAACGGAAATAGCGTGAGGATGGCCAAGTTAACGCCGATGAGCGGTGAGCAGGGAATAGCAAAGCCAATTAGAAACACGGCGATATAGCGTTCTTTTCGAGACTCAAGAATCTTTGTGGCAAGTGTTGCCATCGTCTTGCAGCCGAAGCCGAGAATGATCGGCAATACCGCCCGACCACTCAATCCTAATCGGTGAAACAGCCGATTGCTCAATACACACAGATTGGCGATGTAGCCAATATCCTCCAATACGTTCAAAATGAGAAAAAACATGAACAGAACAGGCAGCACCGTTCCCATAGCGTTGGCAAAACCAGTTGTGAGAATGCCATAATGACCAACCAGAAACGCCCGTCCGGCATCCCAGGGGATCAGGCTGCCGATGGCGCCGTTCATAGGCATAAAAATAGTTTGTTCAAGAAAAGTAGCCAGTAGTCCCGTGCCGACTTTTCCCACCAGCAGGTACGTACCGTACACAATCACAGACAGAATAACCCAGCCCCAGATCGGGTGGCGACACAGCGCGCCAATAAATTCTCCGGTTCTTCCTGTCGATTGCGTACGGCCTTCTGTTATCGCACGGGAAATCTTTTCGGCCCAGGCGGCGCGTTTTTCGAAGACCATGCGTGCCAGCGGCTTCTGCGTAGCGCGCTGCAGTTTTTCAATGATATGTTCAATCTTGTTTGCAATTTCCTCGCCGTACTGCGTTCGAATATACTGTTGTATGAGGGAGTCTTTCTGCATAAGCAGCAACAAAATGGCATCGGCAGGTCTTGCCGGGGGCGGAAAGCAGGCGGCGATATCCCGCAATCCTTTTTCTATTAATGCTTTATACTGGATTTTTTTTGGCACCAGACCAGCTTCGGAAATGCGCCTGATGAGCTGCTTTATGCCCCGCCCCTCACTGGCGACGGTCTCGACAACCGGAACGCCCAACAGCGTTTCCAGCTCATCGCGATTGATATATATGCCTTTCTGACGCGCTTCGTCTATTAAATTCAGGCAGATGATGACGGGAATATCCAGCTCAAAGATTTGACATGCAAGGAGCAACGAACGTTTGATATTCGTGCTGTCAAGACAGAGAATAATCAGCTCCGGATGCTCGCCGATCAGGATTTCTCTTGTTACCAGACCGTCTTCTGATTGCAAGTCCAGAGAGATAATGCCCGGTGTGTCAATAATTTCAAACTTATTGCCGCCGATGGTAATTTCGGCTCGCGCCACAGCTATGGTAGTATGGGGAAAATTGGCAACCAGAGAATAGGCGTGCGTAATCTGATTAAAAAGAGCACTTTTCCCTACATTAGGATTGCCGACAATGGCAACCTTGTTTTTATGCAGATTTGGTTTGGCTATTGGCAATTTTTCTGATACTTTTATTAAATTGATGGCGCGGTGCTGCGCGGTAATTTCGCATTACCCCTGCACACCCTCTGTGATATGACGCCCTTGTCGGAAATTGGGTGCTCGCCGTTTTTTCGAACGATGCCATCACTAAATCAAAATCGTTCGCAGGAGTCAACATGATAAAACTGACCATCGCAAAAAAATTGCTGGCTGCCTACCTGCTCATGGCTTTATTGACGATCATGATCGGCGCGTATGCGCTTTTTACCCTGCAGCATTTAAATGATCTTGCATATTCCATTGTAAAAGAGGATTTTCTCATTATTTATCAAACCCGGCAGGTGATAGATAACCTCCTGGCTCAGGAACGAAGCGAAAAAAAATTTATTATCCTGCAGGATAACGCCCTTGAAGAATTGTTTTGGTCGCGCAGTGCCGCAGTCAAGGAGGGCCTCGCCAAGCTGGAAAAGGTTGACTTTCCCGGCATACCCAACCTGTTAACCCAGGTGAAGCTGCTGCATAAAGAATGCGAGGATCTTTTTCGGCGCGAAGTTGTCGCTATAAGAGCAGGCCAGGCAGCAGAGGCGCAGCAACTTTCAGAGCAGAGCATGAAAGAAAAACTTGAAGCAATGATGACGCTTGTTAACACCCTGCAGAAAAACGCTGAGATTGATGTTGATCAGAAAATGAACCTCATCCGCAGTCGCGGAATAAAAGCGTCAAGCGTTACGCTTATCTTATTTCTTATAAGTCTGGGGGGCGGTATCGCGCTGGCATTGTTTATTACCTATAATATCACCCGCCCCCTGAAAAAGCTCAAAAAGGCAACGGGATTTATTGCGGATGGAAATTTTGATTTTGATGATTTAAAAATAAGCTATAAAGACGAAATCGGAGAACTGGCACGACGGTTCAGGATTATGGCTAATCGCCTTAAAGTGCTTGAGCAGCTCTGTCTTGATGCCAGCCCGCTGACACGGCTGCCCGGCAATATCGCCATTGAACGCCAGATAGAGCAGCGCCTGGCTGAAAAAAAGCCGTTTTCTCTGTGCCATGCAGATCTTGACAATTTCAAGCCCTTTGCTGATAAATATGGATATGCGTGGGCAAGCGAGGTCATAAAGGAGGTGGCTGATATACTGACAGGCGCACTCAAGACGTCAGGAACGGACAGCGATTTTATCGGCCATATTGGCGGCGATGACTTTATCATGGTAACCGAGCCAACCCGGGCGGAACAGCTCTGCCAGCAGGTGATTACCGAATTTGACCAGCGCATATGCAAGTTCTATGAAGAACAGGATCGCGAGAAGGGCTTCATCATTGGCAAGGATCGGCGCGGGCATGAACAGACGTTTCCCTTGATGACCATTTCCATCGGCATCGTCACTGATGATGGTTCGCGTTTTGAAAACCCGCTGGAGATGGCACGGGCAGCTGCTGATCTGAAAGAGTTTGCAAAAACGCAGCCGATCAGCAATTATGTGAAACAGGAAGATGTGCATCAGTCATGATACCAGGATAGGACCGACGACGGTGAGATCGTTTCACAAATGGTGTGGTGTGGCGTGTATGGTGCTGTTACTGTGCGCGTCGTGCGCCGTGGTGCGACCGCCGGAAAAGAGGATTCCCTATCCCGAAGGACCGGTTGTTCCCGGCGTCCCGACCGACGAAGATCTGTTCCTGCTCGGGGCTTCGTATTTAGGCAGTAAAGAAATAACCCCCGACTATTTTAACGCGCGGCTGGCATTTGAAAAATTGCGCACGACGTATCCCGACAGCCGCTGGCGGCCTGCGGCCCAAAAGCTTATTCAGCTTATTGACGAAGTCCAGGCCTGCAACCGCATCTCGTCACAGAAAGAAATGTTAAGGATTTTGCAGGAAAACGAAAAGCTGAAAAAAGATCTGGAGCGGTTAAGACGACTTGAAATAGAATCGGAGAAACGGGCTAAAATACTCAAGTAGATCTGCGCTCCTCCTCTATCGTTTATGGAGTGCGGTTCGAATGCGGCTTCTCGCTGATAAAACATTCCAAGCACAGCAGTATGAGTGCGGCAAAAACAAACCACTGAAAGCGCTCCTCCCAGCGCTTGGCGCGCGTTGAGCGGAGCTCTTTTTTTTCGATAGCTCCCCGTATCTTTTCTTTATAAATTTTGTTTAAATCCAGATCTCCAGTTACCGACCGGACATAGCTTCCCCCGGTTTCCAATGCTATCGTTTGTAGTGTTGTTTCGTCAAGCTTGCTGAGCACCAATTCTCCCTGTGCATTCTTCTTAAACCCACCTGAACCGTCCTGTAATGGAATCGGCGCCCCGCCTTCCTGCCCCACGCCAATCGTAAAGATTTTTATGCCCTGTTTTTTTGCCTCCTGTGCGGCTGCAAGGGGGTTGCCGGCATGATCTTCTCCATCGGTAATAATAATCAGTGCTTTTGCAGTGCGCTCTCGACTATTAAACGAATTGATGGCAGTTTTAATAGCCTCCCCAATGGCAGTGCCGGGAACAGGTATCAACTCAGGCTCAAGTTCGTCTAAAAATATGTTAAACGCACCGTAATCGAGGGTCAATGGACATTGGACAAAACTGGCCCCGGCAAACGCAATCAGCCCGATGCGGTCTCCCTCAAGCATCCGGGATAAGTCATACACTTTACGTTTGGCACGTTCCAGACGATTGGGCTTGATGTCCTCGGCAAGCATGCTCTGCGAGACATCAACAGCAATCATAATATCAACGCCTTTGCGGGTAATGTCTTCCCAGTGAAATCCCCAGCGCGGCTGCATGAGGGCAACCAGTATACAGCACAATGCTGCGAGCAACAGGGCTGCTTTTACTTTTTGCCTCCCGGCGCTGGCCGCAGGGACTAACTCGGCGGCCAGCACTTCCCCGCAAAACCGTTTGATGCGAGTTTGTTTTTTTCTAAATGCATAGATAAGAAAGACCGCCAGCGCCGGTATGAGCCAGAATAGTAATACGTAAGAGGGATGAGCAAATTTCATAGAGCGCCTGATATCATCAAGGAGCAATCAATTTTCGAAACAATGTCCTTTCGATGATCGCTGCGAACGGAACGCTTTTGCTCACGGTATTTTCATAAACCGGGTATGTGCCAGCAGGACTTCCGCCAGGATACACACAACCCCGGGGATGAGAAACCAGTGAAACAGTTCCGTATAATCATGATATTCTTTTATCTTTGCCTGAGATTTTTCCATTGCATCAATCTGCTGATAGATTGTTTTCAATGCTTCGGTATTGGTTGCCCTGAAATAGCGGCCACCGGTTTTTTGGGCGATATCCTTCAGCGTCTCCTCATCAAGATCCACCTTCTGATACACATAATGCGTGCCAAATAGGCTTTCTACCTGAAATGGCGCCTCGCCCTCGGTGCCGACGCCAATGGTATAGACTTTTATGCCGTAGGTTATTGCTATATCTGCGGCGGTTGCCGGCGAGATAGTGCCGGTGTTGTTGCGGCCGTCCGTCAACAGAATAACAACTTTTGATTTTGCCTTTATATCCTTGAGCCGCTTGACACAGGTTGCCAGCGCCGATCCGATTGCGGTGGTATCTCCAGCCATGCCTATTTCCAGTCGTTCTAAAAAGTTCAGCAACACGCCATAGTCAAGGGTCAGGGGACACTGGGTAAACGCCTCCTCACCAAAAACCACCATACCGATCCGGTCATGACGACGACTGCGGATAAATTCATTCACAACCTTTTTGACGACTTGAAGCCGGTTAACTCGCTTATTGTCGAGCTGAAAATCAAGCGCATTCATACTTCCGGAGGTATCAATACAGAGCATGATGTCAACCCCCTCGGAGATAATCTCAGTTGAGGTACTGCCCGATTGGGGACGTGCCAGAGCCATGATAACCATTGTCACGGCAGCGCAGCGTAAGATCAGTAGGAGTTTGCGCATGGCAAGCGAGCGCGACCGCTTGACCGCAGACAGGGTTTCCAGGGAAGAAAAGCGAATGGTACTGCGGCCAATCTTGTCTCGATCAACATACACGATGACCGGCACTATCAGTAAGAGTGTCAAGAGCCATGGGTCTGCAAAACGGGTCAGCATAATACCTTCAGTTCGCCGCAGGGTGCGGTGAATAATGCGGGGCATTTCCGGCAGTGTTCGGCGCGGCAGCCCCTTCCCGGGTTTCCTCTATAACCCGCACAATTTTTCGGTATTCGCTATCTGCCGTATTTTTATCCGGGCATACCTTGGCAAATTTAACCAAGTCGGCAAAGCGCAAAATATCCCGTATTTCGGCTTTGATTGCTGAACTAAACTCCCTGCTGGTAATAATATCCGGCAGCAGCTCTTCGGTTGTCCGCTCTACCGCCGGTATGTGAAAACGCTGTTCAATATAGCGCCGAAAAATTTCGGAAAGCCGAAAGAAATATTCTCTTATGATGCCCTTCTCCAGTAGTTGATCCCGGTTCAACGCGTCAAGTTCCTCAAACGCTCGTTGGTGAGCTGGTTTTGGCGGTGCGGCGGTTAAATGCCGCGTTCGGCGGTGATGCAACCAGAACATGATTCCCGCAACCAGCAACAAAACCAGCACCAGAGCCGCGGATAGAAACAGATGTGACAGCGGTCGGGGAATGTCCTGAATCGGTTTAATATCAATGATGTCCGCATCGGTACCCGACGGCTTATCCTGCGCACCAGACGTAACCTCGATAAAAATCTGCGGACTCAGCAGTTCCTTCAATTCACCTTTCTGATCGGTATAGGAGAGCTTCACGGGCGGTATGATGTATGATCCCGGCACATCCGGTTGCAGTTTATACCACTTGGTGTGAACCATGCGGTTGTCAATCAGCCGGGGACCTTCTTCGCCGTCGTCAACAATGCGCAGCCCGGTAACAAGCGAACCGGCGTCGGGAAGATGCGCGGAAAGCACCGGGTCGTGGTTGAGGGTGAGGGTAAACGTTATGACCTCGCCGACGGAGGCGGTGGCTTTATCAACCAGCGCATTAAATTGCACCGGTGGCAGCGCAGCATTGTTCTTTCCTGTTGCGGTATCTTCACGGTGAACCGTGCAGGTGCTACAAACTATGCACAGTATTAAACCAACGGCAATACCGGTGTATCTCACCTTTGTCTTTCCTCGAGGCATTTTCTGGCCACCGAATATGCGGTCTAACCTCTGTGAACCGGCGTTCAGTTCAGCGCCGTTTTTCACGCATCCTAAAAAATCGAAGCAGGGTATCTAAATAGGGGGTATCGGTTCTGATATCAAGATAGTCTATGCGGCCCGCTCGAAAGGTTGCTATCCGCTGTTCATTTTGTTGCCTTGCCAGCGCACGGAACGCGCTGCGAACCTCTTTATCGGCAGTATCAACCAGCAGGGTGTCGCCGGTCTCTGCGTCCTCAAGAGCAACGATGCCGACGTTCGGCAATTCCTGCTCGCGCGGGTCGACGACGTGGATGGCAATTACGTCATGTTTTTTATTCGTTACCCGCAGTGCATGCTCATAGCCATGGGCGATAAAATCAGATATAAGAAACACAACCGCCCGGCGTCTGCACACAGTATTGAGGTAGTTCAACGCGCCAACAATATCGGTACCGGCGGCGCGTGGCTGGTGTTCAAGGACTTCCTTTATCACCCGCCACACGTGGCTGCGCCCTTTTTTCGGAGGGATATATTTTTCCACCTGATCGCTGAAAATAACAAGCCCCACTTTATCATTGCTCTTGACGGCGGCAAATGCAATCACCGACGCCAGTTCTGCAGCAAGTTCATTTTTAAACTGGCGCACCGTGCCAAACAGACCGGAAGAGCTGACATCTACCAGCAGCATCATGGTAAGTTCGCGTTCCTCCCGATAGAGCTTAATATAGGGATGACCCATGCGGGCAGTCACATTCCAGTCAATATCTCTGATATCGTCTCCTGGTGCGTATTCCCGCACTTCCTGAAACTCCATGCCCCGGCCGCGAAAGGCACTTTCATACTCGCCGGCAACGATATCATTGACCAAGTAATTGGTGCGAATATGGATTTTTTTTATTTTTTGCAGGGTTTCCTTGGGTATCATAGCAGGCAATCACCAGCGCACCATGTCATTATCCGTGGTCCAACCAACAGGCACATTCCCCGCTGCAGCCGGTTTTTTGCCGGGGGCGTGTTCGGCATCGCTGCCGTGCGAAGTGTCGGGCAGGCTGGAACGCATCACGGGCAATGATTGTCCAGAAGTGTAGCGCGCCGATATCTCTGTCCATTGCCGAATCAGGGAACTTCAATGTGGTCAAAAATCTTACTAATAACGTCATCGGTGGTTACGTTTTCAGCCTCAGCTTCATAGCTCAGTATAATTCTGTGGCGCAATACGTCCCTGCCGATGGTTTTAATGTCCTGGGGGGTAACATAACCTCTTCCCTGAAGGAAGGCATAGGCGCGTGCAGCCTGGTTCAAATAGATGGTTGCCCGCGGCGACGCACCGAATTGAATCAGGTGATCAATATCAATGCCGAAGACGGTGGGTTCGCGCGTGGCAAACACCACTTCAACGATATAATCCCGGAGCTTTTCATCAAGGTAAATCTGATCAACGACTGTGCGGACGGCAAGAATTTCTTCCGGCGTTGTTACCGGCGTGATCAGCGCCGTTGTGCCGCGGGCAATGCGGTTCATAATCTCTTTTTCCTCCGCCTTGCTGGGATAGTTGACCTTGAGCTTAAGCATGAAACGATCTACCTGCGCTTCGGGGAGCGGATAAGTTCCCTCCTGTTCAATGGGGTTTTGCGTCGCCATGACCAAAAATGGCTCGTCAAGGGGAAAGGTGGTCTCGCCAATCGTTACCTGTCGTTCCTGCATGCACTCAAGCAAAGCGCTCTGAACTTTTGCCGGAGCCCGATTTATCTCGTCGGCAAGAAGAATGTTTGTGAAAATCGGCCCTTTTTTTATGGTAAATTCTCCACTTTTCGGCAGGTAAATTTGCGTCCCAATCAAATCAGCAGGAAGCAGATCAGGAGTGAACTGAATGCGCTGAAAGCTAATGTGAATGGTTCGCGCCAGCGTCTTCACAGCAGTGGTTTTGGCAAGGCCCGGAACACCTTCCACCAGAATATGGCCATTGGCGATCAAGCCAATGAGCAGCCGCTCGAGGAGATAGTCCTGTCCGACCATTACCTTGCGCATTTCGTGCAGCACATTCTGCAGAACCGGGCTTTTTTCTGCAACCTCTCTGGTGATATCTTGAATATTCGGTTCCATGGCAACCTCCATCAGTATAGAATTCAGAAGGATATAGCATACCCTGTGGTGTGCGTCTTTTGGTCAGGTAATTTCGTCCGGACGTTTTCAGGCACCAGACGCGCACCAGGGCTTTAGGGGAAGGAAAGGGGCAGAGGGTAATGAGGATAGAAATACAGAGCTACCCGAACCATACCGACCAGGTAATTATCGAAACAGTTTTCTAAATTTCCCTTTTTCTTTTTCGCCACTCTCTGATTCCAGAGTTGCCAGCTCACGGAACAATTCCTCCTGCCGTTTGGTCAGGTTGGTGGGTGTTTTCACAATCACCTGCACGACCTCGTCTCCTCTTCCCATACCATTAAGATAGGGAATTCCTGCTCCCTTGATGGTGAACAGGTCGCCGGACTGCGTGCCGCGCGCGATATGAATGGTCTCCGTGCCGTTCAGAGTAGGAACTTCAATGTCTGCCCCCAGAGCAGCCTGCGAAAAGGAAATGGGCACCTGGCAAATAATATCATTATTATGGCGCTGGAAAAAGAGATCCTCTTCAACATGGATAAATACATACAGGTCGCCCGCAGGCCCTCCCCGTTCGCCCGGTTCTCCTTCGCCATGCAGCTTCAGTCTGATACCGGTTTCCACGCCCGCCGGTATTTTAACCTTCAGCGTTTTGTTATGCAATATTTTGCCTTGCCCCTTGCATTTTTTGCAGTGTCTGGTTATATAGGTGCCTGTTCCATGGCAATGAGAACAGGTGGTACTGATAGTAAAAAACCCCTGGGTTTGATTTATCTGTCCTCGGCCTTTGCACCAGCGACACGTTTCCGGAGTGGTGCCGGGCTCTGCACCTGACCCATTGCAATCCTCGCACAGCGTCGGTTTTTTCACGTCAATTTCGGTTTCCTTGCCAAAGGCAGCATCGCGCAGCGATATGGTGAGGTCATAGCGCAAATCAGCGCCTCTGCGCGCAGCAGAACGTCTGTGGCCCCGGGTGCCAAAGCCGCCGAAGCCAAAAAAGTCCTCAAAAATATCGCCAAATGAAGCAAAGATATCTTCAAAACCGGCGAACCCTGAAAAACCAGTCCGCTTAAGGCCTTCATGGCCAAACCGATCATACAGCCCGCGTTTTTCCGGATCGCTCAACACTTCGTAGGCCTCGCTGGCCTCTTTAAATTTTTCTTCCGCTTCTTTGTTGCCGGGATTTCTGTCAGGGTGGTACTCAAGAGCTTTCTGGCGGTAGGCTTTCTTTATTTCTGTTTCTGTGGCATTCCGAGATACGCCCAGTATTTCATAATAATCGCGTTTTGTCATATCCGTTACAGCTTAAAGAGGGGTAAATTCAGTATCCAATCAATGTCAAACAATTCTCCCACAACTCCCAATCCCAAAATAAACAGGTAGAGAGCAATAAGACCAAGGATCAGGTAATCTTTATATTTCTCAACATAGGCTTTACGTTGCATCAAACCGTCCCGGAAATATTGTTATGGGCTTGATTTCAGGCTTTATTCTAACCACTAATTCAATTTTGTCAAGTAACGGGGGCAGTTTCGCCGGCTGAGGTGCAGTCTGCAGGTATTGATATGAAAAAATGATATATAGAAACTAAAAATCGGGTATTTTTTCCTGAATATAATTCCGGATTTTCTTTTTTAATCGTTCCTCTAATTGGCGCACCCGTTCTTTTGTTATTCCATATTTCTCGCCAATTGACTGGAGTGTTTGCGGGTGTTCCGACAAAAGCCGGTTATCCAAAATGTCAAGTTCTTTTTCATCAAGATTATCTCTCACACCGACCAGATGCTGGCTGAACAGTTCCTGAATCTCACTGAGAGCCATTTTTTTGTCAAACACTTCTGTTTCATCAGCGATGAAATCTCCCCGGGTTTCTTTCCAGTCCTCGCCCACAACCTGATCAAGCGATGGCTCCCAGTCGCCCAGCCGTTGCTCCATTTCTATCACCTGTCCTTCTGTGGTGCTGAAGGTTTCAGCCAGACGCTTCGGCTCAGGATCAAAACCAAGGGCTTCAAGCCGTTTTTTTTCTTTCTGCAAGTTGAAAAATAGCTTTCGCTGGGTCTGCGTGGTGCCCACCTTTACCAGTTTCCAGTTGTCCATGATATATTTTAATATATATGCTCTGATCCAGTAGGACGCATAATGGGAAAGTTTTACCCCGCGATAGGGGTCAAACTTTTTTATTGCCTGCATCAGCCCGATATTGCCCTCTTGAATGAGGTCAAGCAGGCTGGTTGTCCAGTGATGATGAAATTCCAGAGCAATTTTAACAACCAGGCGCAGATTGCTCGTTACCAGTTTGTAGGCAGCATCAACATCCCCCGTCTCCCGGTACCGAATCGCCAAACGGATCTCTTCCTCGCGGGTTAACAGCGGGAATTTTTTAATCTCCAGTAAATATCTCTGGAGAGGATCGTATTGTACCGGCGTGGTAATTGACGCAGTGTCTTCCGCAGCTTCCTGTGCTTCGACCGCCTCTAAATCGTCAAGTTCTTCATTAAATTCGAGATGGGGTAATTCCTTGCCCATGCACTATGTCCTTTGCGCCCCTTAAAAGCAGGCACTTTTTATGTTCGAATTGTATCATAATCAGATTTGTCCAAAAACGGAATTCAAGAAATAACTTATTGAAAAAGTCCTCCTAATGGGGAAAATAGTTTTTACCACAAAACCCAA
>FWPV01002097.1_pt1 | contig 29599 bp, 27 predicted proteins | sample 2228371 | NCBI WGS metagenome assembly FWPV01 (sample SAMEA103939776, study PRJEB20133) | metagenome | reverse complement strand
ACCCAGCCTCTTTTTACCGGCTTTGCACTGACTTCCCAGTACAAGTTGGCCGAACTCGAGAAGAGCCAGGCATACATCACTGCAGAGGCAACCAAGCAAGACCTCATCTTGAAGACGCATGAGGCTTATTTTGGCGTGCTCGTGGCAGAAAAGCTACTTGAGGTTGCCGAGCAGGCGGTACAACAGCTTGAGTCTCATGCTGAAGTCGCAGATGCATTTTACCTTGCAGGTATGATTCCCAAAAGCGACGCCCTTAAGGCACTTGTGGAGCTTGCCAATACAAAACAAAAGCGTATCGAAGCAGTACACAGGCTCGATACTGCGAGATCGAGTTTTAACACGCTACTGCATCGTGATATTACCTCTGCCGTAGTCCTTACGGATGAGCTTACCATGCAGGATTTCGACAAGACAGTAGAGGAATGCATGGAGATCGCGCTCCAACACAATCCTGAGGTTCTCCGAGCGGCGTCGGATGTCGAGAAGGCGAAAAAAGGTGTCGTACTGGCCAGGAGTAGACTCTTTCCTACCCTCTCTTTGGTGGGCGCGTTGCTGCACGAGGAAGGGGGATTCGTAGAGGCTGGAAAGAGCTGGAGTGCATCGATCGTGGCACGATGGGATATTTGGGAATGGGGGAGCACCCACTACAAGGTGAAACAGATGGAAACCCAGAAAAGCATAGCTCAGGCGCTGTATACACAGACCGTGGATGCAGTAAAGCTCAGGGTTCGGAATGCCTACCTTACTGTGCAAGAGTGGAAGCAGGCCGTCGAGGTGGCTCGAGCGAGCATCGAACAGGCCCAAGAACATTTCCGGATCACGGATGAGAGGTTCAAGGAGCATGTAGCCACTACCACCGATGTACTCGATGCCCAAACAATGTTGTCGCGAGCCCAGTTCAATTACTACAGTGCCCTAAGTAACTATAACATAGCCTTGGCAACGCTTGAGCGGGCTATGGGCGTACTCGACGGTGGATAGCAACCCAGTCGGGCGCCGTGGAGCCAATGGAGCGGGGCACACGTCCGGCACCTGAGGTATGATGAGGTGGGCATGTACAATTGGTGGGGTGGCAAGTACGGGAGGGACCGTGAACGACCTTGGCAAGATCATGGTTGTTGTCAATCCCCATTCTGGCAGCGGAGCTGCTGGAAGACAGTGGCCATCCATGAAGACCATCCTTAGACAACGTCTCGGTGTTTTTGACGCCCAGCTTACCCAGGGGCCTGGACATGCAACAGATATTACCAGAGAAGCGCTGTTGAGAGGGTATGACACGATCCTTTCTATCGGAGGTGATGGGACGAATAACGAAATAATCAATGGTTTTTTTGACGGTACCACACCCATCCGCCAGGAGGCCACGTTTGGCTGCATATCCCGTGGCACAGGATCTGATTTTATCAAGACCTTGAAGATCCCGAAGCATACTGAAGGTGCCCTTGACGTGCTGCTGACAGGTAAAAGGCATGTTATCGATCTTGGGCGGATTGTGTTCGTCGACAATGAAGACAGGCATGTCACACGGTACTTTGTCAATATTGCGAGCTTCGGCATAGGTGGCTCTGTGGATGAAAAGGTAAATTCGACTTCAAAGAGATTCGGGGGATTGCTTTCGTATATGTGGGCGACCCTCTCAACGCTGGTGCAGTACGAGAATCAGGCCGTGACACTTTCGATCGATCACCAGCCCGAGCAGGAGATGAGAATAGTGGATGTTGCTGTCGCCAATGGGCAATACTTTGGGGGAGGTATGCACGTAGCTCCGGCTGCAGCAGTCGATGATGGCCTGTTTGATGTCATTATACTGGGAGATTTCAGCAAGTGGGAGGCTATACGCGACGGTATGAAGATATACCGAGGTACCCATACTACCCATCCGAAGGTGACGTGTGTTCGAGCACGGAGCGTGGAGGCACGCTCTTCTGAAAGGGTGCTATTGGACGTAGACGGAGAACAACCGGGCAGGTTGCCTGCTCTTTTCGATATTGTGCCAGGTGCTTTGCATGTGTATGTTCCTCAGTCATTTTATTGACGGTATGGGGAGGAATGAAGGGGACAAGCGGACTTACTACGTGCAGTGGCTCTATCGATGTGAGTGACCTCACCCAGGACAAGAGTGCCCGTCCGATTACCGTCGATAAGAATGGGGAACTTTCAGTTCCAGCCCATCCTGTCATTCCATTCATTCGGGGCGACGGCACTGGTGTGGATATTTGGCCTGTGACGCGGATGGTGCTAGATGCAGCTGTTCACAAGGCCTACCGTGGTACACGTTCCATTTGCTGGCTACCTCTCTATGCAGGTGAAGAGGCGATGGAGCGGTTCGGGATCCCATTGCCACCCGATACAGTACGAAAGCTCAGGTCCCTTAGGGTTGCCATCAAAGGCCCTCTGACTACCCCTATAGGGAGAGGCTTCCGCAGCATCAATGTGACGCTTCGACAGGCGTTGGATCTGTATGCGTGCGTGAGGCCGATCTACTATTTCCAGGGGGTGCCGAGTCCTATCCGTTACCCTGAACGGATCAACATGATAATTTTCAGGGAAAATACAGAGGACGTGTACATGGGGATCGAATGGAAGCCTGGTTCCCCAGAAGCACGGAGACTGATTTCGTTTATCAATGAGGAATTGCTCGTTGGAACAGGCAAACGGATTCGCACTGATGCCGGGATAGGGGTCAAGCCAATCACCAAGCGGTCATCGCAGAGGCTCGTGCGTCTGGGGATAGAGTATGCTCTTCGGGAAGGATTGCCCAGTGTGACGTTGGTTCATAAAGGAAACATTATGAAGTATACCGAAGGCGCATTTCGGCAGTGGGGATACGAGGTGGCGTACAAAGAATATGCAGATAAGGTCGTCCTGGAACAGGAAGGGAACGCACACACCGAAGCGGCCCACGGCAAGGTCATCATCAAGGACAGAATGGCTGATGCAATGTTCCAGCAGATCCTTCTCAGACCAGAAGATTACCATGTTATTTGTACCCCGAACCTTAACGGCGATTATCTTTCCGATGCCTGTGCAGCACTTATTGGTGGGCTTGGCATGGCGCCTGGTGGGAACATAGGGGATAATAGGGCACTCTTTGAGGCCACCCATGGATCAGCTCCCAAGTATGCGGGTCAGGATAAGGTGAATCCTTCATCCCTCATTCTATCCGGTGCGGCCATGCTTGACTACCTCGGCTGGCGTGAGGCATCTGGGATGATTCGGCGTGCAATCGCCAGAACCATCCTGGATCGCTGCGTTACCTATGACCTCGAGCGGCAGCTTAGAGCAGCTGGTGTGAAAGGCGTGAAGTCTCTCCGGTGTTCTCAGTTCGGTGAGGCTGTGTGCAATAATCTTGACTAATGCAGGAGGTGCTCCATGCGAAGGGCTAAGATATCGATCATCGGAGCTGGAAATGTCGGCGCGACCTGCGCTCATTGGGCTGCTGCTGCAGAATTAGGGGACATCGTTCTCGTTGACGTGATTGAGGGGATGCCCCACGGCAAGGCACTTGACCTTGCTCAGGCCGGACCACTCAACGGCTATGATGCAAGAATCGTCGGTACGAACAGCTATGAAGAGACTGCCGGTTCGGACGTAGTGGTTGTCACTTCTGGCATGGCACGAAAGCCGGGTATGAGTCGTGAAGATCTTCTCGAAGCAAACAAGAAGATCGTCTCTGAGGTCGTAGAACGATGTGCCACGGCTTCCCCTGACGCAGTTCTTGTTGTCGTTACCAACCCGCTTGATACCATGACCTATCTTGCGAAGCACGTAAGTGGATTTCCAAAAAACCGGGTGCTCGGCCAGGCAGGGGTATTGGATTCCTCGAGGTTTCGAACCTTCGTAGCAATGGAGCTTGGGGTTTCGGTCGAAGATGTACAGGCGCTGGTACTAGGCGGCCACGGCGATACGATGGTTGCCTTGCCTCGGTATTGCACTGTTTCTGGAATTCCGCTTTCTGAGCTCATGTCTCAAGAAAAGATTGAAGCTATCTGTGAGAGGACAAGGGACGGTGGAGCTGAGATCGTAAAGCTATTAAAGACCGGGAGCGCCTTTTACGCGCCAGCGGCTTCGACCATCCAGATGGTCGAGTCAATACTCAAAGACAAGAAGCGCATCCTTCCCTGCTCAGTGTATCTGGAGGGTGAATATGGCATTCACGGTATCTACTTCGGGGTGCCTGCAAAGATAGGGGCTGGCGGCGTTGAGTCCGTGATAGAGCTTAGGCTGACTGAGGAAGAAAAAAGACGCGTCCAGATTTCGGCAGAGGCGGTGAGGAAAAGCATTGAGGAACTCAAGATATGAGCCCATAACCGTCTTCAATTGTGTCTGCGATGAAGGCCCCAGCAAGGTTCTATTATGATGCGGATCTCTTCATTCACACTCGAGAAACAAGTAGAGAGATGAGCAATCATAAAGCAGAGGCGTTCCTTGTCATTGAAGTTCAAAGGTTCGTGGCGACTACCTGATGTACGAGAAGGAGGCGTGCATGCGAGAAATCCACGCCAGCGTTCTGACCGATATGGTGAGAAAGCTCTGTGTAGAAGCAAATTACCATCTCGGCGACGATGTGATAACTGCTATTGAGCAGGCCAAGCAACTGGAACCATCCCCGGTGGGACAGGCCATTCTTGAAGAAGTCATTGAGAATGCAAAGATCGCTGCCCAGGAGATATTTCCTCTGTGTCAGGATACAGGTTTTGCCGTGGTATTTCTCGAATTGGGACAGGATGTGCATGTGGTCGGGGGTGATCTGAACGAGGCTATCCAGGAGGGGGTTCGGAGGGGTTATACGGATGGCTTTTTAAGAACCTCTATCTGCCACCCGTTCACGCGTAAGAACACAGGAGACAATACCCCTGCAGTGGTGCACATTGATATTGTTCCGGGAGATAAGATACGAGTTGTGGTGGTGCCAAAGGGTGGAGGCAGTGAAAATATGAGCAGGGCATCTATGTTGACGCCCTCAGAAGGGGTAGAAGGGGTCAAACGCTTTGTGGTGGAAAGGGTTCGAGAGGCAGGAGCCAATCCGTGTCCGCCTATTGTGGTGGGGGTAGGGGTGGGTGGTACGTTGGAAAAAGCTGCTCTTCTGGCCAAAAAGGCCCTTCTCAGGCAGCTCGGGGCACGACACCCTGATCCAGAGATTGCAGCATTAGAACAAGAAATCTACGAGGAGGTCCAGTCTCTTGGCATCGGCCCAGCAGGGTATGGAGGGAGGACGACCGCTCTTGGGGTCCATGTTGAAGTTTTCCCGTGCCATATTGCCAGCTTGCCTGTTGCAGTGAACATCAACTGTCATAGTGCTCGTCATAAAGAGGCGATACTCTGATGTCGCGATACGAAGGGTACGAGTGCCCACGAGTAGATTCTCTTGCGCCTCTGGCGCTGCCAGGATAGCGGATGTGTGGTAGGAGGTTGAAAAAGTGTCGACTGAACGCATCATTCCACTTGTTACGCCTTTGAGCAGAGAGGATGTGGAACGTCTTCGCTGTGGAGACCGGGTTGCATTGTCTGGGGTGATCTATACGGCACGGGACGAGGCTCATAGACGGATTGTAACCTCACTCAAAAAGGACGGGACCTCGCCCATCCCTCTTGAAGGACAAGTCATTTATTTTGCCGGCCCTTCGCCTGCTCGGCCAGGTAATCCTACCGGTTCTGTGGGTCCGACTACGAGTTATCGAATGGATGCCTACTCCCCTGTGCTGATCGAGCATGGTTTGCGCGGCATGATTGGCAAGGGAAGTAGGAACGTGCAGGTCAAAGAGGCAATGAAGCAGTACGGGTGTGTATACTTTGGAGCAACAGGGGGAGTGGGCGCTTTTATTGCAAGAGCTGTTCGCAGCGTCGAGGTGGTGGCATACGAGGATCTGGGACCCGAAGCCATCAGAAGGCTTTTTGTGGAGGACTTTTTTGTTGTGGTGATAAATGACATTTACGGAGGAGACCTTTACGAGCAGGGCCAAAAGGCATTCAGAGAGGCCTTAGGTAAGCACCTTGGGTGACTGGGCAACCTACATTTGCAACGGAGATGTCGTCATGATGTATCGCTGGCGTACAGGGGCAATTGCCTGGCTCCTACATCGGTTAAGCGGGATCGCTCTTGCGTTGTATTTACCTGTCCACGTCTGGGTAAATCACCACATCGCGCGAGGCGAGGATCAGTACAATCAAATTATGAAGTTATTGGCCCTGCCTATCTTCAAGATACTCGAAGTGGGGTTGTGGGGTGTCATTCTGTATCATACGCTCAACGGATTACGAATTCTGCTGATCGATCTCGGACCAGGGGTCAAGTATCAAAAACAGCTCTTTTGGGCTGTTGTTGCAATAGGCCTAGTGCTCTGGATGATTGGAAGCTATCCGCTGGCTGTATCCTTCCTCAAGAAGGCCCAACTGTTGTAAGTGACGAGAGCTTACGTACGTTGGGATTTCAGGAGACATGCAAATGTACACGACGCATACGTTCAGGGGATCAAGTGATACCGGTGCCATGATGTGGTTTTTTCAGAGGATAACAGGTCTTTTCCTTGCAGTTTTTCTCTTGGGGCACTTTGTGTATCAGCACATGTGGGCAGAAGATCCTCAGATGGGACAGCTCACCTACGAGTCGGTCGGTAGTACACTGGTCAATCCGATCTGGAAGACCGTTGAGATCGTATTCCTGGTGTGTGCGCTTTTTCACGGGATGCACGGCCTATGGATGATTGCATGTGACTACGTACATACAGGCTGGGTGAGGGTTTCTTTAAGCATAGTATTATCGATGGCAGCCCTCGTTGTGCTTGTACTCGGCATGGTGACGATCCTTCCCTTTTCTGTGGCGATCAACTAACGGGTTTGTGGAGTGAGCACCAATGATTACACATGAACACGAGGTGGTGGTTGTAGGGGCGGGGATAGCGGGGCTCTGGGCAGCACTTGAAGCGAGCAGTCGTTGCGATACTGCGGTACTGAGCAAGATTTTCCCGACACGGTCCCATTCCACTGCAGCCCAGGGTGGAACAGCAGCAGCATTAGGCAACATGGAAGAGGATTGTTGGCAGTGGCACTGGTACGATACGGTCAAGGGGAGCGATTTTCTGGGAGATCAGGACGCCCAGGAGATCCTCTGCCGCGAAGCCCCTGAGGTGATCTATCGTCTTGAACACATGGGGGTACCCTTCAGCAGGACACCTGAGGGGAAGATCGAACAGAGGCCTTTTGGGGGCCACTTCAGTCAGTACGGAAAGGGCCCGCCTGTAAGAAGAGCGTGCATGGCAGCAGATCGCGTCGGACACGCAACCCTTCATTGCCTCTATGAGCATTGTATCAAGAACCAGGTCAGGGTGTATTCTGAATTTTTCGTGGTTTCTTTGCTTGTTCAGGACACTACGTGTTCAGGTATCCTAGCATGGAACATTGCCAAAGGTGGATTGCACCTGTTTCGTGCCAAGGCCGTTGTTTTTGCAACCGGAGGCTATGCGAGTGTGTGGAAGGTCAATACGAATTGCCTTGCAAATACAGGCGATGGGCTGAGTCTTGTGCTCGAAGCAGGCTTGTGCCTCGAAGACATGGAGTTTGTTCAGTTTCATCCCACAGGACTATATCCCTCAGGGATCCTCATAACCGAAGGTGCTCGTGGCGAGGGAGGCTATCTCATCAATGATCGAGGTGAACGATTTATGCAGAGGTATGCACCGAGCAAGATGGAGGTAGCACCTAGAGACATTGTGTCGAGATCAGAGCAGACCGAGATAGACGAAGGTCGGGGTATAGGCGGAGGACCCTATGTATATTTGGACCTACGGCATCTTGGAAAACAGCTCATCCTCGAAAAGCTGCCACAGATCCATGAAATGGGCATTAAGTTCGTCGGTCTGGATTGTTGCGAGAAACCCCTCCCCATAGTACCGACCGCTCACTACGCGATGGGTGGCATCCCTACTGACGTCCACGGTCAGGTGCTCGCTGACGAGCAGAATACCCCTGTTTCTGGTTTTTTTGCTGCTGGGGAATGTGCCTGTGTCTCTGTGCATGGGGCGAATCGCCTCGGTACCAATTCCACGTTGGAATGTTCGGTATTTGGAAGGAGGGCAGGTAGAAAGGTGAGGGAGTACGTTGCCTCTGGAGCAGACTATATACAACCGCCGAGTGAGGCAGTAGAGCGGGCGGAAAAGAAGATTCACGATACGTTGAAGGCAAGCGGTCCTGAACGTGTTTTTGAACTGAGAAACGAGCTCAAGGAGGCCATGACCCGTCATATGGGTGTGTTTCGCACCGGCAAGGGTATGGCTGAACTCCTAGAGAAGATCCGTGAGCTCAAGGAAAGGTTCAGAAATGTCGGGATTCAGGACCGGAGCACGTGCTTCAACACCGAGCTGCTCGAGGCTATTGAGCTAGGTCACAGCCTTGATTTTTGTGAGGTTATCGTCGAAGGTGGGCTTGCCCGTACCGAGAGTCGAGGAGCGCATAGTCGCAAGGACTATCCGAAAAGGGACGATGCTCAGTGGTTGAAACACACCATCGCGCGACGGGATGAATCGGGCAAGATCAAACTGACTTACAAGCCGGTCGCGATCACGAGGTTTCCTCCTGAGGAGCGTGCCTATTGATCGTGCGTACGAGCCGATGAGAGGAATACGAGGAACTGGTAGCAGAAACCAGAAGAAGAAACACGAGGTGTGAGATACGGTAGTAGTTCGAGGAGCGACCTTTATGCAGGAGCGAGTAGTTAGAATCAGGCGTTTTGATCCGACGCGGGACGTGCACCATCGTTACGAGGAATATCGTGTGCCAATTGAAGAGACCACGACGCTGCTCGATGTCCTTGGATTCATAAAAGGCAATCTTGACGGTACCCTCTCGTATCGGCGGTCATGCCGCCATGGGATTTGTGGTTCCTGTGCAATGACGGTAAATGGCCACAACAGACTTGCCTGTGAAACCCAGATCAAATACCTAACGACAGCGAAGATAGAAGTCGAACCCCTACGGTCCTTTCCAGTGATAAAGGATCTGGTGGTGGATATGAGCGCCTTTTATGAGCGTTACGAAGCTGTCAAGCCGTATCTCATCACGGTCAGACCCACGCCCACGGATAAAGAACGGCCTCAGAGTCCTGAGCAGCGAAAGCTACTCGATGGCTCGTATGAATGCATACTGTGCGGATGTTGCACCTCGTCGTGTTCGTCTTTTTGGGCAGACAAGAAGTTTCTCGGACCTGCGGCACTTCTTAAGGCCTATCGTTTTGTGTTCGACACTAGGGACGAGGATACAGGCGATCGCCTCAGGATTATCAATGATCCCCACGGATTGTGGCGATGTCACACTATCTTCAACTGTGTCGAGGCATGCCCCAAGTCGTTGAATCCGACCCATGCGATATCTGCATTGAAGCGAGAAGTGGTCAAGCGGAGGCTCTAGCGGTCATTGTCTTCTGTATCGTGAGGGGGAAACATATGAAGATTCACGAATATCAGGCTAAAGAGCTATTCAGAAACTACCAGATACCAGTCCCAAAGGGTCGTGTGGCAGCTAGTGGACAAGAGGCCAGAGCCGTTGCCTCGGCACTACAGGTGGACAGGTGGGTGGTCAAGGCACAGGTACATGCGGGTGGAAGGGGGAAAGGTGGTGGTGTGCGGATTGCTCAGACCCTCGAAGAGGTGGAGCGCGCAGCTTCTGAATTACTCAGCACCAAGCTCATGACGCCACAAACAGGGAGCGAGGGTAGGTCCATTCGCAAGGTGTTGGTGGAAGAGGCAGTCGCAATTGATCGAGAGCTCTATGTGGGATTGCTCGTAGATCCTTCAACAAGCAAACCAGTACTTGTCACCTCTCAGGCAGGCGGCATGGAAATCGAAGAGGTCGCGCAAGCGACACCTGATCGCATACATCGTGAGATTATTGATCCCTACGTTGGACTGCGTTCATTTCAGATAAGGAGGATCGCTGGCCGACTCGGGCTTCATGGCGAACCTATTGGCATATTGACCGGCATCTTGCGAAATCTCTACCGCCTCTTTCATGACGAAGACTGCTCTTTAGTTGAGATCAATCCCCTTGTCCTGACCGATACAGGTACCCTCCTCGCTATCGATGCAAAGATCACGTTTGACGACAATGCCTTGTTTAAACACAAAGATCATGCTGCACTCAGAGATACCGATGAAGAGGATCCGCTTGAGGTCGAGGCCTCCCGGCATAACGTCAATTACATACGACTGGATGGGACAATTGGATGCATGGTCAATGGTGCAGGCTTGGCAATGGCGACCATGGATCTCATCAAGCTGGTTGGGGGGGCACCTGCGAATTTTCTCGATGTTGGTGGTGCTGCCAGTGCACAGTCAGTGGAGCAGGCGTTTCGAATCTTGCTTGGAGATCCCAAGGTAAAGGCGATCCTTGTCAACATCTTTGGCGGTATTGTGCGGTGTGACCGTGTTGCAGAGGGTGTGATCGAAGCAGCCAGGCGGATCGGGGTGAAGGTACCTATGGTGATACGGTTGGAAGGCACCAATGCGAATGAAGCCCGTCGGATGCTCGAGGAATCAGGGCTCGATTTTATAGTTGCAGCAGGGTTTGCCGATGCAGCGCGAAAGGCCGTGAGCTTGGCAGGGTGTTGACACGGAGTCACTTTACAATAGTACGAGCGGAGGTACGAAATGAGCATTCTGGTGGATGAGCAGACACGGGTCGTCGTACAAGGCATAACGGGGAAAGAAGGCTCGTTTCATGCACGTGCATGTAGAGAGTATGGAACCCGCATTGTTGCAGGAGTAACACCAGGCAAGGGAGGCAGTGTGCACGAAGGAGTCCCTGTGTTCAACACCGTGGAGGATGCTGTTCGTCTCGAAGGTGCTACTACTGCGTTGATATTCGTGCCTCCTGCCTTTGCTGCTGATGCAATACTGGAAGCCGCTGATGCCGGTATAGAGCTTATTGTATGCATCACCGAAGGCATCCCCATCCTCGAGATGGTCATGGTTCGCTATGCACTTGAGAAAAAAAACGTGCGGCTTATAGGGCCCAACTGCCCTGGAGTAATAAGCCCTGGGAAGGCCAAGGTAGGTATTATGCCGGGTTTTATTCATTCAGAAGGGTGTGTGGGAGTACTATCTCGAAGTGGCACCTTGACCTATGAGGCGGTAAAACAGCTCACTGATGTTGGACTTGGTCAATCCACGTGTATAGGCATTGGAGGCGACCCTGTCATAGGGTCACGTTTTGTGGATCTCCTTCCTCTTTTTGCTGATGATCCTCAGACCGAGGCTGTACTGCTCATAGGCGAGATTGGCGGTAGTGCAGAAGAGGAGGCTGCAGAGCTGGTGAAAAAGGGATATCCTAAGCCAGTGATTGGTTTTGTCGCTGGCGCCACCGCACCGCCAGGCAGGCGGATGGGACATGCAGGTGCCATTGTCATGGCGGGCCGTGGTACGGCAGACGAAAAGCGACAAGCGATGGAGAGAGCTGGCATCATTGTGTGCCAAAGTGCAGCAGAGCTCGGTCTCAGTGTGGCTACTACGCTGAGAAGAAGTGTCTAAAGGTGTTCTGTCATGGCGATGGAGGATAGGTTGCTAGGAGCTGAGATCGGTGAACTCGAAGCCTATGCTCAATCATGTGGCGAGGCACGATTCAGGGGGCGCCAGATATTTGAGTGGCTCCACAAACATGGTGTTGTGGTAGCCAGCCAGATGAAGAATCTGCCCCAACGGCTTCGAGCACTACTTGCCAATGAGCTTCACGCATGGCCACTTGAGCTGGTCACGACTGTGCAGAGTACATATGACAATACGAGAAAATATACGTTTCGTCTCCATGATGGGGAAACGATAGAATCCGTACTGATCCCTGAGAAACAACGACTTGCCCTTTGTCTGTCGACCCAGGTGGGCTGCGCCATGGGATGTCGTTTTTGTCGTACTGGCAGTATGGGGTGGGTCCGCGATCTGAGTTCTGCCGAGATTGTTGCTCAGTATCATGTGGTACGAAGCATACTGGCTCCTGAAGAGCGTATTACCCATATCGTAGCGATGGGCATGGGTGAACCACTCGCCAACTTCGCCTCGACACTCAAGGCCATAAAGATACTTACCCATCCCATGGGGCCGGGTTTTTCACCACGGAGGATTACTGTCTCGACAGTGGGCATCGTTCCCCATATGGAGATGCTCCTGAAAGAGGTGCCGGTGAATCTTACGGTATCCTTGAATGCTGGTGATGAGCATACGCGTCAAACACTTATGCCTATCAGCCGACGATATCCATTGGATCGTGTGTTGGAAGCACTTTTGCGTGCGCCGTACGCCCCTCGCAAACGGTACACGATCGCGTATGTAATGATAAAAGGACGTAATGATACACTCAGGGATGCTGAGTCGCTAGCTCGGCTTCTCCAGCGACTTCGATGCAAAGTGAATCTCATTCCTTTTAATCCGTTTCCGTCTACCGACATGGAACCGCCCTCAGAAGCGGCAGTGATCGAATTCCAACATCTGCTTCGTTCACAAGGTATACCAACGTATATCCGGCAGAGCAAGGGAGGGGACATCTTGGGTGCCTGCGGGCAACTTGGCCCTTTGTCTCGCACAAGGATTGAACCATGGAGGAAGGATGATGCAGTGGCACAACGTCCGGCTTGAGATTCCTGAAGGGACAAATATCGTGTTTGGGCAAACCCATTTTATCAAGACAGTCGAGGACCTCTATGAGATTATGGTGTCCACAGTACCACATGCGTCGTTTGGCATAGCATTTTGCGAGGCCTCAGGAGCTTGTCTCATACGGAAAGAAGGGAACGATGGAGCCCTTATTGAGGCCGCAGTCCGTAATGCCCAAAAGGTGGCTTGTGGACATACCTTTATGCTGATTATGAAAAACGCCTTTCCCATAAACGTGCTGCCTGCAATAAAGGCATGCCCTGAGGTGTGCCACATATTTTGTGCAACAGCCAATCCTGTCGAGGTGGTGGTGGTAGAGACCGAACAGGGTAGAGGTGTCGTAGGGGTAGTGGACGGTTCACCGCCAAAGGGTGTTGAGGCTGAGAAGGATATTGCGTGGAGAAAAGAATTATTGAGGAAGCTAGGATACAAGTTGTAAGAGGATCTGTTTGTTACACAGGGGTGTAGCTGAACAGTCACATGTGCACGTAGTCATAACAGGACGTGCTAGGCCGATCGGATGATCTGGCTCTGAATAGATATACACATTGTGCGCATGTGTGCTACCTCACGTAGTTTCCTGCCTACTAACTGTTTCTTCCCAACGAACTGTTCAAACGTCTCCTCTGGCCTAATCTTTGCAGACGAGCTGCTCCTGTGGATGATACCCACAGAGAAGGTACGTGGGGTGCACATGTCAATCAAGGACTGGCCAAAGGAAGAGCGACCAAGGGAGAGACTCTTTGCCATCGGCGTAAAAAGCCTCAGCAACACCGAGCTGCTTTCGATCCTCATCGGGACAGGTGACAGGGGACCTGGTCGATCAGCCTTGGAGCAGGCCAGGGCGTTACTGAACAGGTACGGCAGCTTTCGGGCCCTTGGGAGCGCTTCATTGTCAGAGATGTGTAGCTTCCCTGGCATTGGGCCTGCCAAAAGCGCTCGTATCTATGCTGCTTTGGAGATCGGCACCAGAATGGCTGATGAAAGGATCTCCAGGGGTGGTTCGTTTCATAGGAGTGAAGATGTATTCAACTACTACTATCATCGACTTCGTGATGTGAAAAAGGAGATATTTCTTGTGATATTGCTTGACACCAAGAATCGGGTTATACGAGAACAGCAAATCTCCGAAGGTTCGCTCGATGCGTCGGTAGTTCATCCGAGAGAGGTGTTCAATGCAGTGATACGTGAATCAGCAGCATCAGTTGTATTTGTCCACAATCACCCGAGCGGCGATCCAGCACCCAGTCAGGAGGACATACGACTCACCCACAGACTCGTAGCGGTTGGTGAGCTGCTTGGTGTAAAAGTACTCGACCACGTGATTATCGGTGAGGGTGCGTATGTGAGCTTTCATGACAAGGGATTGCTGGACAAGGGTCGCTGATGCTCGATCGCCCGAAGGACTAGAAAGGTATGTCATCATCGTTGATAGAAAGATCGTTTGTTGGAATATCGGGAATATCAGGCACAGGTGGGGCGAAGTCACGGCTCGGCAGCTCCCCTGCGCGGCTGAGCATCACCATCGTCGAGGCGACGATTTCTGTGACGTATCGCTTGTTCCCATCTCGGTCGTCATAGGATCTCGTTCTGAGTCGCCCTTCGAGGTATATCTGTTTTCCTTTGGTGAGGTACTGCTTGCATATCTCTGCAAGTTTGCCAAAGGCTACAATGCGATGCCATTCGGTGCGTTCTTCTCTCTTGCCGTCCTTGGTGCTTGTGACCTCATTGGTTGCCAGTGAGAAATTGGTCACTGGGATGCCGCTAGGGGTGGAACGCATCTCAGGATCCCTGCCCACGTTTCCAATAAGTATTACTTTGTTTACGCTCGCCACGTTGTCATCCTCCATTGCCACGGTTGGGCGTGCCTAGCTTGCATGCACGGTGCATATGGTCGCACTGCCTGCCGTTACAAAGGAGCACCCATGGGTTGTGCTCATGGAACAGCAGCGCACATTGTCCAGAAAATTACCTCAGGTCCTTGCCATGAGTCAAACTGGACCTTCAGAGACCCTGCGGCACTATGAGCTCGAGGCTCCTTCGGATGGGGGGCCTTGGAGGTCGCAAGCGGCTTCGTAAAGGATCTGAAACAATAATGGGATGGCTTCCTCATCGATACACGAGAACGCGATCCGTATATCGTTGGGTCCGGAAGCAATGACCCCAACTCCATACTGCTGAAGCAGGTGCACACGCAACTGCTCAGCACTGATATGCTTGAGCCTGAGGCACATAAAGTAACCTGCGTTAAAGGGGTATGCAGACCATACCTTCTCATATGCAGGATGTTGGAGCACCTCTTGTACCTTTTTTGCCCGGCGCCTCAGGATCTGGATCTTCTCCGCTCGTTGTCTCGGGAAATCAGGATGCTCTAGTGCCTTCAGCACCATGGTTTGGGCTAGGTGCGAGCTACTGGAGACGTAGCCTCTGATCGCGCCCATAGTTTTCTTTTCAAGAGCAGCATAAATTTGCTCAAGATCGCCCGATCCTCCGGCTCCATAGGTAAGAAATCCCAGTCTGAATCCCCACATGAACTCTTCCTTTGTTGCACCGTCGAGCTTCACAACGAGGATGCGCTCGTGGCGATTGGCGAGGTAGCCAAAAAGGGACTCGGTCAAAAGATTGTCTTCGTAAAAGAGTCCAAAGTACGCCTCGTCGAGGATCACGATGAGACTGATGCCCGTATCGGCACTAGCTACCAACACCTGCACAATTGCCTCTGCCTCGGCTGGAGTTATGGAGTACCCACAGGGGTTGTTGGGGAAATTGAGAATGACGAGCGCCTTATGTGCCTGGCTACACGTGTGCAGTGAATCTGAAAGACCAGTGACATTGAACTTCCCATGTTCATTGAAAAGTGGGTAGGTGACAAGTTTGGCACCTCGTCGTATTTCATAAATCAGACGATAGTTGCCCCAGTACTTGTCCGGTAAGAGTACGAGGTCTCCAGGATCGACAAAAAGGTCTCCGACGAGCGAGAGACCATGCGTGAGTGCGCTGGTCACGATCGGTCTGCCGACGTGTCGTTCTCGCATGCGTGGGTTTTCATCGAGCTGCTTCTTGTACCAGCGGTCTCGAAGAGCTGGTTTGCCCGCTGGTGGGGCATACGGATAGACATCGTTGGGATGCATCTCGTGAAGGAGCGCATGTATGCATGGAAGATACATACTGGTGCCCTGTTCCATTGCGATCCCAATGGTTGCATTGAATCGATATGCCTTTTCCCTGGCCTCAGCGCTTTGGGAAAGGATCCCCTTCGGGAAATAGAGACGTTGTCCCAGATTGGAAAGCATGTGGTAAATGGAAGGATTATTGGTGAGAAGGATGTGATTGAGTTCTTGTGCGAGTGGATCCATGGTGTCTGTTCCTTTGGGATGTGTATGTCTACCTCTGTTGGCGCTATTTGATTATTCGGGAAAGTGATACCAGGAACATAGAATCTCGTCAAATACCCTGCGAGCGGATCGGCTAGAAAGGCGGGGCGAACAACGAGCATGTATGGAACATCCCTCAAGGGTATCGAAAGACGTTTTTTGGGTCTAACTCCTGTGTACGCATGCGTGCTATCGCCAGAGGTATTTGCAGACTAACGAATTCCTTGATAGGATTGGAAGCCAGGAGGGTGTAGCATGACACAACAAATCAAAGAGAGACGAAGATACGAGAGAAAGCCTATACATGTTCGTATACGATACAAGGTTGTCGACCAATTTCTAGAGGATTATGTAAAGAATATTTCCCTTGGCGGAATTTTCGTTGCCACTTCTCGTCCATTACCGGTGCGGACCCGTCTCAGAATTCAATTCTCCTTGCCCGGAATGACGTCAGTGCTTGAGACCGAAGGGATTGTCGTGCACACGATACGAAAGCGTGGTAAGGGAGGTGCCGGCGTTTCAGGGATGGGCATAAAATTTTCTGATCTTAGCAGCGAAGCAAAGAAGATGCTCGAGGCCTATGTGGTCCGTCGCGGAACTTCGTGACAAAGGGCATACTGCTCTGGTGAGGTAGTGCCCATTGTTTCTCAAGAAGTTCCATACCTATTAGTAATAGGAAGACGACGATCTCTCCCAAAGGCCTTTGGTGTTATTTTGATGCCGGGTGGTCCTTGTCGTCGCTTGTATTCACTCTTGTCGACCATACGTATGAGGGTCCTGGCCTGTTCCTCGGAAAACCCCATAAGAATGATTTCCTCGAGACTCTTGTCTTCTTCCACGTACGCTTTAAGAATCGGATCCAGTTCGTCGTAAGGTGGCAGGGAATCTGTATCTTTCTGATCAGGTCGTAGCTCTGCCGATGGTGCCTTCTCGATGACCGACAAGGGAATGATTTCTTTTTTTGCACGTGCATTTATATAGTGAGCGAGGCGGTACACTGTTGTTTTCGGGACGTCTTTGAGTGCGGCAAGACCCCCTGCGGTATCGCCATAGAGAGTACAGTATCCGACTGATATCTCGCTTTTGTTTCCCGTGGTGATCACGAGCCAACCAAACTTGTTGGACAAGGACATGAGCAAATTACCTCTGATTCTCGCCTGAATATTTTCTTCTGTGACATCGGGGGGACGAGCATTGAACAGGGGTGCGAGGGTACTGAGATAGGCGTGGTAAATGTCGGTTATGGGAATGACATGGAAGGCAATACCGAGATTATTGGCCAAATGTCGGGCATCTTTATGACTGAGGTCCGAGGAATACTCGCTCGGCATATATACCCCTATGACGTTGTCCGTTCCCAGTGCTTCAGCAGCCAATACCGCTGTCAACGAAGAATCGATTCCACCGCTGAGCCCTATGACTGCCTTATTGAACCCGTTCTTTTTGAAATAGTCGTGAATGCCGAGCACTAATGCATGGAAGATCTCTTCGATACCAGTTGGTGTGGTGGGCTCGGACCGTGGCAATGGTAGTAGAATGCGCTCGCGCAAAGGGTTTTGGAGCGGGGGTAGGGACACCGTGACGATGTGGTGCTGATTGGTCCTTGCAAGGCGTTTTTCGTGGCGCCTTCGTGGGTCAAGGAGTCTTGTCCTAAATATATTGGCTGTATTCAGGTCGGCTACTACGAGATCCTCGGCAAACGCCGCTCCTTGTGCGAGCACAGCACCGTCTGCGTCAAATATGATGCTGCTTCCGTCGAATACGAGTTCATCTTGGCCGCCCACCATATTGACGTAGGCGAGAGCGACCGTGTTATCTCGTGCCCTTGTGGAGAGCATTCGAAAGCGGCCTTCCCGCTTGCCAGCGTAAAAGGGAGAGGCAGACAAGTTTACGACGACTTCAGCGTCTCCGTACAGCACCTGCGCGGGGAGTACGCCGGTTGGCTGCCAAATGTCCTCGCAAATCGACACACCGACGCGAACACCGTTGAGCACAAATACGAGTGTTTCGGATCCAGCCTGAAAATAACGATCTTCGTCAAATACACCATAGTTGGGAAGATAGTTCTTGTGGTAGGAAGCCACGAAGGAACCATCGTGAAGCAGTGCAGCAGCATTGTAGATGTCATCCTTCTTGTTGACAAATCCCACAAGCGCCGTGATGCCTGCTGTAAGAGGGATTATGGATTCGAGCGCCTTGAGGTTGTCTTCTATGAAGGATGGCTTGAGCAAAAGATCTTCTGGTGGATATCCAGGTATGACGAGTTCGGGAAACACCACGAGATCTGCACAAAGGTGCTTGGCTCGCTCGATGTACCGGGCTACCTGCTGGGCATTACCGTAGATGTCCCCTACCGTTGGATTCATTTGAGCAAGGGCAATCCGAAAAGGCGTGTACATGAGCAACCTCGTCGCAAAAGAACTATTGGTAGGTACGCCTCATGCATGGCTTCGGTAGCCAGCAGGTATCACTATAATAGAGCTGCTGGGGCCATTGCAACAGAACTGTGATCGTGCTCTGAGGAGTCTTTACAGTCGTCCTTGTTGGGCATAGAGTATTCAAAAAGTTCGAGCTCTGTTCGGAGGCACGAATTGGCGTAATAGTATAGGTACCGGTGGCTTCTATGCAAGTGTATAGAAAACTTTGGCATCTTTCCTTTATTTGGGCTCCTATTGCCTACTATCACTGGCTGAGCACCAAAGCGGCCATCATACTCAGTCTCGTCTTTTTTTCCATATTCCTGGTGTTGGACCTTATACGGCTCAACTGGCGTAGGGGCAATGAGATCGCGTATCGCCATTTCTCATGGCTCTTGCGAGAAGAGGAAAAAAAGGGATTCAACACTGCGATATACTTTTCGCTGGCATGTCTCATTTGTGCAATCTTTTTCGAGAAGAAAGTAGCTGTACTTGCCATCACCCTATTGTGTGTGGGCGATCCCATTGCAGCCTTTATCGGAAGCAGTTATGGTACGATCCGAATCCTCAACAAATCCCTTCAAGGAAGCGTGGCGTGTTTTATTGCGTGTTTTCTCGTGTCCATATTTATGTTCGATTTGACCATAGCGTTTTGGGCGGCATTGACGGCAACCTTTTTCGAACTGATCTCGTCACGGCTCAATGACAACCTTTCCATCCCGATCTTCTCGGGATTGATGGTCACTCACCTCCTTCACTCCCCACAGCTTACGAGTCCCATGCAGTATGTTCTTGTCTTCCTCAAAGTCTACTTTATATTTGTAATCGTCACTTCCCTTGTGGGCCTCGTTGTCAAGCATTACATCGTTCACTACTACCGGCGTAACTATTCGTTGAATTTTAGAGCTGTGCCAGGGTGGCTGCCCTCTATTTCCATCATCAAGCCTGTCTGTGGATTGGAAGGAGGGGACTACGAGAATTTCTCTTCGTTCGCCAGGCTTCGGTATGATGGTCCTCTTGAGATTCTCTTTGTGGTGAGCGCTCAAGGTCATTGACCAGGTCAGGCTCCGATTTCCAGGCACGAAGATCTGCACGGTCGTGAGCGGCACGAGTGAAACGATAACTGACAAGATGAATAAACTTATCTGCGGCGCCAGAAGGGCTAAAGGTGAGGTGCTGATCTTCAGTGACGCCTCGTCGCGGGTCGATGCTCAGTATCTCGACAAGATTCTTGATCCCCTTTCAGATGACAGGATAGGCGCTGTTACTGCTGTTGCTGCATATTTCGGAGCGAAAAACATCCCTGCTGCATTGAATAGCCACCTTGTGAATATGCTGGGGCAGAGTCTTTACTACGGATTGGCATTTTTCGACCGACTTGGCTCTGCCAATGGCTGTACCTTTGCCCTCAAACGCCGCACCTATGATGAAGTAGGTGGGTTCGACGCTGTAAAGGACCACATCGCGGATGTGCACGCATTGGCTCAAGCAGTCCAGAAGAAGGGCTATAAGATCCATCTTCTCGACGACATGATCCGAGTCTATCATCCGAGGATAGGACTCATTGAATGGCTCAAACGAGTCCATCGAATGGTGGTTACTTATAATACCTATGTGCCGCATCTGTATCCGCTGTTTTTTTTCCAGTTAGGCTTGGTGCACGGTCTCTTGTATTGGTGGATATATCCGGAGTCTGTCGTGCCGCTCATATTGGTAGGCTTGAGTTTGATCGGAGAGCTGGCATCTCATCTTCGTATGAACTATCTTTATGTCAAGGATCCAAGTACGTATTTCTTCATCTGGCTTCTGCCGGTTCTATTGGTGTGTGCGCCTTTCCTATGGCTCGGACCCTATGTGAGCAAGGTTGTCTCGTGGAGAGGCCAGCGATATTTCGTTGACAAGAATGGACTTGCCACAAGACTCAAGTCGTCATAATACGTGTGTGATGGTGGTGCTCATGGAGGAATATCTGGTGGAAAGACGGTCCGTGCGGTTCCATGAGGCGGCGAATGCTACTTTCTGAAGCAGGATTCGGGTAGATGAGCAAAGAGGAAGTGACGTATCCGCAGGCCCTGATGAATGAGATATGCAGGACACTACGGAACTACCTTGCTTATCTTGACGAGGGAGGAGTCAAGGAGGTCTGTCTCGACCAGCATGGTACTGATGGTACAGATCTTCCAACCAGTGGGGTTGCTATGGGAGTACGTACCGATCCCCACAGAGAACTAGCACACTTACGAGAGATCGTGGCAACCTGCACGAAGTGTAGGCTGGCATGTACTCGAACCAATGTGGTACTTGGAGAAGGAGACCCGAGGGCTCGGATTGTGTTTGTTGGTGAAGGTCCGGGCTACGAGGAGGACCAAACAGGAAGGCCTTTTGTCGGTAAGGCCGGTGCGTTACTCACCCAGATCATCGAAGCAGGGATGCACCTTGCGAGAGATGAAGTATATATTTGCAACGTGGTCAAGTGCAGACCCCCTGAGAACAGGGAGCCACAGGAAGACGAAGTTCGAGCATGCTTTCCATTTCTGGAGCGCCAGATTGCAATTGTCAACCCGAAGGTCATTGTCACACTAGGTCACTGTGCAGCAGCGGCATTGACGGGGGATAGAAGACCGGTACGCATGCTGCGCGGCACATGGCACTATTATCGTGACATCCCTGTTATGCCTACCTATCACCCTGCATATGTGCTCCGGAATTATACCCCGCTTGTCAGACGTCAGGTGTGGGACGATGTGCGCAAGGTGATGGCGATGCTCGATCGTTGTGGGAGTTTCTCCTAGATCAGTTCCCATCCCTCCTATTGCCGGGCAGCGCCCATACGCAACTGCGTTCCCTCGTGTCGAATCATTTAACTAGGTACACACGGTTACACCTTTTTTTGCGGTTACATTTTTCATGATTCAATGCGTTCTTTTGACTGTTGGCCACAGTACGTGGTAATATTAAAGATTATGTTTGAGGTAGGACTACACCAACTGTAGAACCCGAAGGGAGGTGGGAACCATGCTTGCATGTACGACCCTCAAGATCGGTAAGGCCTGTGTATTCATGACAAAGAATGGTTGCTCCTACAACGGTGGCAAATGTCATCCTATCATCGAGGCGTGTTACGGATGTAGCCACATTGAGGAGTTCAATCAAGTCAAATTCTGCAAAATCTCTGCAGAACCAGCGTCCAAGTGGTCCATGGGTTCCTGTAATATGGCGACCCACACCGTACCTGTCCAGAAGGCAGAGACACCTCAGAAGGTCAATCCGCTCAAAGCTTCCAAGAGAAGTCAGCGCTAGAGGCCACCTCATTATCTCGATAACCCCTTTGTGCGTCTTTGAGCATTCAGGAGAATAATCGTCTCGTCTTTCGCGCCTCACCGAAACGGGCTGTCGCAGGGTGGTGGTGATGTGTGGCCCGGTCCGCCGCCTTTGTTGGGAGACAATGGCGGTAAACAGGCAGGTAAGGTGAGTCGGTACACAATAGCGCGATCTATCCGAGGGAGAGTTCTGCTACAGCCTCTATGTGATACGTCTGTGGAAACATATCGATGGGACAGATGCGTCTCAAGCGATACTGATATTCTACGAGCAGCTTTAGATCTCTCGCCAGCGTTGTCGGATTGCAAGAGACGTAGAAGATGCGAGATGGTCTACATTGCGCAATCTGTGGCAGGATCTCCCTACAGCCCTTTCGCGGTGGATCCACAATCAGGACGTCAATAGTGGTGCCTTTCGCCAGTACGTGGCCGAGGCCAGCGCCAGCATCTGCCAAATAGAATTCACAATTATGAACATTGTTTCTCTGTGCGTTATACGAGGCGTCTTCCACTGCATAGGAATTGCTTTCCACACCGATAACCCTCTTGACGCTATGAGCCAAGGGGATAGAGAGGTTCCCCATGCCGCAATATAGATCCACTACTGTCTCTTCACCCGAAGGTCCTAACCACTCGTAGATTGTCTGTATCAAACGTGTGTTCTGCTCGAGATTTACCTGGGTGAAGGTATCGATATGAACCCGTTTTGTAATGATCAGTGGCTCCCCGTTAGGATGAGGAACAATCCTGTCTGAATATTCTAACCAACATCTTCCGAAATACTCTCTCCTGCCATTGAGATCCCCTCCAGAGTGGATAGCGATGCCATAGACGTCAGGAATCGATTGTTTGAGGGACCTTAGAAATGAAATTGTTTTTTCTTTAGGGAACGAAGGGGCTGAAAAACAGACAAGTGCTTCCTGTTGGTCGGTATGAGCTGCGATTTCGATGCCATTGAACGGGATGAGGTGTTCAAATGACTGAAGGAATTCATTGAGTTGTCGAACGATCTTGTTGAGAAACCGGGGTAACAGTTCACAGTACTCAATCGGGACGACGTCGTGTGTGTTCGCCTTGAAGAACCCAATAACGTATGAGCGATTGACGGCACATTGCAACCGGGCCCTGGAACGGTACCCATATATCGAGGGCGAAGGTATAGTGGGAAGCAATTCGAATTCAGTGATGCCCCCTATTTTTTCTATAGTGGTCTGAAGGATGTGTCGTTTCGTTTCAAGCTGAAAATCGTAGTTGAGGTGCTGCCATTGGCAGCCGCCGCATACTCCATAGTGATCGCACAATGGCACCGTCCGAACCTGGGAGCGTGTTTCAAAATATTCAATCGTGCCCCTGAGGTAATTCTTCTTTGTTTCGGACACCGATACGGCGACACGGTCGCCAGGTGCGCTCAATGGGACGAAAACAACCTTGTCGTGGATTCTGCCAATGCCTTCTCCACCATAGGCAAGGGACTCTATATCGACAGTAAACACCTCGTAGTGCTTCAAGCGTACCTCCTCGCAAGAGGGCCTTGTACATACCTACAGTAACCTCGTGGCGTCGCCTGTGTAGCTTCTTCAGCCGGTTTGATGTATTATATGAATAATTTTCAGATGGTTCCAGTAGCCACAGAGGGGGAAATACCCGTGCCGGTCTCAAGTGTGAAGGAAGCGTTGGAAGATATTCGTAACGGCAAGATGGTCATTTTGGTCGACGATGAGGATCGCGAAAATGAGGGGGACCTCTGTCTGGCAGCAGAGCATGTAACTCCCGAGAAGATCAATTTCATGGCCAAATACGGACGTGGACTCATATGCCTGAGCTTGACTGACGATCGACTCAGCAAGCTGCAGCTTCCCCTCATGGTCGATCAGAACACGTCTCGCTTTCAGACAGCGTTCACCGTATCGATTGACGCGAAAACCGGTATCACGACAGGTATATCTGCGTATGACAGAGCTAGGACTATCTTATTGGCCGTCGATAACAATGCAACAGCCGATGACTTTGTACGACCGGGACACGTGTTTCCTTTGCGTGCCAAACCAGGAGGTGTGTTGGTAAGAACTGGCCAGACCGAGGGCTCTGTGGATCTGGCCCGACTTGCAGGACTCAAACCAGCTGCTGTCATTTGCGAGATCATGAAGGACGATGGGACAATGGCGAGGATGCCAGATTTGGAACAGATGGCAGCACAATTCGATCTGAAAATCGTCACTATTGCTGATATCGTCGCGTACCGACTGAAGAAAGAGTCCCTCGTGGAAAAGGTTGCAGAGGCAATTATACCAACACCCTATGGTGGAGAGTTTCGTGGCATTGTCTACCGTAGCAAGGTCAACGACACCGAGCATCTAGCCCTAGTCAAGGGAGAGATAGATCCAGACGAGGAGGTGCTCGTACGAGTTCATTCGGAGTGTCTTACTGGCGATGTGTTTCATTCTCTCCGTTGTGACTGCGGGGAACAGCTCACACGGGCAATGGAGATGATTGGAGAGGAAGGCAAGGGTGCACTGGTATATATGCACCAGGAGGGTAGAGGGATCGGCCTCAGCAATAAGATTCGGGCTTATGCCCTGCAGGAGAAGGGCAAGGATACCGTTGAGGCCAACGAGGCACTCGGATTCAAAGCAGACCTGAGAGATTATGGCATAGGAGCTCAAATCCTCAAGCACATGGGCATTCGAAAAATCCGTTTGATGACCAACAATCCCAAAAAGATCATCGGCCTCGAAGGGTATGGTTTGCAGGTCGTGGAACGGGTTCCGATCATTGTCAAGGCGAACAGGAGAAATATTGATTACCTGATGACCAAGCAGAACAAGCTGGGACATCTGCTGGATCTGGATAGTTCTGGCACCACGTAAGGTCACCAATGGCTATAAAGATTCAGGTACTGAACAGTATTCTTGAATTCAATGATACGTGTGCGGCCGAGAACCGTACCCTTTTCGACACACACAATACCTACGTCGTAAATCTGATGAGCTCTCCTGGCGCAGGCAAGACGAGCTTACTCGAGAAGACGATTGAACGAATAGGCGCCAAAGAGGTAGCGGTGATCGAAGGAGATATGCAGACGACTCGAGATGCCGATCGTTTAGCACGCTTCATGATTCCGATTGTACAGATCAACACAGGGACTGCGTGTCACCTAGATGGTCAGATGATCCGTAACGCAGTACGAGAACTCGATCTGTCCAGGATACGGCTCCTGTTTATCGAAAATGTGGGCAACCTCGTATGTCCTGCGGAATTTCGTGTCGGTGAACATGCAAAGGTTGCTGTTCTGAGCGTTACCGAGGGAGAGGATAAACCCCTCAAGTATCCGCTCATGTTTCGGGAATCGTGTGTGTGTATACTCAATAAGATAGACCTCTTACCTTACCTTGATTATTCGCTAGAAGAGGCCGTCCGAAATGCCCGCCAGATAAACCCACAGATTGATGTGTTCCCGATGTCATGTAAGACTGGTGAGGGGATGGATGCCTGGATCGACTGGCTCCTCTCCAGAAGACCCAACGCCTGAACCGAAGCCCCGGGCAGAACTGCAACAATGCATGAAATGGCATTGGCCCAAAATATCCTGGATGTTGTGCTCGGAGTGGCCAAGCAACATGGGGCGCAGAGGATAACCCGGATATTTATACGGGCAGGCCAGCTAAGAGGTATTATCCCCGAGCAATTGCAATTTTGTTTTGGGTTCGTTGCAAAAGATTCTATTGCCGAAGGGGCAGAGCTTGTGGTGACCACTGTTGCCATACGTGCCCGTTGCAATGCATGTGGCAAGGAGTTTTCGGTCCGTGAATTCCGCTTCATATGTCCTGACTGTGACAACACCAAGGTGGAAACGCTGCAGGGCCTGGAGTTACTTGTTGAGCACATAGAAGTGGTGTGACTCCTGTATAGTGGAGGTAAAAGGCGCAGGAATGAACGAGAGGTTTCGCTCAGAGCGGTACTTTTTTATCGAGACCTTCGGCTGTCAGATGAACGAGCAGGATTCCTTGCGCATAGCCGACCAGCTGATACGGTTAGGCTATCAGTGGACGGACGATTATAGGAGCGCTCACCTTGTCATAGTCAATACCTGTAGCGTTCGGAAAAAGGCCCATGAGAAGGCATACAGTTTCTTGGGAAGGGTGGCCGCTATCAAGAGAAAACGGAGAGAGACTATTGTTGCCTGTACAGGGTGCGTAGCTCAGCAAGAAGGCCGTCGCCTGCGTGAACGGGCTCCCTTTGTCGATCTAGTCCTGGGGCCATACCATGTCGCACACTTTGGGGATGTGCTTGCACAGTTCATTCGGACCCGCGAACCGATCGTGGAGATTGCTCACAAGGAAGGTGCCGAGGGCCTGGAGTGCGAGGGTGTATCCCATGATGGGGCAGTGACCGCTTACGTAACGATTATGGAGGGCTGCGACAACTACTGTTCCTATTGCGTGGTTCCGTACGCGAGAGGTAAAGAGCGAAGCAGACCACATGTTTCTATCGTACAGGAAATCCACAATTTGGTGGGTAGGGGGATCAAAGAGGTGACCCTTTTGGGTCAGAACGTCAATTCCTACCGGTCAAGCGATGTTCCTCAGTGGGGTTTTCCTCACCTCTTGAAAGAGGTTTGTGGCATCGAGGGGCTGGAAAGAGTTCGTTTTACCACTTCACATCCCAAAGATCTTTCCCAAGAACTTATTGACTGTTTCGGCGCTCTCGACGTGTTGTGTGAGCATATTCATCTTCCTCTCCAATCCGGTAGTGACCGGGTACTGTATGCAATGAATCGGAGGTATACGATCGAACACTACATGAGAAAGGTAGAGTCCTTGAGAATGGCGTGCCCCGAGATTGCCATAACGACAGATATCATCGTGGGATTTCCTGGAGAAAGCGAGAAAGATTTCGAAGAGACGCTAGAGGCACTTGAGACAATACAGTTTGATGGTGCATTTTCTTTTGCGTATTCGGCAAGGCCAGGGACACACGCTGCACTGCTGGAGGACAAGCTCTCAGACAATGAAAAGAGAGAACGACTCAGGCTCGTGCAGGAGCGCCAAAGCCGTATCACACTCCGCAAACATACCAAGCTCGTAGGGACACACGTTGAAATCCTCGTAGAAGGTGTGAGCAAAGATGGTCACCGAATGATGGGAAGAACAAGAACCAATAAGATCGTCAATGTCGAGGGATCGAGAGACCTGGTGGGCTCATTGCGCACCGTAGAGATTGTCAGGGGATGCAAGAATTCGCTTGTGGGACGCCTGGATCCAGTCTGCGAGGGGATGAGTTTAGAGCAATCAGTGGTCCAGTCTTCTGAGGATTACACAACTCAGGAGTAGGTTGCTGCCGTGGAACGGCATAAGAATCGTTATGAGACGCTTGCGTTCTTGAGCAGACGAAAAGGCATATTGGAATTTTCTTGACTTAAGCTACGCAAGGCATGTAATAATGAGGTGGCACTCCGAGGGATCACTTGGTACCAAAAGGTAAAAGGACGAATGCGTATGTTTCTAAGAATGAAAGTTAGTGGGATCACGTTGGATCCTTTCACCAATATGCCTATTGTCATCCTTAAGGATCTCAAGAACGAGCATGCGTTGCCTATATGGATCGGTATCGCTGAAGCAAGTGCCATTGCGACCGAACTGGAAAAGATCAGCATGGCCCGGCCAATGACCCATGACCTGATGAGGAATATCCTGTGCGAACTTTCCATCACATTGGAACGTGTCGAGGTAACGGATCTACGGAACAATACGTTCTATGCACACCTTCACCTGCGTGCTGGAGGAAAGCTTCACACGATCGATTCCCGGCCGAGCGATGCCATTGCGCTTGCCCTGAGAACCGACTCCCCCATTTTCGTGGCCGAAGAGGTGATCAAGAAGGCCAGGAAGGTCGATCTCGGTGCAGCCCCACAGGAAGAGATGACCGACGAACAGAAAGAGAGATGGGCTGAGATTCTTGAAAATCTATCACCTGAGGCATTCGGCAAATACAAAATGTAGTGATGGGAAAGGGCCATAAGCCTCAGAAGAAGTACTCAGAATCGCTACTCCATCGCACGGAGGAGAGATTGTCCTTGATGACTGACAGGGTATGCCTATAGAGGTCATCTATGTCGGCCTTTGTAGGTTGATTGGATAGCTCACGTAGCGCAATGCCCAACGGGCACGTCAAGGTGGGTGTTCACTGCTCTCAACAATAAATGGCACTAAGGTTGGCGCTACAAAGCCACCCCTAGGGGGTGAATCTCTCCTTTAGTTCTCTGATAGTCGACAAGAACACACGTCCTATCATTTTTCTTGCTATTGAGATAGCCACGACATGATCCGCCCGAGGCACTGTTCTCCCTAGGGTGTGCTTCTTTTGGAGACCGGAGCGCATCAAAGGTGGTAAATATTTTCACACAAGGTGTCGATTAAGAGGTTCAAGAGTGGAAAATGAGCATGAGCGTTTTTGTCTCCGATGCGGGGTGTGTGTGCTAGAATAATACAGCGGCAGTGTTGACCCGCGGATCTTTTTAACGCAGTGTGAGCAATGAGCAGTATGTCCATCAGCATCCGCGATACTTCTGTCACCGACGAAAAGCTGTATAATCTTCTCAAGGCGTCGTTAGGTACGATGCTGACGGAATCTGAGAAGCCACATGAAAGGGGTGGTGCACATCCTCTTGTTGATACCAGCCTTTTGTACAGCCTCGAAAAGGGCGATCTTATTCGGTTGATTGGCGTATGTGAGACTCTAACTACCACTCGTAGCCTCCACGTTGCACTGCGCGGTCTGATAAAGGAAATTACCGATATCTTAGGGGCTTCTCGGTGTTCGTTGCTGTTCGTGGACAGGCAACGAGAAAAAGGCACTATCGCATTGTCCCACGAGGGGACCAGGTACGAGGGGGCTGTTCTCTCATTGGAGCACTATCCGGAGATACGTCATTCGGTCGAAACCGGGGAAATAACTATTATCAAGGATCCTCTATCTGATCCGATCATGTCTGCCCTTGGGAGGGAGGCCTTACGAGGTGCTCGTGCTCACTCGATACTCGTCCTCCCTCTTTTCTTTAGAGGGCAGGTCTTTGGAGTTCTACACATTCGAAGGCCTGTGGCTAAGCAAGGATTTACCATAAGGGAGGTCAGAATCTGTAAGCTCATGGCGGACATTGGTATGGCCGCTCTTCAGAGGATATGCACCGACAGTGAACAGGCTATATGCCGATCAGCGGTCTCCATGGAAGCAAGAGGATCGATCTCGCCATCGGATTTTTCGCCGCTGGCTCCAGAGGTATGCGATGGTCTCCCCATAGGATTGCTCTTGGTGGACCAGCGTCGCTCGATCATATATGCCAATCGTGAAATGGAGCGTATTACGGGGATTGCTCGTGAACAGCTCTTGCACATGCAGTTTCAGGAGATCGTGCCGGATCATGTGATTGAAGATATTCGCTCGATGCGCAGGTCGCACACACCCGAGGCCGGCACGATGGACAAGTACCATATACCACTTGTATCGCGAGGTGGTGTGCAGCTCCACGTATCTATAGAAGTCCGCACATTGCCAGGCGTGCGCGGGGTACAGATCGTCTCTTTCCGTGACGTGACTCGAGAGAAATCGCTGAGTCAAGAGCTGCAGGAGCGCAACTGTGAACTTGTTTCCATCAATAACGCGCTGACTATGACGAGGCAGGAACTACTCGAGAGAAACGAGGAGTTACATCAAGCGAATCAGCGACTCGAAGAGCTCCATAAACTTAAGACCAACTTTATGGCTGTTGCAATCCATGAGATTCGTACTCCTCTGAATGTGATCCTCGGCTACAGTCAATTATTGCTCTCGGAGAAACTCGGTCCCCTCAGTCGGGA